>Ga0302185_10001308_pt1 | contig 17662 bp, 10 predicted proteins | sample II_Bog_E1_1_FD_200231 | JGI IMG/M metagenome (GOLD analysis project Ga0302185, IMG submission 200231) | Peat permafrost microbial communities from Stordalen Mire near Abisko, Sweden - II_Bog_E1_2 | ecosystem: Environmental > Terrestrial > Soil > Wetlands > Peat | place: Sweden: Abisko... | reverse complement strand
GCTGTTTCCGGGCGGAAGGCAAGCGGGCCGCGAATCCCTTGCAATCCCGATTGAAATTCAATATGTGGCATGACTGATGCGGACCTCCTGAGCGATGACTTTATCGAACGGTTGGCAGATGAACAGCTCTGCTGCCGGGATGCTCTCGTGGGTGCATCCCGACCGGCTTGGCTTCACTGAACAGGATGGTATTGACAGAAAGCGAAAAGAACCTCATTCAAAAGTTGGAGCAATCGCACAGTCAATTGGTGGACGACAGTCAGCGAGTAGTTCTGCAACACTCTTGGCGGATTCGTATGTGCCAGTCAGGCTTCCCCGCTTCGGCACCTCGTTCCAAACCGCTGAACAAAATAAAAGGAGTGGAAACCGGATGAAAAAGCTGGTGTGCGTGACGATTTGCCTAGTATGGATCAGTACAATTGCGAATTTGAATGCGCAGGTGTCGACCTGCGGCTTGAATGGCATCGTGACCGATCCGAGCAATTCGGTGATTGTCGGCGCCGCGGTGAAGGCTGTGAACTCCGCACAGGGCGTGGAACGCGCAACAGTGACCGGCAGTGGCGGGTTCTACAACCTCTCGGATCTTCCAACTGGCTCATATCGCGTGCGCATTGAGGCCAAGGGCTTCAGCGGAAGCGAGTTCAACATGGTTGAACTGGAGGCGGGTGCAAAAAAGACCCTCGACGCCCAACTGAAGATCGAGGGTGGATCGACCACGGTGGAGACAAGTACAAACACGACCACCATCGATCTGACTCAATCGATGATCCAGGATCATGTGACGAGTGAAAATATCGCGAGCCTGCCATTGAATGGACGCAATTTTTCTCGAACTTGCATATCTGATCCCCGGCAACCGTCCCGCGCCAACCTTTGACCCAACGAAAACGAATACACTCGAGGTCAGTTCTGCCGGTGGATTTGGCCGTGGGGGAAATATTACCGTTGATGGCGGCGACAACAATGATGAAGTCGTCGGCGGCACACTGGCCAATTTCCCCGAAGACTCCATTCAGGAGTTTCAGATAGCGACGGCGCGCTTTACGGCTGAAGTTGGCCGCTCGGGCAACAGCATCATCAATATCATCACCAAACCAGGCGGCAATTCGGTGCATGGTTCAGCATTTTTGTTCGAGCGCAATCGCAATTTGCAGGGTTTGCCGGCCACCTTCAACCGGAGCCTGCCGACGCCTCCCTTTGATCGCGAACAATATGGCGGATCGATTGGCGGACCGCTTCGGCACGACAAGGCATGGATATTTTCTTCGGTTGAGTATCGCGATCAGAATGCCGCCCTGCAAACCGGTGCGCGCAATTTTACCACCGATACGATTGTGAACACATCGGCTCCAGCGCCATTGCGCGATGTACTCTGGTCGTCGCGCTACGACCAGCAACTGAATCAGAAGAACAGTTTGCGGGTTCGCTACTCCTTCAATCGCTCAACCGATACGGGCGAGGCATCGCCATCGGAAAGCACGCCTTCCTTTACAGCAGCGGAGCGGCAGAACTCGCTGAATCGATTCAACTCTGTTTTGGCAGGTTGGACGAGCGTACTGTCGACAAAGCGTGTGAACGACCTGATCGTTCACTACGACAATTTCTACAATTTTATTCCGCCCTTTGGCCAGAATGCACCAACCACCAACCCGCAACTGAACCTTACCAATGAACTGATCTTTCCCGATCTTGCCGACGGAGCAAACTTCAATCTGCCGCAGGCTACGCATTTGAATCGCATCCAGGTACGCGATGCGCTCAACTGGACTCTGGGCAAACACGCGCTTACCTTGGGCGGCGAGTTTCAGCACTATACTGCCCATGGCGAAATCAATGTCTTTGGCAGTGGAACTGAGGTGTTGGTTTCGGATTTTGGATTCGCCGATTTGAATGGCGATGGCGTCATCAACGATCTCGACATTCCCGTCGCCGTAGGCCTGAGGAGCAGCGCGCCTGTGGTGCCAGTACCGATCCCAACCGTTTTTGACAGCTATACCGCGTTCTATGCCCAGGACGATTGGAGAATCAACCGCCGGTTGACTCTCAATCTGGGCTTGCGCTGGGAATATGATTCTAATTTGACGGGCAGCTCTAGCGCCCATGATCCCTGCCCCAGTTTGACAAGCCAACCGACCTCGCCCTGCACATGGATGGCGAATGTCATCGATCTTAAGAAGACTCCCGACAAAAAGGACTTTGGTCCGCGCATCGGATTTGCTTACGATCTTGGAGGCAAAGGGCAGACAATCCTCCGCGGCGGCTATGGGATCTATTTCGATCGCATCATTCTGGAAGCCGGATCGGAAGAGCTGGTTCAGAATGACCGCGCTCTGACCGTAACGGCCTACGGCGGATCAACCTGCACTTCGCCCTATGTGCCCGGAGGCGCAAGCCTCGATGCCTGCTTCGCGCCGCTAGCATCTTTTACCAAAGGCAGTCCCACCTTCGCATCGCCTTTCAGCGGACCACATCAGACGGGCGGCGTTGGCATTCTTGCCATGGGCCCCAATGCACATCATCCACTTGCCCAGCAGTTCTCGCTTGGACTTCAGCAGCAGTTGGGGGATCACTGGTTGTTGAGTGCCGATGGGCTGCATGTCTTTACCTATCGCCAGATCATTGGACATTTTCTGCGCAACACAAATTCGACATCTCCCTATATCAACTGCCCCGGCAGCAATGCACCTTGTTCGATCACAGATCCTTTGAGCGGAATTACCGACAACATCACTCTGTTGCAGTCCCAGGCGAAATCCTGGTACGACGGTCTCATCTTCAGCGCTGCTCATGCGCCTGTTAAGCATGGACCGATTCAGTACCAATACCGAGTCAACTACACGCTCTCCAAAACCTTTGATTATTCGGACGACGATCAGCTCGCCTCAACATCCACCGAGCAGCTGGATCTGGTTGAGGGCATCGATAGCCTGCGTAGAGAAAAGGGCTACGCCGTTACGGACGAACGTCACCGCTTCACGCTCTATGGTGAAGCATCATTGCCTCGTGGCTTCTCTATTGCGCCGCTGTACACCTTTGGCTCCGGTGTGCCCGCGGATACTTTTCTGCCCGGTACGGGCAACATCAACGGCTCGTCGGGCTCGCGCCTGCCGCTGTTGCCGCGCAATGCTCTCGGACGTGAAGTCAAAAACAGCAACCAACTGAATGCTGTGATCAACCAGTGGAATGCGCTGAATCCATGTCCGGGCAGCAATCCTTGTTTGGCTGGCGGAAAGATCGCCAACGTTCCGGCCAACATCAAATTTTTCAGCCCATTCAGTTCATTCGACCTGCGCGTAAAGAAGTCATTTCACTTGGGCGAACATTGGACGGGCAGTCTGACTGGCGAGAGCTTCAATCTGCTCAATCAGACCAACATCCGCGGGTCGTCGAATACGAATTACGTCGGTCGCAATATCTCGATAAATTCCTATTCGAGTTCCGCTCCGGTGCAGACAAATTTCTACTCGCCCGTCAGCACCGCAGGCGGCTTCTTTGGCTCAGGCGGCCCGCGCGCTTTTCAATTTGCGGCTCGGGTGGAGTTCTGAAGTGGCGGCAAAGAACCTGACTTTCATCAACGAAGAGCCGGCGTCTGAAGAGGTCGCCGGACTCTTCTCGTACTACAAGCAACAATTCAACCGCGAAACCATCCCCGGCATTCTGCATTGCTTTTCCACGCATCCGCCACTCTTGCGCCACATGATGGACCTGGCGGAAGAAATGCTTTTCGTCGATGGACATTTGTCACGCCGCGAGAAGGAGATGATCGCAACACTTGTCTCCGCGCAGAATCACTGCCCCTATTGCGCCAAGAGCCATGGCTCGTTTCTCTACGAGATATGCGGATCGCAGACACTACTTGCCGCAATGATGCAGTGTGACCTTCAGGGCGCAGGACTTCAGGGCAACGAAGTTGTGCTGCTGGAGTTTGCACAAAAAGTAAACGGACAATCGCAAGCTGTCGATCGGGGTGATGTTGAGAGGCTGATGGCGGCTGGATGGTCCGAACTGCAAATTGCCGAGGCAATCCATATTTCTGCGCTCTTCGCCTGCTTTAACCGCATCGCAAACGCATTTGGCCTGGAAGCACAGTGAGGTTTGGAAACTGAAAATGTGCAGTGTCGTGCGTCCTCAGTTTACCCAGGATCACAGGACGCAGATACACGTCCATCGAAGCGTACGAGGCCGATCAGCTTAGCAGAACCGGATGGAATTCTGTTGATTGTATTTGTTGAAAGAACGGAGTCTGTCCTCCAAAAGGAGGATAGATAGCTCCAACCCTGCGCCGATCCACACATAGAGTCGAGCAGAATAGCATAATTGGCATCAATCCAAGTATTGAGGCCATTCTATGAAACGTATTGTTGTGTTTTTCTGTCTTGCTTTGAATATAGCGGTTCTGCCAAATGCCGCGGCTCAAAGCGCAACCGCCTCTTTGAGAGGCGTCGTTACAGATTCGACCAAGGCTGTTATACCTGACGCTGAAGTCGTAATCACGTCGATCGGCTCAGCCCAGCAGCATGTCGAGCGAACCGACAGCCGCGGCGAGTTCTCGTTCCAGGAGTTGTTTATTGGTGACTACCGGGTCGAAGTGCGGTCTTCGGGCTTCGCAACCTGGGTCAACACGCGGATTCACCTCGATGTAGGAAACCAGTCGCAGATTGCCGTGCAGCTTGTTCCTGCAACTGCCCAGCAGACCGTGATGGTAAGCGCCGAGGCCGCTGGACTACAAACCAATGAGATCGCGCAAGGGGCCGTGGTGAGCGAGACCGAGATTGCGAATCTGCCGCTCAATGGACGCAGCTTTGCGCAGCTCGGCATTCTTCAGCCTGGAGTGCGTCCAACCTCTGCGGGTTTGACCGTGCAGAACAACTTCCGTCGAGTCGGCCAAAATTATGAAGTCAACGGCATGCGTCCGGAGTCCAACACCTTCCTCGTGGATGGCATGCGAGACGTCAACCGCATGGATGGAGGATACGCCTATCGTCCGCCAGCCGACTCGATGGCCGAGTTCCGCATTCTGACCACGACCGCGCCGGCCGAATTCGGCGGAACCGACGGCGGCATTACCACCATCGTTACCCGCTCTGGCACAAATCAGTTGCACGGTACGCTGTATGAGTTCCTGCGCAACGACGTGCTCAATGCCAACAACTACTTCGCGCCGCGCAAGGAAGAGCTCAAGCAGAACCAGTTCGGCGGCACAGTCGGCGGTCCCATCATACATAACCACGCCTACTTCTTCATGTACTACGAAGGCCTCCGCGACAATCAGGACATCACGCATGGAGTGGTGGTGCCGACGATGGCCGAACGCAGCGGCGACTTCTCGGCCGATGCGCCCATCCTGTTGAATTCCACCCGAACGCCCTCCGGCAACGATTTTTCCGGTCAGATCAACGCGATCACCGCCAATTACCTTCAGTACTTTCCCCGTCCCAACACGCTTGAAAATCCACACCTGGCCCAAACTACAAACCTGAGCCAGTACGACAGCGACCAGGGCGGCGCAAAAGCCGACTGGCTGCTGCGGAGCGCGGATTCTTTGAGCGCGCGCTACAGCTACTCGGTAACGGACCTTCGCAGCCCGTACTCGGAACTCGGCGCTGATGTTCCAGGGTTTCCCGTTGGCTACTCCGCCAACACACATTTGGGCGGATTCACTGAAACGCACACCTTTTCTCCGTATACGGTGTTGACTGCCAATGTCAGCTTCTTCCGGAACCACGTCATCCTGGATAAGCGCCACTCCGGCTTCAGCCCTGAGGCATTCGGCTTTGGATACGCCTCCACATGGGCCTCGGCCACGGGCGCGCCTCTGATCATGACCCAAGGCTACTCCAACGTGGGCGACCCGATCATCAACCCGCGCGACAGCACACAGAACGACTACGCTTTCAGCGCCAACCTGGCACACACGCAGGGCAAGCATGTCACCAGCTTCGGCGCTCAGTTCCGCCGAGAACAACTCAACGGCTACCAGGCAAACTTTGCTTCGGGCACCTTTTCCTTTACCGTTCAGGGCTACACCAACAACTCGCTGGCTAACTTCCTGCTGGGCAAGCCGGATATATTCACCCAAGCCGGGGGCGACTTCACGCGTGATCTGCGTGGCTGGGAGTTGGGCTCCTACGCGCAGGATGAGTACCGCATCAGCTCGACGCTTACTTTGAACTACGGCGTGCGCTACGAGATCACGACGCCGTTCCGAGACATTCACAATCGCATGATGGAGTTTGCGCCGGGCCACCAATCCACCGTTTACCCTAACGCTCCAAACGGCCTTCTGTTTCCCGGCGACTCCGGCGTACCCGACACTATTGCGCCCATCTTCAAGGGTGACTTTGCGCCGCGCGTCGGCTTCGCATGGGACCCGTTCCGGAATCGCCGCACTGTAATCCGCTCAGCCTATGGCATCTTCTACGATGAATTGCTGAATGGCGTTGGCATGCCTTTCCGCGCCACCAGCAGCGCGCTTCCACAGACCGTCGTCCGCACTCTTACCGGATACACAAAGATCAACTACGCCAACCCGCTCGGCACCGTGGCCACACCGTTTGCTCCCGGCCAGTTTGCTCTGCCCGCGTCCACCTTTACTATCGATAGCCACCTGCTGCCTCCCTATGCGCAGGACTGGAACTTTACCATCGACCAGAGCCTGGGCAAGCAGAACCTGTCCATCGGATACATTGGGTCCAAAGGAACTCGCTTGCCACGTTTGGTCGAAGCGAATCCTGCAATCTATCAAGCCGGCGCCACTTTCGCGAACTCTCCTCGGCGGCGGCTCTACTCCGGCTGCACGCTGACCACTGGCACCTGCACGCAGGGTACCGCCGGGCTGGTGGAAGGAAATGCAAACTCGACCTTCCACTCCGCACAGGTTTCACTGACTCGGCGCGGCGCGCAGGATTTCAATTACACACTGGCCTACACGTTTTCCAAGAATCTGGATTACTCATCGAGTCTTCACATGTCCGGTCCCGCTCCCTGGATGGTGCTGGGAGAGCTTGACATCGCTCAGAACAACCAGGATCTGAAGGCTGAACACGGACGCTCGCTCTTCGATTCGCGCCATCGTTTTGCCGGCAGCGTGACCTACGCAATTCCCATTGCGCGCAGCTTCACGGGTCCGTCTCGCGTTCTTCTGGATGGTTGGCAATTCAGTGCCTTGTTGGCCGTAAATTCCAGCACTCCCTTCACGGTCTACGATTCTGCGAATGTCTCGTTGCAGGCGCCGCACCCCGGAGTTTCCGGCATGTTCGGAGACCGGCCCAACGTCGTCGGTAACCCGAATAAGGGAGCACCGCACAAGGTGTCGCAATGGGTGTCGCCTTCAGCATTTCAGCGGCTCGATCCGGTTGCGAACGCCGGGCAGTTCGGTAACGAGGGGCGCAACAGCGTCGATGGCCCTGCCTATGGGAGTCTGGACGCTTCACTCGACAAGAGCTTTGCTCTTGGTGACAGATCAAGAGTGCAGTTCCGGGCTGAAGCCTTCAACGTGACAAACCATGTCAACCTGATCCCGCCCGTTTTCGACATGAACTCACCTGCTTTCGGTCAAATCACGGAAGCGCAGGCTCCGCGTGTCCTTCAGTTCGCCTTGAAATTTGTACGGTGAACCCGCCTCCAATGAAAGGAACCACTATGAAAAGCAATCCGATTTGCGCATTCTTCTTGTTTGCATTGGCTTCAGTCTGTTTGGCTCAGACGCCGAGCGATTCAGCTTCTCAAGGCACTCTCGCGCCGCATTCCTCGGTTTTCGGAGAGACCGACAATCCGCTCACGTTGCATGCGCTCGTACTCAGGCTCAACAACAGCTTTCAAGCGGTCTCCAAGGCACGGGATAGTCGGGGTTATGTCCTGGACAAATCGTTGCTCAAGGCACACAGCGCGAACCTGAGCGCTCTGAAGAAAGCGACTCGGGGAAAAAGAGGAGAGTCGCTGGTTGCGTCTTCGTTCCAACGGCGCGAACTGAAGGCCGAATTGCGAGCATTAGACGACTCATTCGATCAGTTTTTTCTCGCCCACGATAGCCTCAACAATTCCGAAGTGGTCATCTACATGAATGTCAAAGAGTCGTTCTCAGCGCATGACGCGGCTTTAAAGCGCCTCAATCAATTGATAAATGACATGCAAATGCCTTCGTAGCCGGTGGATTGCAGGTAGGGGATGGCGATTCACGTGAATGTCTATTGTCGTTTCAAACTTATCGGGCAGGCCATACCAGTCTGACGTAAAACGGCAGCACATTGCATGGCAAGAAGACTGGTGCCCGCGACAAAGAGTGGGGTTCAGTACATCGGACCCCACATTGGCAACAAACTGCCCCATTGCTGCTGCCTTCATCCTTTCGATGGACATCTGCCGTCCACCTATTGAGGGGAGCATTGCGCGCAAATCTGCGCTAGCGTAAGTAACAGCTCGCTAGGGAACTTACTGCGCGAGGACTCTCTTTTTCATGGTGGTCAATGCTTCATCTTCGGCAGAAGCAATATTTGAGTTACACCCGGCGAATCGCATCGTTCTTATCGTTGCTGTTATTGACGGTCATAAGTGCCTTACCATCTGTGGCACAGGAAGGCGGCGTGTCCGCCCAACTGGATCTTGGCATTATCGTCATGCCAACACAGGCCGGCGCTGAGGCTGTGCTGAAGCAACTGAATGCGGGCGCAGACTTCTCCGTCTTGGCAAAGGAAAAATCCACTGACGCGACTGCGGTGGATGGCGGTTACCTGGGCAAGATGGACCCGAAGGGCCTGCGCCTGGAGTTGCGAGAGGCATTGAATGGCCGCACAGTCGGGCAACTCACCGATGTGGTGCGACTTCCTTCTGGCTTTGCGATCCTCAAAGTTTTGGCAAACGCGCCTGCGTTGGAAGATCTGAACATGGATCGGCTAAAGTCACTGATGTCGACAGGCGTGATCCAGCCTGGCCCAACGGTTGGTGGCTATCCCGAAGCGCTCGCGGCGATGCGAGAATATCCCAAGCCGGAAGGGTGGCCCCGGGATATGCGTCAAGTTTGCGATATCCGTGCAGGAACGGCCCAGAATGCAAAACTGGCGATACGAGATGCAATCAAATCGGTGCTTGGCACCCAAATGACCACGGAGCAACAAGTGATGATGATCCAGGGCGAATCCGCTCTTGCGCAGCTCTATGCATTCAGCGGTGAGATGCCTGAGTCCATCGACGCTTGGAAGGCAGCGATGAAACTGGCCGAGACTGTAGACCCCCGGTACATGCCGAATCTGCTTGAGAGTATTGGCGCCACTTATCTGCATTGGTCGGAGATGGAGAATGGGATCTATAACGGCTCGCGCGATCTGGATATCTTTCCGCCTCTGAACCCTCATGCGAGCTTTGAAAAGACAGACGAGTCAAAGCAGGCTATCAGTTATTTTCTAAAGTCTCTGGAGCAGAAGCCCGACAATTTGGAAGTGAGATGGCTGCTGAACCTGTCGTATGCGACGCTGGGCCAATATCCTTCAGGCGTGCCGGCCGCCTATCTGATTCCCGAGAGCAATTTCAAGTCAAAGGAGAACATCGGGCGCTTTGTGGATCGCGCTGCCGAGGCTGGCCTGAATGTATTTGGAGCAGCCGGGGGCTTGATTGTGGATGACTTCGACAACGACGGGCTGCTGGATGTGGTGATTACCAGCATGAATGTATGCGAGCCACTGCACTTCTTTCACAATAACGGCGACGGAACCTTCAGCGACAGGACCAAAGAAGCCGGTCTGCAAGATCAGTTGGGCGGCCTGAGCTTAATGCAGGTGGACTACAACAACGATGGCTGCATGGACATATTCATTCCGCGCGGGGGTTGGGAGTATCCGCAGCGCAAGTCACTGTTGCGCAATAACTGCGATGGAACATTCACGGACGTGACCGATGCCAGTGGGCTGGGAGCGACGGTGACGGCCACCCAGGAGGCTGTGTGGGCGGACTTTGACAACGACGGCAATATCGATCTGTTCCTCGCCAATGAGAACGCCCCCGCACAACTGTTTCACAACAAGGGAGACGGCACGTTTGAAGAGATTGGCCATGCGGCGGGGATCGACCAGACAACCTTTGCAAAGGGCGTGACTGCGGCAGACTACGACCACGACGGTTTTATGGATGTGTATGTCTCCAACCTCCAAGGAAAAAACTTTCTCTATCACAACAACGGTGACCTCACATTCACCGAGGTAGGGCGGCAGGCTGGCGTACAAGCTCCTATGTTCAGCTTTGCCACCTGGTTCTTCGACTACGACAACGACGGCTGGCCCGACCTGTTTGTCGACAGCTATCTGATGGTGATGGACGAGACGGTGAGAACCTACGTGGGCATGCCTCACAACGCCGAGACGCTAAAACTCTACCGTAACAAGCACGACGGCACATTCGAGGACGTGACGGAGAAGGTGGGGCTGGACAAAGTTTATATGCCCATGGGCGGCAACTTCGGCGACTTGACCAACGATGGATTTCTGGATGTCTATCTCGGTTCGGGAAATCCGAATCTCACGGCTTTAGTTCCTTATGTATTGTTCAAAAACAAGGAAGGCAAATCGTTTGTGGATATCACCCAGTCGTCAGGTACAGGGGAGTGGCACAAAGGACATGCGGTTGTTTTTGCCGACCTGACCCGCCAGGGCAACGAGGACATTCTGACCAGGGTCGGGGGAGCAATCCCTCCAGACGAGCACAACGTCCGAGTCTTCGAGAATCCGGGGAACAAAAACGACTGGCTCAATGTGCGACTGGTGGGCGTCAAGACCAATCGCTCCGGCGTGGGGGCGGAGATTCATGTTACGGTGCAGGACGGAAACGCCGCGCCGCGGTCCATCTACCGGACGGTTGGGCAGACCAGTTCCTTCGGAGGCAATCCGATGGAGCAGCACATTGGGCTGGGACCTAACGCGCACGAAATTGCGCTTGACATCTGGTGGCCGACCACGCGCACGCGGCAACATTTTACCGGATTAGAAAAGGACCAATATATCGAGATCAGAGAATTTGCTACCAGCTACACAAAGCTCGAGCGGCACCCATTCAAATTAGGAAACAACAAGGCGGCCACGGCAACTGCGGCAGCAAAGAAGGGCAACTGAAAGCTTCAAGCGAAATTGCACACAAGGAGAGGATAATGAAAATGGAGCGAGCGTTTCTGGCATTGGCTCTCTTGGTCCCTGCGGCGATGGCTACCGCGGCCGGAGATCCACATACAGTGCAGGGAGTCCTTCTGAAGGCGGACCCGGCTAGTCGAACTATCGAAGTCTCGTGCGATGCCATCCCAAACTACATGGATGCAATGGTAATGACTTTTCGGGTGCGCGATGCTGGGGCTCTCAAGAACCTCCAGCCCGGCGGCGCAGTACGCTTCACCATGGTGGAAGAGGGCGATAAGGACTTCGCGGATCACCTGGAGCCTATCAGCGTGCAGAACTATGAGTCCGAACCCACGGAGGCCAGCCGGCTCACGTACCTGCACCGCGCACTGGACCACACGGCAGCGCAGAAGCTGATCCCCATCGGCGGGCTGGTTCCGAATTTTAGACTGACCGACCAGTCAAACCGGCCGACGCAGTTGGACGACTTCAAAGGGATGGTGGTGGTGCTTTCGTTTGCCTACTCCCGCTGCCCGAATCCGAATTACTGCTTTAGGCTTTCCAACAACCTGGCCCAAGTGGGCCACCGTTATCACTCGCTCACAGGGCACAGCCTGATGCTGCTGACCATTGTGATTGAGCCCGACCAGGATCAGGGGCAGGCATTGGCGCACTATGCAGACATATGGAAGGCTGATTGGTCGTCCTGGCGCTTTCTGACCGGCTCGCTGACCGATATTCATGCCATCGCCGAGAGGTTTGGAATGGATTTCTGGAACAATGAAGGATACCTTACACACTCATTCCACACCGTGGTGATCGATCGGGATGGACGCCTCGCTGCAAACCTGGAAGGCAACCATTTTACGTCCGATCAGTTGAGCGACCTGGTGGGAACAGTGCTTAACCGATCCGCAAACCCACCAAGCAGTGGGGGCGGTTTTTGAACATTGGATATTTTTGATTGGAGCGGCCCACAAACCGGCATTTTGTGCCGTCCGATTGAAAACTTGATGGGCCACAGATGATTTCTACTGATCGTTCTATTTGATGTGAATGCGATGAGTGGACATTTCGAGCGAGACCAAGCCGCGCTGAATTGCTGAAGTGGCAGCTTGAGTGCGGTCCGTTACGCCAAGCTTGCCCAGTAGCCTGTTAATGTGCGTTTTGACGGTGGTCTCTGAGATTTTTAGCTCGGTGGAAATGTCTTTATTGTTCTTCCCATGCACAATCTGTTCCAGCACGTCGAACTCCCGCGGCGTCAGCTCTTCGGTGCCCAATCGCTCGGCAAGCTTCATGGCAATTGCTGGCGGAATGTACGATTTTCCCGAATGGACGGAGCGGATCGTCGCGATCAACTCTTCGGAGGTCATCCCCTTGAGCAGATATGCGCGCGCGCCTGCCTGCAGGGCGCGATAGATGTCCTCATCGCCGTCGTATGTAGTCAGCACGATGAATCGCGCGCCCGGGGTCTCCATGCGGATGCGCTCGATGACCTCGACGCCGCTCAGACGCGGCAGCCGAAGATCAACCAGCGTGACGGACGGTTGGTACTTGCGAAATTGAGAGATGGCCTCGACGCCATCCGCAGCCTCGCCGACGACTTCAAGGCCATCGGTTACATTGAGCAGGGCCACCAGTCCCTGTCGAACCACATGGTGGTCTTCCACAACCAGCACGCGAATCGGTAGGTTGTGCGGTGACACTGCGCATAAATCGCTCATGAGCGCCTGTCTTCATTGGAATGAGTACCGATCGCATTACATTATCTTGGAAGCGAATGATATTGACATCCGTCAAATGGTTTAGGAGGAAGTACATCTATAGTTGGCATTGATGCTCAACAAAAGAGATGATCAACTCTGTATATCTATAGTTGCAGCCAAGTCTCCATCTTCGGTTTGTTGCCCAACCCGCCCGCACGCTTGATGCTTGTTGGCAGTCCGATGAACATACGAACGACCAGTATTCTTGCACTCTTTGTTGCGCGTGCGTCAACCTGCGCGCAGAATGCGAACTTCAGTCATTGGCCGGCAAATGCTTCGCAAACCCAGCCCGTACAGTCTGGATGGAGCGTTCCTCATATCACGCAATCCCCTTCATGGGTTCAGGTGGTGCGTGCTGTCATTGTGACACAGATCACCGCGAAGCGCAAAACTAACATTTTGCCGACCGATAGAGGCTGTTGCATGAAAATCAAAACAAGAGTTATAGCGATTGCCGCTCCGTGTGCGCTCCTGCTGGTATGCGGTTTCACAACCGAATCAGCGCAAAGTCCCGCATCGGATATCATCGTCACTGCCGCGCCGGTCTATGAGCCATTGGCGGCCTTACGCGGAGATGAACGCTTTCCCAAGGGCGCGCAATTACTGCTTGTGCATCAGGGCAAGACGGAGCCGCTGGTGACGGGCTTCGCGGTTACAGCGGACGCCAACGTTTCCTTCGATGCCAAGACTGTGCTATTCGCGGGCAAGAGGAGTGAAGGCGACCCATGGCAGATATGGGAACTGACGCTGGCAGACCATTCGCTGCATAAGATTGTCGCGGATGCTAGCGACGCTATTCGTCCGCTCTATTTGCCCGGCGGCCGCCTGGTGTATGCGCACCGCACTGATAAGGGTTATCGACTTGAAGAAGCGCCATTGGATGGCTCCGCAGTCCAGGTGCTCAGCTATCTGCCTGCCAGCGCAATACCTGCATTTGTGCTGAAGGATGGCCGCATTCTCTTTGAAGCCGACTTCCCCTTGGGATCCGGAGCGACGCCGGAACTGTTTCTGGTTTACTCGGACGGAAGCGGAGTTGAATCCTACCGCTGCGATCACGGCACGGCTCGCTGGGGAGGAACACAGTTGATCTCTGGCGATGTGGTGTTCACACATGGCGCAACAATGGCGAAGTTCACGTCGCCTCTGGCAAAGGAAGAGAGCATAGTTGCGCCACGCGCCGAGTATGCCGGTGCGATTGCCGAGACGGCCTCTGGCGCATGGCTGATGAGTACGCGACCCAGTGCAGGAACGCACTATGCATTGAAACTCTGGAAGCCCAATACTTCACTATCCGGAGCGGGGGCGCTCACGACATTGCTGGCTCAGAGCGGCGAGGAAATTGTCGAGCCTGCTCTTGTTGCAACGCGTACAGCACCCAAGCGTCACCCCTCCGGGCTGCATGATTGGAGTTACGCTAATCTGCTTGCCCTCGATTCGCGCCTTTCGCGCGAAGGCGACCTTCGCGTTGCGCCTGCATCGGTGCGACTGGAGACGCTAGACGCTGAAGGTCGCGTTGTCGTCACAGGCACAGCGCCTGTGGAGGCAGATGGTTCCTTCTTTGTGCAAACTCCGGCCGACAAGCCCATTCGCTTTGCATTACTTGATGCGGAGGGTGCAGTGCTACGGCAGGAACACGGATGGTTCTGGATTCGCCGCGGAGAACAGCGCTACTGTGCAGGTTGCCACACGGGACCGGAGCGCACATCGGAGAATCGCTTGCCGGCTGTACTGCAGCACACCACAACGCCTGCCGATCTTACAGGCGTGAAAGAACTGCGCGAAGCGCAACACGGAACGCCAGGAGGCAACTGAGATGAGATTCCGCTTTCTTCTTCTAATCGGTGCAGCCTCGATGGCCGTTGCGCAAACTGCTCCGATTGTTCAACCCACTCATGGCGCGCAAGCGCGATCTCCACTGCCGCAAGTAGTGCCTGTGATCCGCTTTGAAGATGCAAGCGACAAGGCTGGAATCAACTTTACGCATAGCTTTGGATCGCGTCAGATGGGTTCTCTGCTTGAAGATACCGGCGCAGGCTGCGTTTGGCTCGACTACAACAATTCCGGCCTTGAGTCTCTTTATGTGATGAACGGGCGGCCTTTGGACGATTCGATGCATCCGTTTCCGCTGAAGGTGAAGCCGGCGACCCCACCCCACAATCATCTGTATCGCAACAACGGCGACGGAACCTTTACCGACGTGACGGAGAGCGCCGGGCTCGATCCCGATATGTATGGAATGGCCGTGACAGCGGCGGATTTTGACAACGATGGCTTTGTCGATCTGCTGGTGACCGGATACGGCAAAACGATTCTCTATCACAACGACGGTAATGGACATTTTACAGATGTGACGAAGAAGGCCGGCATCAATGTGGACGGCTGGGCGATCAGTTCGACCTGGCTGGATTACGACAAGGACGGTTGCGTCGATCTGTTCGTGGGCCGTTACGTCAAGTTCGATCCAACCTATCGCGCATTTTATGCGCCGACCAATTATCCGGGACCGCTGGATTACGAGGGCGAGACCAACAAGCTCTTCCACAACAACTGCGACGGCACGTTCACGGACGTAACCGACAAGTCGGGCATTGGCGCTTATGTGGGCCGAACGATGGGTGTGACGGCTGCGGATTTCGATAACGATGGGTGGGACGACATTTATGTCTCCAACGACCGCACGGAGAACTTTCTCTTTCACAACAAGCATGATGGAACCTTTGAAGAGATTGGCAGCGATACGAACACGGCCTACGGACAGAATGGCGAGTCCACTTCGTCGATGGGGCCGGTCTTTGCCGATCTCGAAGGCCGAGGATTGCTTGATCTTTGGGTGACTGACGGGCGCTACAACCGGCTGCTGCACAACACGGGAAAGATGAGTTTTGAGGACATTGGCGCATCCAACGGCGTCTCGCAAGCGAATGCGCAATACGCGAGTTGGGGCACGGGCGTATACGACTTCGACAACGACGGCCAGCTCGACATTCTTATTTTTCACGGCGGGCTGATTCACCTGATCCCGGAGGAGCACACGCTGTTTCGCGGGCTGGGCGGCGGCAAGTTTCAAGATGTCTCGCGCGAGGCCGGCCCGGTGCTGAGCGTGCGCACCACGGCACGCGGCGCATGTTTCGCCGATTACGATAACAACGGGAAAGTGGATGCTTTCGTGGTGAATCTGGGATCGAAGGGAACGCTGCTGCACAACGTTTCGACGAATACTGGCCATTGGATCGCGATCAAACTGAAGGGAACCAAGAGCAATCGCGACGGTATTGGCGCAAAGGTGGAAGTCATTGCGGCAGGTAAGCGCCAAACGGCGGAGCGCGTGGCTGGATCGGGCTATATGTCGCAGAACGACGAGCGCCTGCACTTCGGTTTGGGCGCGGCGTCGGTGGTGGAGAAGCTGATCGTTCATTGGCCAAGCGGACGCGAACAGACGCTCGAAAACCTGACCGTGGATCGTGTGCTTACTGTGGAGGAGCCTAAATGAGCCGGCAAGCGCAAAATGGATTTCGCTTTGGCGTATGTGCGGGTTTTGTCGCCTTGGGCGCGGCGTTGCTTTCGGCCGCACTGTGGACCGGCGGGTATGTTCGCGCAGCCGCGCAGATAGAGACGAGCACGTCGGAAGACTACGCTTCGCCGCTTGAGGTCATGCTTTCGCCGGACGGCGCGCGGCTCTATGTGCTCTGCCAGCAAAGCAACGAGGTGCGCGTACTGAATGCGACCAGCTTCGCGTTGATCAAGAACATTGCAGTGGGCCGTGTACCGCGTGGATTCTCGCTGTCTCCCAAGGGAGACAGGTTGTTTGTGACCAACACCTGGGACGACACGCTCTCGGTAATCGATACAAAGACGCTGGAAGTCATCCATACATGGCCGGTTGGAGCAGAGCCGTCGAGCGTGGTTGAGAATATGTCGGGAAAGCGCCTGTTTGTGGCCAATCGAATCAGCAGCGACATCGCCGTTCTGGATGCCCAAACCGGCGTGGAGGAGAAGCGCCTGCTGGCTGGGCGCGGCGCCAGCTATCTTGCACTCTCGCCAGATGGAAGCCGCATCTATGTGACTCATGTTTACCCGAAGATAATTCCGCGTCAGACCGGATTGGAAAATCGGCTCCCGCCTGAGTCGGAGTTCACGGTGATCGATGCGGGGCGCGCGGTGGTTGTGGATCGCGTTCAACTGCACGGGATTGCAGGCGTCTTTCACGTGGCGCTCTCCGCCGATGGACGGCTGGGCGTTGCGGCCGAATATCACCCCAAGAACCTTGTGCCGCTGGCGCACGTGGAACACGGTGGAGCTTTCACCTATTCGCTCGAACTGTTTGGCGCGGATGTGGGCAAGACGCCTGTCGAAGTTCCGCTGGATGAACTGGAGCGCTATGCCTCGCAGCCTTTCGGCGTCGCTGTAGCGCCGGACAAGTCGAGTATTTACGTCTCCTGCGGCGGTTCGGAGATAGTGACCGTGGTCAACGTGCCGCGCCTACTCCGCTTCATTCACACGCACAATGGTCCCTTCGCGCAGGATCTATCTGCCAGCGCCAATTATGTTGTGACACGCATTCCCGTGGGACTGAATCCGAGGGGCCTTGCACTTTCTCGTGATGGGCGCAGGCTGTTTGTTGCCAACCGTCTGGATGACACCGTAAGCGTAATCGACACGCGCACCAATCGCGTTGCCTCCACCATCACCCTGGCCGGATCAATAACAACCCCGTCGCCACATCTAAGAAAGAGCGATCTCAACATAGCCAGTAGCGTCGCCGATGGAAAGATCACCTGCTCAAAATGCCACGTCGATGGCCGT
>Ga0302185_10001307_pt1 | contig 17668 bp, 12 predicted proteins | sample II_Bog_E1_1_FD_200231 | JGI IMG/M metagenome (GOLD analysis project Ga0302185, IMG submission 200231) | Peat permafrost microbial communities from Stordalen Mire near Abisko, Sweden - II_Bog_E1_2 | ecosystem: Environmental > Terrestrial > Soil > Wetlands > Peat | place: Sweden: Abisko... | reverse complement strand
CCAACCCCAACCCCAACCCCAACCCCAACCCCAACCCCAACCCCAACCCCTATTAGATTTGCTAGCATATTTCACCTATAATTATGTTATTAATTCTTCAATAAATCAAGGCTTGGAGTAGTTTAACCTTTGCATTAGACTTTAACGCATCTATTTGGATTTGGTTAGCCAGTTTTAAGGCTGAACTCGAGATGTATTGCCATAGTTTACTTTTGTTGATTTAGTTGGGGTCAATAATCGCGATTTTTCCTGGCTTTTACTCGATAAAGTTGAATGGTTTTTAACATTTTGTATTTCATTACGATTTAAACTATTTTCCATAGGTCCAATAGTATCTTAGATGCCTCCTATTTCAAAAATTTTCCTGGCAATCACCTCAGAACTTTTATCAAAGCTTTAATTTTTTCCATTTGCTTTTGCCTTTGGCTGCCCTAGAAATGTAAGATGAGTCTTTAAATAAGAATCATGTTAGTTATCGATGACGGGTCTTTCTTGAGCAAATTTGGTGGGATTCATAAATAATTTGGAGTTAGCATAAAAATTAGAGTAGCTATTTGAAAGTGCAAACTTCTTCTTAGCTTCATCAATTCTTTTCTGTTTTAGCTCTGCTTGTATTTGATCCGTTTTGTCAACTATTTGCAAATACGATTGAGCCAATCTAAATTATTACTAGAATACTTTTATTCGCAACCCAGAGTTGTTCTCAGCATCGAATCTATCAGAGAATTCTCTTTGGGTACTGTTAATTTTATCGCAGATTTGTTGCACTATTCATATAGTTCTTTGCTGATCTAATTTGATGCGTAGTTGCGACCTGCGTAATAGTCATAGAGTCTAGATGAATGAAAATGTACTGCATATCAAAATTGCCAACTGAATCATGAAAGGAAAATTTATCGCAGCTTTCCCCTAATCTCGTAACGCAATTATCGAGGAAGGAGGTGTTATCATTTATAATTGATTTGGTCAATTCGGCGTATTCCATTAAGATAATTATTAGAAATAAATGAATAAAGATGAATGACAATAATTTTCTAACAATATATAAAAATTAATAGGAATACTCTTATCAATTTTAGCATTTAAGGAATTCATAAAAGTGAAGACGAATTGAAGATTATTAAGAATCTCTATCAGAATGTTATGATTGCTGATGTTGATTTCCTGATGGCATAAATGAACTTACATATCTTAATATTATATTCAGAAGATATGTAAGTCAATTCTAATCCCTATCATTACTGCCTTTCCCACATTGATATTGATGGAAAAACTTACAGCTTTTACGACCTCAAGAAACTAAATGATGCTAGAATTGCAGCTCTTCCCATCGCAATTAAAGTACTACTCTAATGCGCCATCAGAAACTGTGATGGATACAATGTCACAAAGGAAGATGTCTAAAATATCATCAATTGGAAGAACTCTTCTACACTCACCGTAATCATTGCTTTATTTAGACTGAAATACCCTTCAAGCCATCGAGAGTAATCTTGCAGGATCTGACAGGAGTACCATTAGTGGTTGATCTCGCAGCTATGCGAGATGCAGTCGCTAGACTAAAGGGTGACTCGTCAAAAGTGAACCCTCTTTGCCCAGTTGATTTAGTGATTGATCACTCGGTGCAAGTTGATTTTGCAAGAAATGAAAACTCTTTAGCAGCTAACGAGTAGAAGGAATTTCAAAGAAATAAGGAGCGATTTTAATTTCTTAAGTGGGGTCAATCTGCTTTTTAAAACTTTTCTATCGTTCCTCCAGGGTATTGCTTGAACTATTTAGATTTGGTATTGTGCATCAGATCAATCTTGAGTATCTTGCAAGAGTTGTCTTTGATTCTAATGGACTTCTATATCCCGATAGTGTCGTGGGCACTGATTCACATACTACTATGATTAATGGATTGGGAGTCGTAGGTTGGGGAGTAGGAGGAATTTAAGCCGAAGCTGTAATGCTAGGGCAATGCACATCAATGGTCTTGCCTGAAGTTATCGGATTTAAGCTGACAGGTGAGCTCAAGAAACATGCCACTGCAACAGATTTGGTATTGCTTTGCACAAAAATGCTCAGGAAAAAAGGAGTTGTGGATAAATTTGTTGAATTCTACGGACCTGGTGTGAAGAGTCTCTCCCTAGCTGACAGAGCCACCATTAGCAACATGGCTCCTGAATATGGAGCTACTATTGGACTTTTCCCTGTTGATGAGATAACCTTACGTTACCTGCGACAAACTGGTAGAAGTGAATAAAAAATAAAAATCATCGCTGCCTACTTGGGATCCCAGGGCATGCTTAAAAATTACTAAACCGATCCAGATCTCCACTATTCAAGCATCCTTGAGCTTGATCTTACGACGGTAGAACCCTGTGTTTCTGGACCTAAAAGACCCCATGATTATGTTGCTCTCAGTGATCTCAAAAAGGATTGGAAAGCCACTCTTACAAACCCAGTGGGATTTAAAGGTTTTGGATTAAAGGAAAATACTGTTGATGACTCATCTAAATTCTCATTTAATGGATAGTAATTTGAACTATCTCATGGTTCTGTTGTAATTGCTGCCATAACTTCATGCACTAATACTTCCAATCCAGGAGTAATGCTAGCAGCTGCCCTTATTTGCCGAAATGCTGTTTAGCGTGGAATTAAGATCAAGCCTTATATCAAAACATCTCTCTCGCCAGGTTCACAAGCTGTATCTCGTTATTATGAGCTATCAGGACTCACAAAATATCTAAATTAAATGGGATTTTATCATACTGGTTACGGATGCATGACCTGCATTGGTAATTCAGGATAAATAGCTAAGGAAGTTGAAGAGGCCATCAAAGCCAAGGATATATGCGCAGCCTCCGTTCTTAGTGGCAATAGAAACTTCTAAGGAAGAGTTCATCCTTTTACAAAAGCAAATTTCCTCGCCTCACCTCCATTGGTTGTAGCCTTTGCTATTGCAGGCACAGTAGATATTGATTTCGAGACTGAGCCCATTGCCATTGACAAAGAAGGTAAGGCAGTCTATCTGAGAGAATTATGGCCTTCCCATTAGGAAGTTCAACACCTAGAAGACACAATAATAAAGCCAGAAATATTCATCAATACTTATAGCAAGGTTAGCTAAGGGACAGAAAAATGGAATGCTTTAAATACTGCGAAATCAGTGCACTTTGGATGGAAGGAAGAATCTACTTATATTCATGATCCTCCTTTCTTTAAACATGCTGAAAGAGAATTGCCAAAGATATAGCCCATCGCTGATGCTTACATTCTGGCAGTTTTTGGGGATTCAATCACAACAGATCATATCTCTCCGGCTGGAAACATTGCCATCTCATCGCCAGCTGCCCGTTTCCTCAAGGGAAAAGGTATCTAAAAGAAAGATTTCAACACCTACGGCGCGAGAAGAGGAAATGACCTGATAATGGCTAGGGGAACATTCGCTAATATCCGGATCGTCAACAAAATGGTGCCTAAAGTTGGCCCACAGACCCTTCATGTGCCATCTGGAGAAATCCTTGACATTTTTGACGCAGCAGAGAAATATAAGGCTGCCAACCAGCAAACAGTAATTTTTGGAGGAAAATAATATGGTAGCGGTTCAAGTCGTGACTGGGCTGCGAAAGGCCCTTATCTGCTTGGAGTTAGAGCAGTTATAGCGGAAAGTTTTGAGAGAATTCACCGTAGCAATCTTGTAGGAATGGGCATTCTTCCTCTAACTTTTCTTAACGGTGAATCTGCCTCTTCCTTAGGCATTACAGGACTGGAAAAAGTTAAAATTATGTTCGATCCTACAAATATCGTCGCCAATCAGGATGTATAAATCGTGCTTTCTTCTGGCAAGACTTTTATCGTCAGAAGCAACCTTAAAACAGAGGTGTAGATCACCTACTACCGCAACGGTGGTGTTCTGCCCTTTGTGCTTCGGCAACAGTTGAAATGATGATGGTTATGAGAATCCTATTAAATACTATATAATAGCAACTTCAATATATTGAGGAAAAATGATTAATTTTAATATTGCCAAAATCGGACAATCCCAACATTTATTTAAGTTGAAAAGTAAGAAACCTTTAACGGAGATATGTAAGCAATGATGTGGCGAGTCTTAAAAATTATCATAAAAATAATTACTCATATAACGCTTTATTTTGTGATTTGCTATGCTCCTTAATTGATTTGATATAGCATCTAACAAATCTTATCAAAGATATAGATGTTCCCGTTATCACACTAAACTATTTAAATTTATCTCGAGGATTACAGTATTTAGATTAGCCAAAATCAACTCCTCTCGTTTTTTAAATCTCATTGCCATGAGAGAGCTTTTCAAAAAAAATCTTGAACAAAAATATGTTTTTTTTAATCAAGCAACTTATTCATAAGATAAATATTCAAACTTATAAGTAAGAGAAATCTAAATTTTTGTTACTTTATTGAATTTTGAACATTTGAGATGAAGATCTGAGATTTTAAACAACCTGAAAAAAACTCACCAAACAAAAATAAAGCTTTATAGATGACAATTCTTTTGAGATGATTTAGGGCGTACTATTTGAAGCTATTAGAGCCATAAATATCTTCTATGCTATTTTCGGGCATATTCATTGATAAAGACCATGACACGAATATTGTCATCTCCCATTTAAACCTATATTTTCTGACTCCCCAAATTAAAAATGCATGCTCGGGAAAATCAGAATACATTTGGCCGCAGATTAGAAAAGTAACATTTTGAGCTAAGTTCCAAACTACAAGTAAATAATAAAAATCTACGATAACTTTCGTTGATGAGGAAGAAAATGTTGTAGTGGACTTTAAGAAGTTGCTGATTTCACAAGATAAGCAAAAAATAAAAATAAAAACTATAATTATGAGAACGTCGTTGAATTGTGATTTAAATCAGATGCTATTTTAAGATTTGTAATCCTATATTAATGAAGACAGCTCTTATTGGTTTCCTACTCATTGTGTTGATCACATCACAAACCTCCTCATCTACTTTCACCCTTTCCTTCTCATATGCTGCAAGGTCCAACGTTCCTTTTGATAGTTCACAAATTGAAGTTCTCTGGAATGATAACATCATCAGTTCAGTTCTTCCCAATGACTATCTCCTTCATACAGTTACTCTCCAAATCACTGCAAGCCGAGGACAAAACGTTCTCGAATTTGCCGCAGCCGGTTTATCAGATGGACTTGGCGCAGATATCGGAAATATTCAACTCATCAGGCAAGGAACAACCAACAATCTTGTGGTAAACGGAAATTTTGCCTCACCCAATCAAAATGGTGGATGGGGAATTCATAATGGCATTAATGGTTGGACTGGATTATAAATTGAAGTTGGACAGGGAACTATCTACAACGGAGCTTGGTCGGGGTTAGGTCAAATCTGTGAGCTTGACGGTAATCATAATGATGTTATCAGTCAAACATTCACTTTTGATATCAACTTTAACTTAGTCTCTAATACTCCGACTCCAGCATGTAGCAACCCCGCTACTGTAGCATACACCCTTGAGTTTGACTGGGCTCCTAGAACTAACGGTATCTCCAACTTGTAAAGCTCTCAGGCCAACGTTTTTTTCAACAGCCTTCTGGTCGCCAATCTTGTTTCCACTACAGCTAATGAAGGTGTTAATCACTTTTCTGGAACAGTTCAACTGACTGAATGCAACAATTGGCTTCAGTTTGATGGAACTGGGCTCAGTGATGGCTACGGAGTGACTATTTCCAATGTTAAATTATATTCTGCTACAGACAGCACCAACATTATTGTTAACGGTGATTTTTCTAGTCCTGCTCTCGCTGCTGGTACTTGGAAATCTATCAGTGGGGGTATTCCAGGATGGACTGCGACGTTAGCATAAGTTGGACATCGCCCCATCTACAACAGCAAATGGACAGAAGGTCAATGTATTGAGCTGGACACATCAGTTAACACTCGATACACTCAAGTGATTGCCCTCTAGTAGATTAGATCAAGCACCTTAGGACTTACCTTCAGCTATGCTGCCAGATCTAACGTTCCTTTAGATAGCTCTCAAATTGAAGTTCTTTGGAACAATAACATTGTCAATACAGTCGTCCCCACTGATTATAGCTTGCATACAGTCATCTTGCCTCTTACTATTAATGTCGGAGCCAACGTACTTTCTTTTGCAGGCGCCGGTCTATCAGACGGGCTTGGCTCCGATATCGGAAACGTTGTAATAATCCAACAGGGAACTACCGCCAACATTGCAGTTAATGGAGATTTCTCACAGCCTGCCTAAAATGGTAACTGGAATATCAATAATAACATACCAGGATGGGCTGGACCTTAAATATAAGTTGGACAGGGTACTATCTATAACGCAGCTTGGTCAGGAAAAGGTCAAATTTGTGAACTTGACGGTAATCATAATGATCTTATTAGTCAAACTCTCACTTTTGATGCCAAATATAATCAAATTTCTAATGTTGCTCCAGCAACCTGCAGTAACACGGCAACTACGCCATACAACCTTCAGTTTGACTGGGCTCCCAGGACCAACGGTATTTCAAACTTGGAAAGCTCTCAGGCTAACGTTTTCTTCAACAACATTTTAGTTGCTAGTCTGGTCCCCACTGCGGCCAATGCAGGTGTTTAGCATTTCTCTGGAAGTGTTGCATTTGGTGCTTGCAGTAATGTTCTTTCTTTTGATGGAACAGGACTTAGTGATAGTTATGGAGTAACCATTTCCAACGTCCAGCTATTTGCTCCCTCCAGCACCACGAATCTTATCGTTAATGGTAACTTTGCGACTCCTGCTCTTGCCGCTGGTACCTGGAAATCTATCAGTGGAGGTATTCCGGGATGGACAGCAGCCGTAGCATAAATCGGACATCGTCCCATTTACAACAGCGCATGGTCAGATGGTCAATGTGTTGAGTTGGACGCCAATTCAAACACTCGCTATTCTCAGACAATTAAAGGTCCTTTAGCTTCTCATCAGTCAATTCGCAGACACTTGCTGTATGCCCACCCTTCTAATTGATCCTATATATGGGTTTATTAGACCAATTTAATCTTCTTATTTAATTGTAGGTATTTTTGTGTTATTAATTTTGTAAAATTCTTGCAATTCATATTGTAGCTTTCCTTCCATACTATGGATGAATGGAATAATATCATTAATATTTAACCAATTCCTATTATAAATGGTATTGTTTTGGCAATCCTTCCAATTGGGTTAGCTTTCCAAAGTTTGGTTACCAAGGACTGGCTCTTTGGGCCAGCTGCGCCCATGCGGATTAACGCTGAACCTTTAGTAGGACAGGTAAAAAAGTGATCTTCATTCATTCATTATTTTGGCCAGACTACACGATAAATTATAGTAAAAGGGCTTTATATTTCATATCTTGAATCAAATTATTGGCTGGATACAATTTTCTCAATTATGAATAATCTTATGAGGAGAGTATCGAATATTCAAGTCCTCAATTTCTCCCATAAAATAAAATGTCAAACTAACACGAAATTTCAATGAACCAAGTTTGATCAAAGAATATGTAAGATTATAGAAAATTATTTATTTAATAGCAACAAATCAAATTGAGTTACTTATTAATGATCTTTAATTTAATTAAGGTTTTATTATTTCTCTAATAAATAGATGTCATTTCAAAAGACTCTCCACCAAAAGTATAATATTTTTAATCTACAATTAAATTCAAGAAAATCATCAAAAATTACATGTATCGGCGCTAGATGAGGACAGGGTTATTAAATTTTATATGATTAGCCGTATTGTATAACTACTCATGAACAAATAAAATATACAGAGTTAATGAAGAATAGGTAAAAAACAGAAATAAGATTTCAAATATGTTTTGTTTATGTATATTTAAATGTTAAATTTTACATATTACAAAAGGCCATTTTTCAAAAAAATGATTGCAAATTTTGTCAAAAAAATCATAGCCATTATTATTTTACCTTTTTTTATTATTTCTTAAGTTTAAAACAAGAAATAAATCACTTAGAACCAAAAAACTTTAATTTTATCACAAAAAAAGAATAACAAAAAACAACTCAATAACAGTTAATCAAAAAATTCTCAAGAGGCTAAAATCAATCCATGTTAAAATATCATATTTGTCTTGATATAGATTTTTATGTAATAATGGGAGTGAGAAATTTATAAAATTTTGAAATCAGTCACAGTTATGTTGAGGTTTGTGTATAAATCAAAGATATTTTAACCAGTTATAATATTAAAATAAATGAAAGCAATCATTATTTGTTTCTTACTCATAGCTTTTGTCTCATCCAGCATTCTCCCAAGCAGCTTCACTCTTACCTTTCAATATGCTGCCAGATAAAGTCTTCCTTTCGATACTTCACAAATTTCAGTTCTTTGGAACAATAACATCATTTCTACAGTGGTTCCCACAGATTACAACTTGAATACTGTTACTTTGAATGTTAATGTTAATGTTGGAGCAAATGTGCTGACTTTTGCAGGTGCAGGCAAAGCTGATGGATTAGGTGCAGGAATCAGCTCAATCAGCCTTACAAGGCAAGGCACTACCACCAACATTCTTGTGAACGGAGATTTTTCTCAGCCCAATTTAGGTAGTGGATGGGGAATTTTTATTAATATTGCTGGTTGGACTGGATCTGAAATATAAATTGGAAGAGGAACCATCTATAACAGTGCCTGGCCTGGTCAAGTTTGTGAACTTGACGGTAATGTCAATGATGAGATTAGCCAAACCTTCACCTTTGATAGCAGCTATAATCAGATTGCTAATGTAGCCCCCACTTTAAATTATACTCTTGAGTTTGACTGGGCTCCTAGAACTAACGGTATCTCTAACTTGGAAAGCTCTCAAGCCAATATTTTCTTGAATGGTGCTCTTGTGGCCAATCTTGTCTCGGTCGTAGCAAATACAGGCGTTAATCACTTTTCTAGATCAGTTACGCTTCTTGAATGTGATAATGTGCTCCAGATTGATGGCACAGGGCTTAGTGACAGTTTTGGAATATCAATTTCTAATGTTAAGTTATACTCTGCTGTTAATAGTACTAACGCTATTACCAACGGTGATTTTACTCAGCCTATTCTTGCATTTGGCACTTGGGAATATGTCAACGGAGGTATTCCGGGATGGACTGCTGCGGTAGGATAAGTTGGATACTGCCCTATCTACAACAGTGCTTGGACTAAAGGTCAATGTATTGAGCTTGATTCCTCATCCAACACTCGCTATATTCAGGTGATTGATTTATGAATCATTCATTCTTTATTATAATATTTCATATTTACTGTAATATTTTCTGAGTATCTTGAACTAAAGATGACATCTTTCTGGAACTTATTTGTAGATTGCTTCAAAGATCATTCCTAAGATGTTTCAGATCTTCTATCTCTCTAAAAATAAGCAATGAATCAATGGGTTCACTGCTCTTCGATAAGAAAGATCTTTGATATATCTGTATTTTTCGTTGCTACCACCCTCTAGATGTTGCTAATATATAAATTGACTTAAACAATAGAATGTTATAAATTCAAAAACTATTAAATTCATAACTCTAAAATTCATCCTGATTTTTATTTTTCAAATATGGTGTCTTTCTCCCATTTTTTTATTTTTTCCCTAATTTTCTTTTCCTTTATATTGAAGTCAATATTATAAAAGATAATCATAGAGTTAACTGTAATATGATTTTATGAGACTATTAAAGAAAATTAGATTAAAAAAAAGATGATTGTCATACATGAATTTTTTTATATTTGAAGTTAATTTGTGATGTTCCATAAATTTTATTTCTGTGACCATCATCCATCATCCATAATTAGTCTTTATAAGATTATTTTATAAACAAACAATTAATTGTGAAGGATTTTTTTTTCTCTATCTAGACTTTGGTCTGATTTTGTTTCCAATGACTATGAATTTCTGTAGATACACTTTATCTAAAAATTAAATTTATCAAAAAGATCACGATCATAATTCAATTTTCGTTACATTCAACCCTAAATTATGATATTTCTCTATTTCTCTATTCACGGCTTTTATTTTGATTTAATTGGGGAGGTGTAGAAATGGAAAACCAACTATAATAGATTTCCAAAATTAAGTTAAAGAACATATTAAAATGGAAGGTTTATTATAGAATTTATAATTACAAAATGAACAAAACTCTAATCTTGATTTTACTCGTTGGATTCGTCCTGTCGCAGTGCACAGATTCCTCATGCCAAAATGGAGGAGGAGCCATACCTCTTACCCAACCTATAATTCCAAATCCAGCCCCTCTTCTAACTCAGACCACAACAACAACTTCGACAGATACATCATGTCAAAATGAAAACGAAGTTGGACCCGTTAGTTCTCTTCCTGTGAATTCACAAATCACCATTACCACTCCAGCCACTATAGCGCCTCCTCCATGCGCTATTGAAACTATTACTGCCCCGACCATATCAGCACCAATCATATCAACTCCAATTATTAACATCCCGACTGTAAATGTACCGACCATTACTGCTCCTTCCGTTGTGGCTCCTCCAACAGTAACTCCTCCAACTCCTTTAATTCCCGTAATTCAGACTCCAAACATTACTGCTCCCCCACCTCCACCTGTAACAGCTCCAATAAAGCCGATCATCCCTATCCCACCAATAATAATCCTTCCCCCTGCCCCACAGCCAGTTTCCTCTAGCTATGCTCAGTCAAGCAGTTTTACTCTCAGTTTCCAATATGCTTGCAGACAATCCATTTCTTTCCTCAGTTGTATGGGATAGGTAATATGGAACAATAACATAATCTATTCAGTAGCTCCTGCTGATTACAGTATCCATCAAGTTACTATTAATATCACAGTCCTTACAGGATTAAATGTCCTTCAGTTCATAGGAGCTGGTATTTCCGATTCTTATGGTTTGGGCATTGATAAAATTCAACTTGTGAGACAGGGTACCACCACCAACATTGTGGTTAATGGAGATTTCTCAGCCCCGAACGAATACGGCTCATGGAGTATACAAAATGACATCAATGGCTGGACTGGAATTGGTATTGAAGTCGGACAAGGAACTATCTACAACAGTGGATGGTCTAGTCAAATCTGCGAGCTTGATGGAAATTCAAATTACCAGATCAGTCAATCCTTCAACTTCGACGTCAACTTCAATTTAATGATCAGCACTGGTGCATCTGCTTGTAATAACCCCTATCCTGGGCAAACCCTTACATATATCCTTGAATTTGATTGGGCACCTAGAACTGTCGGATTTTCTAACCTTAACAGCTCAATGGCTAACATAATCTGGAATAATGTAGTAATAGGTAGTCTTGTTTCCACCACTACTAATTCAGCAATCAATCATGCATCCTATAATGTGGTCCTTAATGCAGGGACAAACATTTTCCAAATTGATGGTACCTCTTTGAGTGACAGTTATGGTATCAGTATTACAAATGTACATCTTTATTCTATATACAATAATACCAATCTGATTGTTAATGGTCAATTTTTACAGACTCCTCTCAATGCATATACATACACTTATATCAATGGAGGCGTTCCGGGATGGGTTGCTTATAAAGCATAAGTAGGCGACTGCAGACTCTATAATAGTCATTGGACTATAGGATAATGTATCGAACTAGATTCTGATTCAAACCAGCGTTACACCCAAATTATTACCATATCTCAAGAACAATATTCTTCTCTCGTTCTCTATATGAGCAGTGTGGTTGGAAATAGTCAAGTGATATCCAATACAAACCTAGCTATAAATAATGCTAATAATCAGGTCTCAACTTCCATATCCAACATAAATCAGGCAATAACAAACTCAATCAGCATGACTGCTAATAGTTTTAATAGCTATTTGAATAATCTCTATCAATGTTCAGGTGCTGCCGTCCAAAATGTCCAAAATAATGAGTACTTGACCATCAGCCAATATAGCAGCAGTTCCAGTTAATGGATGCAGTATTTCGGTCAATCTGGAGAATTAGACTTCTCTTGTAGTGGATACAGTCAAAGTTATTTGACCAATAATTATTGCACTATTCAGTCAATCTGTGGTAAAGTCATACAATGCACTGATAACTCAGGAGGTAACTACCATCTTCAAGTCTCTCCTTGTTCTCACTTATAGGGTCAGACCGCTCTCCCTCAAATTGGAGCTAAAATATTCTGGAAAGGTACTCAAGGATCGACAGGAAACATTAATGTAATGGTTGCAACAACCTGTAATTGTTGATTAGTTTACTTTTTATTAATAATTTTCGATACTGATTAATAATTTAACCAATTTTAAAGATAATGTTATTTATTGTAAAACTTTAAAGATTAAGGGAGGGTAATTGAAACGGCTAATGATTCTATTAGAAAATTAATTTGTATTCGGATTATATATTAGTTTCATTGTTTGCTTATAATTTTATTTTATAAGTTATATAGATCATGATTAGCAGCTCTCTGCCTGATATTTTTGAAAGAGCTAATACTACCTGCATCAGGGTACAGAAACAGGGAGGCCCTTTCTCTCTGCATCTTAGTAGCTACTCAACAGAAAAGCACATGCCTTCCAAGGCAGGATATGCGCCCGGATAGCATCATTACCTATCACTCAATAACAATCGTCCGAGGTCAATAAGCACACAATCAATCAAGATTAAGTCTATTCTCCATAAATAAAACAGCAAACGAGGAGAACAATCAAAATCTAGGATAAAGGTAGACTTTAAAGATTTTGATTTTTTGTAGAACTCATTTAATAAACCAAAAGTAGGAATGTCAGTGGTGAATTACTCTAATTTCCCATACGAAAGCAGTCGTCGATCAAATAATAATATCGTTGATCTTGAGGAAGCTGAAAGTATAAAAAATAAGTTGTAAAATAGCATCTCTTAAGTAAGTCTTTTATTCAAAAACTTAGAAGAGTCTTACAGTATCATCAGCGAAACTAAAATTCAGCTCAATTGGTTAAATAATGCAACTTTCAATAATCTGTAAGATTTTTAGAGTGATTTTCAGGCAGCCCTCAGTAAGTGCTATAGCAATTTATCAGTAATGAGAAGAGATACAAGTTCTGAACTTAAAGATAATAAACAGTATTTGGATAAACTGAAAGGAGAGTTGCATATTTGCTCTAGCTTTGCAAAAGATTTAAACAGGAAAAGTGAAGATCTTTATCAGGAATGTTTGACAGCAAATACAACCACCACTCCTAGGGGTTCAGCTACCCCACATTCACAATTAGCTGATTTTTAGGAGATTAGCACTATCAGGAAGAGTAGTCGCGGAGCAACAGGAGATCAAAGTCGGCGAAATAAAATATTTGAACTTTAGAAAAAAGGGGAGAGTCCTGACCTGCCTTTTTCAACTGAGAGAGAGAACAAATTTATGCTGAATGGAAAGTAAATTGATATCCTAAATTTTGAGAATGAGGTTTGATACTTTAATGATAATTCATATAATATAATGTTTTCTATATTATTGATAGTCTCTATAGTCGATAATGATTATCAAAGATCTAGATGTATTTGTTTTATGATGCCAAGACAGGCTTTTAAATTCTATTTAAGGTTTTATCTGTAGGCTTACCGAGAATCTTCACAACAAAAGCGAAGTGTTTCATTGATGATGTCAATAAATTAAGAAATTTACAAGATACTAAGACTGTTTTGAATTGATGATTTTACCAAACTAGGATAATGTTGACTTAAATTAATCAGTCTTTTGAGTATATATATCCTTTCATCTCGACATTTAATCTTAAAATTTATCCTCAGAGTAGACAGGAAACATAAATTTTAATACAAAATGGGATCAGTCATGACTTTGGTTGTAGACGATTACAAACTGGTCAGTGCAATTTAGAGTTGCTCTCTAAAACTTAAAGGCAACAATTATTTTTACAGAATAGGGGCAATTTATTTACTTTCACTGAATTATTATAAGGATTGTGTCTTTGGCAAAGAAATGACTTGATTGCTATCATTATTGCTTGTAAAATCTTATTTTTTATCGCTAGGCTAATGATCAGTCTTAATTTCTTTAGCTGGCATTCTTAAACAAGAAATTATTTAATGTTTTTTGTTGTTATAATAACTCTAGCATTTTACAAAATTTATTAACTATGTAGTGATGGTATCATAAAAATATTCTCCAAGAATTATAGTCAACTTCTTTTTCGTGATTAATTCAACAAGAAATTTGGATAAACCATTATTTTCATTGTTTTAGTTATATATTCGAAAAAATCTATCCAATGCCTTTTTATTGCCATTTTTTGCATACTTTTTAGCGATTTAAATCAGCAAAATAATTAATAGTAATCGTATTGGGCATTTGTCAAGTTTATTGGACTCTCTATGATGAATTCTGAGAGTTTCTTCCTCAATTGTATTCCATACATGATAGTTTTTGACGTTAAGGACATACATTGTATATATTTTATCCATAATATCATAGTAAAGTGAGTAAATTTCAAAACTAATCATATTTCTATCTTAGAACAGACAAAACCATTAAATGAAAGTTTTATATTGATTTTTTATTGTCTTACCTATTTCATTCGAGCATCTTTCACATTATAAAGCTCTTCTTATAGCTAATAAAATGTTTTACAATTTGATTTATTCTAATTTATCCATTAATTCAGGGATTAACATTTAATCTTCGAATAACATATCCTTCTCATCCTTATGTTGCTCCTGTTAAATCTCTTTTAAAATCAAATCAATAAAAGCTGAAATAATTGATATATTGTGGTGTTGGTGTTATTCCTTAAAAAATGTTGCCCAAAATATGGATGATGGTTCCATAACAGTTTTTGATGGATTAGTTTTTACAATTTTCATAGATTTTAATGACTCCTTTTCTATTAGGTTGGATTTTTGTCTTTCAATTTTACTGTTCCTTGCCGATTAATTTACTAAGGACATTTCAATATATCACTTAACAAATACATTTTTTAAATTAGTTTGATTAATAATGACCGATTACAAGGAAAAGAAGAAAAACTTAACTGAGTACGAATAACTTAAAGACTCAAGAGAAAAAAGTCTCATCAAGGAACTTGAATAATTCTTAATCAATATCAGACTGTCTGCGGCTCGTCAGTTCATCGTTGACTGTGAAAAGAAGGCTACAAATAATGGTGTTCTCGATTAAATAGATTAAAAATTATGCTTGCGCACTAGTAGTAAAGCATTTGAGCATAAACTAATTAATATTCTTCCAAAGCTAACTCAGCACTCAATGAACTATTAACAATGTCTCAAATAATGCTAAAAGAATCACATTAACTATGTTATAGCAAACCAGTCCTGCCGTAATGCCTACGAAAAGAACTTTAAGTGGACAGCTGAAGCGATTATTCGATAATTGACAGGGGCTTCATCAAAGTCAAATTGATGCTATTTAAATTAATTGACAGAATTAATTATGATATCTGATGTACTTCTGCTGAAAGAAAGAAACCTTGAATATTTTTGCTGATTAATTTCTTATTTTAAATAGCATTGACACACAAAGCAATTTGGAAGAGATTGCTGTAAGTTCAAGGACAATATAACTTAATAATGTATAGCAGGTGGTGTTTAGCCTTGGTGCCTATAAATTTAATATCCCTTTATTGGTAAAAATTTGCATTCTAAATAAAAATGATTATCTTTTTTTACTTTATGAAATAACGGGTGATTGGTGAGTTGAAATTGAAAGATGTCATCATTTTTAAAGCATGGCCTCCACATTCACCGTATTCCAATTAAAATATTTTATCACACATAAGAATTGATGACAAAAACTACTATTTGCAAAAGCAACAGAGAAAAATTAGCAGCAACACAAAAGAAATGAATGAATCCCTTTGCATTTTGATCAAATTATCGTTAGTCCTTATCAAAAGGTATTTGCTTCGAATTGATAAAATGTCCATGATTAAATTGACCATAAGAATATTTTGAATTTTAAAGCATTGAAATCAGCTCAAATTTGATGATAGATTAATGCAAAGGAGAGGCCACGACTGGTAAAAATGACCACTTAGGGTGAAAAGACAATCAGCCTCAACAACTATCGTATCCGTATTTATTTCTTGAGTGTTGTGGGCATATATAATTTTAATGGCAAATCTAACTCCATTGGTCTTGCTACTCCTAAGTACTCAACTCTTGGCTTCAAACGTTATTGACATTTCTGGACCTTTGACAGTGTCTGCGTTTACGTGCTTGGCCTCTGCAGGTTATACCTGCGTCATTGTTCGCGGAAATACTCTTCAAAACTCAAATTCAATTATGCACCCTTATGTTATTCAAACCCTTCTTAACGTTAGGTCGGCTGGCCTCCCAGCCGACATTTACATGAATGTTTGCCGTGGAGTCGGCGCACTTACCCAAGTGACCAATCTGATCTCCAGCATCACTGCAACCAACTACAAGACTATCTGGGTTAAAATTTAGGGAAACAATGTCGCAGGATGCTCATGGGCCGGATACAGTCAAACAGACAACTGCGCTTTTGTGACTCAAGCTATCAATGCAATCATCGGCCATAACAAAAAATCAGGTGTTTATTCAACTGCTTATACTTGGCAAAATCTAATGGGAACTAACTGTCATTCAATCGGCCTGTTGAATCCCGCTCCAAAACTTTGGTATGCTGACTATAGCTCGACCGGAGTATTGGACCCGACACAAACATACACCGATTATCAGCCTTTCGGAGGATGGACTTGGCCCGCTCTAAAAAAAGTTAGCGGCCCAGTACGCGTTTCCCTCTGTGGCTATACTGGATGGCATGCTCTGGTAGACCAAAATTGGAAGCAATGATATGCCTTATCTATTGATCAGATTAGATTTTTTATGTAACGGCCAATTTCTAGTTCAAATATTTGTAAAAGACCAAATGAAAATTAATATTAATCAGCAGTCTGGATGCAGTATTATGACGCCCAACCTCTCATAGAGGTGGTATTTATTTTTTAGCCTATTATAGCCATTTATTATAGTGCATAGAGTATAATAAAGGATTCTATCTTTACGATTTTAATTCCAATTAAATTTAAATTCAAAATTAATACGAAAGTCTGAAAATTATTGAGTTATTGCATCAATGTATTTTTATGAAAAGTAGAGAATTCTTAAGTTCAATTTGAATTAGTAAATAATTATTATTTAGATGGCTGTTATTGTCCGATTTGACTTAGCTTCCATCAAGATTGAATATATTTTCTTCATTATTACCAATTTAATTTAAATTCATAAATCAGGCATGCCCAAAGTAATACAGATCCCGCTATATTGCCTATTGTCTTCAAAACAATAATTTTAATTTATAATTTGAGAAATTGATAGGGTCAATACTAAGCACCGGTCAATCGTTAATACTGAAGAGATCATGGAAAGAGAAAACAATCTCTTCGAAGACATTGAGCAACATCCCATAAGAAGAAAGAAATTTTTCAATACTCATGATATTGTTTTTGTTATTTTTCGAACACTTGTGCACATAAATGAAATATTCTTAAAATGGTGCAAGCAACTCCATAATATTGGAAGGTGTATAAATGAGTATTTGTGTTTAAAATATATGGGGTTGGGGTTGGGGTTGGGGTTGGGGTTGGGGTTGGGGTTGGGGTTGGGGTTGGGGTTGGGGTTGGGGTTGGGGTTGGGGTTGGGGTTGGGA
>Ga0302185_10001304_pt1 | contig 17702 bp, 11 predicted proteins | sample II_Bog_E1_1_FD_200231 | JGI IMG/M metagenome (GOLD analysis project Ga0302185, IMG submission 200231) | Peat permafrost microbial communities from Stordalen Mire near Abisko, Sweden - II_Bog_E1_2 | ecosystem: Environmental > Terrestrial > Soil > Wetlands > Peat | place: Sweden: Abisko... | reverse complement strand
CACACAAATACACTATTGATACTTATTGATTGATAAATGTCTACAATCCCTCTTCAAAGGCCATATCTTTGTATATTTACACAGTCTCCTTTCACACCCATCCCGTCAATTCTTTATCCTCATTTTGAATACTTAGAATGACTCAGTTGAGTTGATGACTTTAATTTTGTACTGGAGGACAGTTGAGGGTCTTCTAGAAATTATTTTTGGAAGAGGTTTGATAATAAGAATCTCATAGTATCCCTTCAAATGCTGATCTTTTTGATGAATCGAGCATAAAAAAACTTAGAAATACGACAGCTTCGCATCTCTGAGGCAGTCACAGGTCTGGAAAAATAACTATGGGCTTTAATATATAGGTTATCTAAACTTCTCGTGATTTGGAAGGCTGTTTCCAGAAATACTCAGAATATCTGAGTCGATAGTTGATAATATCAATTCTTGATCATTGACCAAGAAAAATTATAATAAATCCTACTTCAGCCCCTCCTCCATTCCAAGGTTTCCGGCGTTAGTTGGGCGGTTGGCTGGTTCAGGCGGTCTTAGTCCAAATAATAAAGCGGTGCCCTTCATCCCCAGCCCTGTTCTTTGTGCGCACCTGGATCTGGTGTCCTGGTCAATGCCTCAAATCGACATCCAGCCCACGGTATGCCAAAGTATAACCCGACCGGCCTACAGGTTCAAAGATTGAGCTCAACAGAGCCATAAAGTCGCTCCAATCTCTTTCTCTGCAGCAAGTAAATATCTGAGTAATGTCAATTGTACATGATGAAGCTCATTGACCAAACATCAGCTTCATAGGAAGGCCGTTGGTGTTCCACGAATTGTGACTCACTTCTCCTTGTTGTTATACAACCGGGAGGGAGCTACCAGAACCTATGCAAACTCTTTTTCTCTTGAACTACGATATAATTATGCATTTTTACCAATTTAGACCCATAAATATTTTTTTTCAAAAACTTTTAATGCTCCCAAAATAACATTGGAATATATTCTTTACAAATCAATGATATCATTTATTTTGTGTGTTCTAATTTTTGTGGGACTCGGATATTCGATGAGACTTGGAAATCACCATGAAGACTAAAATCCTTGCTGCTCATCCTGCGGAGGAATGGCCACTGGCCCTTGCACTAAAGGGGCTTGGGGTTATTAGATGCGATGCGATCCAGATTACAACGGGCAAAATTCCGCTAATTACGACTTTCCTAATCCTATCGATCCTGATTTCGCCGAGAAATTACAAAAATACTTCGAATGCCCAAAATACTCATGCTGCAATAACAATTCTGCTAACACCTGCCACAGAGCGTGCTGAACTCAATGATTCTCACATGATGCTATTTGCATTATAAACTCACCCTTTAATATTGACTATGAATATTATGGATATTGTTTAATGGTTGTTGAATATTATCATTACCATGCTTCGCTCTATCAAACGCCATCATCTTTCAGCGAAAGTTACTATTCGTAACTAGGTACCTATAAAGTAGTATTTAAATTCTGGAAATTTAATGTTTAAATATCTGATGTACTCAATTTCAATAAGAGCTGATAGCACTCCCAATCTGCATTTTTTAAAATCAGTGTCGTAGAAGAAATAATTGGAGACCATCCCGTGATCGAGAATGCCAATCACTCCTACTGCAATCAATCTATCTTAATAATAATATTTCATGTGAAAGCACCCTACCATTTTAGCAGCTTTTTCCTCTACTTCATAAGGCCTTTGCCATCTATTTTAAATATTCCAAGTTGGACTATAGAGTCCCTTCAATGGGGAGTACTATTAGCGAAAATATATTGTTTGAGAGCATAAAAATTATTTATAGCTGTATGGTACTGATTATTATTTATGAATATTAAGCTGATATTTTGCGTCTATTTGATAGCTTTCTGATTAGAAAATGGCTAGAGTAACCTTAATTGTTATTTTACCAAAGCGAATATGTTGATCAGATATGATAAGTTATGCAATCTGAGAATGTGATTCTTCTTCAGAGATCATCTTCTACATGTGATATATTCTTCTACATTTCTTTCCTGATTTTTAATTGGACATGATTGGTTAATTGCTAATTTACAAGCCTTCTTATTCGTCTCGCATTTGACTTTACTTTTTAACTACACTTACTGGCAGCATCGGTTCTGTATGTTTCAGTGAATTTGAGAATATAGGGACTGGCAAGATATCGCTTGATTACTAAAGACTATTTTTGTTGTTAAAGTTCTGTTCTTGAATCCTACATTTTTGATATATTATCAGTATGAATTAATACTTTGAATAAAAATTAGATGATCCATAAAACAACAATTAAATATGAATATCGTTCATTATTTGCCTTTTTCAAATTGGGTTTCAGAGTATTCATTATATTGCCGAATTTGGAGAACGTTCAAATATTTATCAAAATAATTATATCTATTAACTAGTTAAATGAATAATCAACTTTAACGAATCAATCTTTCAGATTATTTTCGGATAATTTATAGTGAACCAACATCCAATTCCTTCATCAGTGAAAGCACTGCAATCAGGATATTCCGGTTTCGATTCATCTGCAATTAGTTTGGAGCACTTTCATACTCATTATTACTGTAATTATTTCTCATTTATTTATTGCTACTGCCTCTGTACGGATTGGGTTCAGTTTGTGGTTTCTATTCCCTTGCAAGTTCAGGAAACTGCCTATTTTTTCTTTCTTCACTGATACGCAGCACAGGTTTTTCGATTTGTTGAGGCGGCTGTTTTTATCCTTATGATTAACTAACAATTCCTTAAATTTAAAACTGTGGCTTTTGAGAAGTAACTTTCTCTTATTGAGTTACAAGGTTGTTATCCAATTTGACCAAATTCGGTAGATAGTGGATTACTACTTCCCTATAATTATCAATTGATGCACACGGATTATCTTGCAGCCACAACACTTTTAACATTGGTAGTTTGAGTAAGTATCTAATTTATCGGATATCAGCGATACAGTTTTTACGTAAATACAATTCCTAATTCGTATATGAGTTACTTGCAGTTTTTGGCATTTTGAAAAATCTTTCAGAGAAGAGATACGATTGACACTAATGGATATGACCTAAAGATTGGGCATCTTTTCTATGAGTGAGAGATCCTCGAGTTAATTGCCCCAAAGGTTAAGATTTTTAATGTTTTGAAGATTATCCGACTTAGTTTTGTTGAAAACCAATTATTGTGTTAGCACTTTTCCCCTGCCTCCGCTCATGATGTATAAATTGATTTAAATAATTAAATGTTATATCAAAGCATGAAATATCTTTAATCCTTCAATATTTAACTGTTAGAGTAAACTTATTGAACATTTATTAAATATTGAGTTGTTTATTAATCTAAATATTGCGATAATTAAAATTGATTCAATTGATGATGATGAGATTTATGAGACTCTTCTCAACTACCAAATAAACGCTCAAAAAAGACAAGTATTGTTTATAGCAAGTAGATTTCTGGCGCTTATAAAACCTCCCCTTGGATTGACCAAGTAAATCACAGTCGAAGAAAAGATCAAAGTTTTGTATTGATAACTCAGATAAATGAATAAATTACTCGAAAAATGTAGGAGTTGTAAGGTACAGGGCTGTCACGCTAATAAATCCTGCTATCAAAATCACAAGTAAAAAATGATAAATATTAAGAAAGGTATTCCATTGAAACTCGATGCTTTCTTTCAGTTCATTAAAAACAATCTTAAGGCAAGAGAAGTTTACTTGAAAACAAACGATAGATTTACCGTGTAAAATGTTATTGATATTGCTTTGCGTCAAGATATCGGTGCAGATCCATCAATATCAAGAATTAGGGGCCCAGATGTTATTGAAACTAAAGGAAGAGCTGATCTATTGCATGAGTTAAAAGAGTTGAGATAGGGAAAATTTAATTCAGATTCATATGATGGACCTAGTAAATTTTCTGTACAAGGAGCCTATGACGAATTAAAACCTCATCAACCTCTACGCCATTATTTCAAACCTTTAGATAGATACTAAAAAAGACAGCAAAATCTGAGACAAGTCAATAGATATGATATACATTGGCGAAATGTTTAACTTTTAAGACAGTTTGTTACAATCAATGGAAACATCAAGAGTAGATTTAAAAACTTTTTAAGTGATAAGGATCAAGTGGCAGTGAGAAAGGCTGTTAAGACTTCAAGGATTATGGGGGCGATGCCATACTATGGTCGTACTCCTGAACCTTTAAAAAAGAATATTACGTCCTTAGAAGATTAAGTTCAAGAATTAGGATATCAGCATGTAAACTTATAAACTGGTCATCTGTTTCAAACTCGCTCTAGATCTATGGACAGCCTTGAGGTATAAGTCAACAATGAAAATGATCTTGACTACAAATATAAGCGAATGACTTCTGAAGGCAATAATTATAAGATTTGGGTTAATAATCTCTAAAAAACTACTGATTAAGAAGATCTTAAAGCTGAAAGATACGCGAGACATCTGAAAGAAAAGTAAGTCGAATAGTCTTCAAAGACTAAATAGGCTCTCAAGCTGAATGTGAACAATGTATTGAAGGGAATTACTAAATATAAAGCTTTACAAGGAGAATAGCCCACTAAGGTACCTGCTTCAAGTGACTAAGCATGCAAGTCTGAATTCGAGCAGTAAAGAGATGAAATTTTGAAAAAAATGAGCAATGATCCTCTCTCTGTGTTGTCAAAGCTATTGGGTGATAAACTGAAACTGTGAACGATATTCGTACTATAAATCAATCTTATACATTATTTGTGAAAGTATTTAATAATTACACCAAAATACTTTTACCAAATCTCAAGTTAATAGATATAGATGTATTTTCTGTTTTAAAAATATCAAGTTTGACCATCATTTAGTAATATAGAGCCATTTCACTTATAATAATAAGTAATGAGCATTAATCATGAATTGTATGAATATATATAGTATTCAATAAAGAATATTCTTTTTACTAAGTCATCCTTTAATAAAGCACATTATTGTTGTTTAAAAATACATTTGCAAATCAAAAGTATTATTTTTATAACTGCTAAACTTAAAAGCAAAATGTTTACTTATAGACTAAAAAGAATATTCTTTATTCAACACTATGCTTGTTATTTGGCCTTTTTCAGAACTATCATATTAACTCAGTTACAAAACTCTGACTATTGAATTTAAAATGCAACAACATCCAAATCATGCCTATTGTGATCTGGTCGGAATTCGAGATCGGCTTTGTAAGCATATCAAAGATCTGAGTATGAAAAAAACAAGTATGAAAGATTGTGTGAAGGAATTCTTTCCCATCATAACTTTAGCATAAAAATTTGTTAATAAAAGTGAGATCTGCTCCTAGTGTCGTCACTATTATAAATAGGAATTTTTCGACTACTCGTGCCTTTTTCGAGGTCTAAGGGAAATTGCTGACACAAATAGTGATGGAGATGATATGCTCAGATCTACCTTAGAGATATACCATTAAAAAATTGCCAGAGCGGCAAAAAGATGTCAAAATTACTGATGTTATTGGATAATATTGATTGGTATAGATATAAGTTTATTAATTAAGAAGACATTATATTTGACATAATCCATCTCTTCCCCTGTGGTCATCCCCTTCGAATTCCTTGATAATCTGTATTAAAACTTGTCTAAACTACCTCCTTCCACCTTTTGGATAAATTGGTATTTATTTTTCTTTGTTTTCCACTTATAATAATAAATAATGAGCAATAATCATGAATTGTAGGAAGTTGCATCTGCTTATTCTCAATAAAAATAATAAACTGTTCATGTTTAAGAGCCCGATGCGAATGACAATAATAGTCATATCTCTGAATCATTGAAAATCGAAGGTTCGGAGAAATAGGTATCAACCTATTAGAGCTTAAAACCTCTAAATTAAAAAATTATCCCATAGGTGTTCGTAGATCGATTAAAAGTGGTCGAATAGGATATAAAATAGCAATAGCTGGAAAGAAACAACTAATGTAACAAAGAACACATATTAACTTCAACGAAGAAACTGAAAACAGGAAATGTTCGTTAAAAATAATAAAATATCAAGATCTATGACCTGAATGAATAAGAAAACAATTAAGTATTAGTCAAAGCCAATATCCAAAACCAGTAAAATGTCCAAGTTACAAGTAATTTTTTTACAAACTAAAACACTCAACAAAGATACGAAAAGGAAGAAAAAATCACCCCAAATTTGTTTTTAGAGAGTAAACAAAAATAATAGTGCTAATCACCTGTTCTTAAATAAAATAATGGAATTTAAATATCAAGCTCTTAACTTATGAAGGATGCTGAACACTTACGATCCAATAATAAAAAGTATATTTCGTAAAAGTTATAGGGAATCAACGCTCGACTTCGTAAAGGTTTATTTTATGAACATGATAATTAAGAATAAAAATAAGAATATTAAATAGGCTACGCAGAATCTAGGGCACCAATGGACTCAGGATTACAAATCATTTCTCAAATGTCATCAAGAGATTAACTCTCGACAAGGCACATCCTATCATAAGTACCTTCTCAGTAAAAATTAGGAAGAAAAAAGTAATTTAATTTTAATGTAGATTACCATCCTTAAAGCCATATCATGAAATAGCCTCATAAACAAAGCACATTGTCAAACTTCCTTTGAAGAAAGAAAAGTCTCAATCCGATCAAAATCAAAATATTTTTTAAAACTTTAGATTTGGAAAATTTGCTATTCGATCTGAATAAATCACAGATGTTTACAATTTTGTGAAAAACCCAATTCCGGTCGGAAAAATGATAGAATGCAAGATTAAAAGAAATAAAAGTTGTGGCAAAGTATGTTTCCTAGATTATGATCTCTTGACAATTGATTAAAAGTTTTTGATCAGTACCAAAAAAATGGCGTTGAAATGGAACTCCACATATAATATATCAGTAATGTCAGGTTCTTATAATGAAGGAGATGAATATTATCTTGGGAAAGTTGAGGGTAATTTTCTGGGTTCTTTATTTAATATTTATAGCTAAAATTCAAGCACTCACGAAAAGGAAATAGTGGCAACAATATACTATCGGATGAAATGTTTTTGCTCTGAGAATAAATTTCGATAAATTGAAATTTATCTTAAAAATGAATCATGCCTATTTAATCAACTCGAAGGATTTGATCGAGAAAACAATCTGAAAGATTTATTTGACATTGGAGAAAACAAATCGACAGCAAAGATAAGAAAATTTATCAATAAACCTCCCAAATGGAACCCTTAGACTGAAGTTTATAGCCAAGATTTTCACGGGAAATTAAGAATGGCATCGGTGAAAAATATGATTATAATTGATGAAGCCAATCCTCGCGAATATTTGCTGTTAGTAGCTAAGCAAGCCCCTAATGAGTTTGCTTTTGACATATCTCATCCTTTCTCTCCTTTTCTGGCCTTAGGAATTTTGACAACCAGCTTTGATTTCAAATTAGCATCGCAGTGAAATTTTATGTATTCTTATAAGCTAAATATTCAAGTAATTTACACATTTTTATCACTAAGCTCAATCTATTATGAATGCCTCGATTCCATCAGTAGTGAATCGACACGATAGTAACTAATAAGAACAAATCACAAATTATAAAAAATATCTACTAACGAAGTACAATCAACTCAGCAGCTCTGCCACTTTCTATCGAGAAAGTCTTTTTCGCAAGTATCCCTCCTCCAGCTCCTGAATAAATATATGAACATATTTCTTGAATTTTTCCTTATCCTTTATTTTTTTACGATCGAAATATGACTAAAGGCATCCTTCTTTGATTTGGCGAAGGGACTCAGTAAGTAGAAATCTCCGGGCTTATCTAATTATTTTTTCTCCAAAAGAGTCGTATATTTTGGCAAAACCGAATTATCTCAAATCTTACGCAGTAATCCTATGCTCGTTCTTTTCTCCAAGCAAAAAATGCAAAACTTTTTTGGTGCATATTTTGGACATTTCAAAAATTTTCCAAAGCTTGATAGCAGCTTTAACATAATCTTTTTCAGTATTTTATATATTTGGTAATATGATGGCATGCTTGAGTGCTACTGTCAAGTGTTTTTGAAAATTATGGAAAGCAGAAGGATTAATACAATTATACTGCTAATTTTGAGATTAATTTTCCTGCTCTGAGTGAGCATTTTATTCTTTTGGCTCTTCTTTGACGGTAGGAGTAAAGTTAACTTCACATTTGGGGACGATTTCATCTTATTTACTTAGGAATTGATTAATATAAGTTGAGGAGTCTCCTCGTTTGAGGTATGGGATGCTGATGGGAGCTTGAGCTTCGATTTACTTGCTCAAGGGCTTAACATTGCTTTTCTCATCAATGAAAATTCCTGATGATCTTTTGGAGGTCATAGTTATATAAATAAATCACATCCACCAAGAATGAGATTAGTAAAATATAAATAAAGGCCATGACTTTATATGAAATAGCTTTTGATTATTTTCCTTATATAATTAAACTATCAAAATCCAGCGAAATCGTCATATTATTTTCTTATTTTTTGGCAATTTAAATTAGGTTTGGAAAATATGACTGCGCCTTGCTTTATTTAAAAATTCATGTTTTTTTAATTTCAAAGGTTTAGCTTGACCACAAGTTAAAGCTAATTTTTCCCTTTTTTTCTATTATCTTCTGATTATTTTCGGAGTCTGATTTTAACGAAGAATCTTATGAGTAATTGGCTTCAAAGCCCTCTTTATCTGCAGTCTTTTAAATGCTCGCCCTGTATGACTGAATGCGAATTTGGAGATAATCCGATGGTTGCTAATATTTTTTTCCATAATTTGATCATACAATTCTTCGATATTCTGCGAAACATTCTTTTTGATATCGATATTGACATCTAGCTTTCCATCCATCACATCCGAGAGGTTATTTTCATACTTCTCCATAAATGCTTTTATCTTTTTAAGTTTTTGTATTTTTAACAGCTATTTAGATCGAAATCTCACTTTATGATTTTGATGGCTGAGTGGCCTCCTGACTATCTTTGGATCAATTATCGTAATACTATCTTTATGTCGTTTGGATATTGCCAAGTGTTTTTTTAACTTTAATTCACTCGCAAATTATTTTATAACGATATGCTTCACCGATGGCTCCGACCTCTCTCGTTCGATATATGCTAATTTGAAATTACCTAAAATTTAGTGTATATTTTTGTTTCTTTGCTTGATCATTTCTTCAATGTCCCTAAAATGAGAAATGCCTGCTGCTCGATCATAACCAACATTGATGGCTTCGATGATACTCTAATATTTTTAAAAGAGGGAATAGTTGAGGAGATTTAGGAGCTTGATCCTTTCTAGAGACATTTTCATGACTATTTTTATCTTCACCCAAAACTAATGAATGCATTTGATGGATTATTCAGCCACAACTTATTAATGATTAAGCAAAACCCATCGCAAAATAATTCCCCGTATCTCTCTCGAGAGTCTATTTTATTGTTATTGATATTGACATTCTTTAAGCAGCCACTCAGGCCTTTCCCATTGCTTCTGTTTCTTTTATTCTAACAGAATAATCAATGACGACTCTCTTTCTCGAATCAAACTGATAAGTCTTTGCAAATCACCCTCAAACGAAGGCGAGTTATTATTACCCTGCAAATTGGTGGTGCTTTTCATAAATTTGCTGATAACAATGATTAACAGATGAAAATGGATTCGATTAATATAAAATCCGTAACAACCCAATTAATTAAATAGAGCAAAGTAAAGAGAAGGTACAGGCTGTAACTAATTCTGTTGATTTATATATTATCAAATTTGACGAAAGCGTGACACTTTAAAATAGCCTTATCGATCCTTAACATAAATCTCGGAAGGATCCTTTGCAAAACTGTTGCTGGTAGTCTTTCTTAAATTTTTACGAGACCTTTCGAGTTTGAGTTGATTGTCCAAATCCTTTTTTAACTCTTCGGAAGAATAGATTTTGGCGCGTTCGACCATCTCCAAATCTACATATGAGGTGACATACCTTTTTTGGATATTTAATAAACCGCACCTACTTCTGCAAGTAAATCGCTAAACTTTTTACCCCTTTCAACACCAAAAGCATCACTGACTTAATCGGGAATAGAATCTTTTTATTTCATTTCCTTGTAGTGTTTACTAAAGATTTATGATTAATCTTTACTGATATTTTCTCCATGTTCCGTTATAAAATTTTAAAGGTGAGCAACTCGGTCGATGGGAAGCAAGTGTTCAAGTTTTCTTATCTTTATCAAATAATTTGTATTGTTGTTTTTGTCTTCAGAAATTCTATACTCCTCGCCAAAATTAGCGATTTGAGCATTGAGGATTTTAACCTTTTATTGCAAGTTTTGTCCTCCAACTTTTTTGACTTATTAGACAATACCAACGTCAGTGATGTATTGAAGAGCTGAATTTTATAACTCGTTGAAGTTGCCAAATATATTGTTAAGATTTCTACCTGATGATTTCAGATATTCACTTCCAAAAATATAGTTGGTAAAATCTTATTGAGCCTTTTCCAAGTTACGTCTGAACTGGAGAATGTGTGTCAGTTATTATTCTGTCAAAAAGGAAGTTCCGTCTGGCCATTTAAGAGATTGAGGATTCAAAATTTAAGTTTTATGATCAGCTACCTCCTCAATGATTTTATCCTGGAAAATACCCATATATTCAAAGATTGTATTTCTCATGAACTGAAAGAATCTTCTGTTAAAATGAGCCTATTCTTTAGGAGTGCGTTTGCGATAAAGCGATAAGGGTTTTCCTGTGGAAAAATGTTGTTTACCGATCTATCCTGCCTCTGATTATCTCACACTTTATTTCACCCGATTAACTTTTTGATGCGATCTTGGGTAGCGTTTACCTTTATAATGCCTGTTATTTGCAGGTTTTTCAGGATGTACTTTTCCCGCTGCTTGGTCGGCTAATCTATTGTTTCTTTCAATTTGTCTTCTATAAAACTTTTTCCTACGATAAAGATCTCTCATAGTGGTAATAAGACGATTCTATTTGATTACTGCGACATAAGGATGAGGAGTATATGTTGTATCTTAAATAATAAGCCTTTCTTTGTTCACATCCTTGGGCAGAACTCTTCCATAAAGTTCCATTTCCGCTAACTCGTCGAATGATTTTCTATTCGTTTGAGCTTTTTGATTCTTCATTTTATTTAAGTATAATTTCCATTCGTAGAGTGTATTGGCTCGATAATTTTTTTTCCTAAAAATTTTATAACGGCTCCTACGAGTCATAGACTACTTATAAGTTAATTTTTTAAGAAGAGTTTAAGCAATTTTGTAGGAAAATTATTTATTGGGAGTTACTTTTTATTTCTATGTCATTTAGACCAAGCGAGAATACTTGTCTTCGTGCTTTTTTTGCAGTGCCAGCTACTTCTTTTTTCCAGTCAAAAACTAATTGTCAACGTGTCTCAGTAGTTATCTCCTAAAAGTAGGGTCATATTCAAAGTCAAGCTTATCACCCACCAGCTGAATTTTATCCCGAGATCCGGTTGCAAAGTAATAGTTTTGGCATTATTAAAAAGTACTGTAAGTCACGACACAATAACCTTTATTACCGGTCATTATCTCGTGTTATCTTCCGGGATATATGTTAATATTTTTGGCAAAACGAGCTCTCTGTTCATAGCTCTCTTACATTTTTTCAGCTTTGTCAATTAAGTTTTATTGCTCTCTCTCATCCTACCAATTTTACCAAGCTTTCAGAGCTGGACAATACTCGGATTCTACTGTTCCGTCACTAAAAATTTGATTAATCTTTACGAGTTCAGAGCTGTTTTAATAGTGTTGTCTTGTTTCTCCAATGGTGGGGTTCATCCACACTTCAACAGGCCATTAAATATTAAGCACTCGACCATATTTGCTGAATTCAATAACCATTTATGACAACTTTCTGTTTTGATCAATATTAACCACCAGTCTCCTGCAGCCTAACTTAAGTTTTACTTTGTCCTGCAAAGTTCTTATTTTGGCAGTTCTATCGCCAAATTGCAAAGTATTTTATGGAAACATTTCAAGACATTTTTAAAGGGATTAATAAGATGGAAATTATAATTCAGCATAAGCTACCAATCCTAAGATGCAATACTAAAATTTAATTTTCGCTTATTATGTTTTGAGGATCACTTGAAGATCCTGACGGGTGATGTTGTCAGGCAGATTAAAGATAAAAAGTTTTTGACTATTGATCTCATACTAATTTAACTCTGAGAAGGTGGGAACTCCTCGAAATTAACTGAAATGATGCATAGTATGATGAGGCTAGGGAAAAGGAAATCCAAAATCAGATGACTAAAATTTTATTCTTTTCAAATCCTAATTAACTCTAACTTATCTGGTTTAATGTTTTTGGGTTCTGGCATTTATGATACTGAGTTGAATTGTTCTGTCCCTAATTTATTTTGCTTTCAAGGGAGTTAGTTTGAGTTGTTATGCAATTTCATCAGCGAATGAATAGTGTTTAAGCTTGCTGTCATTTACTTACTTTATATCTTCGACGAGTCTTTTCTGAAGAACGTTTTCTAGATCTTTGAGCGAATTGAGTGATGACAAAATGGGTCTAATGAAATGATAGAGTCGAATGATTTTAGTTCTCGATAATATCATAATTAATAAATAATGATAAATTCAAATAAATAATAAACAATAAATTAAGAAAGCATAGTAAAGCACTATTAAATCATTATCAATCCTTTTGTTTCATCTCTTTTATCAAACTATCATTAATCATTAAATTGATATCAATTAATCATTTCACATCGCCACTTTAATTAATGTGATTATTGTTTAATCGATTATTTGGTTTCAACATGACTTAACTAACCATAGGTGGAGGACTCAATAACTTGGGAAATACCTGTTTCTTCAACGCTACGCTTCAAAGTGTTCTACATACCCCATCCTTGGCCACTTTATTTGCTTCTCGACTTCATTCAGAAAATTGCCCCAGCAAACATAGCAAACAATGGTGTGTCTTTTGTTAAATGGAAAGCATTTATACGAACACTCGGGGCAATAAGAGGTTTTCCCCAAATAATATGATTAATCACCTTAAAACAATTTTCAAAAAAGTAGATATGGAATTATCAAGTTTAAACTTGGAAAGCAAGAAGACTCGCATTAATTCTTGAGATATCTTATTGAAGGAATGCAGGAGAGTGAGACGGGAAAGTTGGGAAAAGATAGAACAACAAACTAAGTCGCCATCAAAAAGACAAAAGTATTCGAGATATTTGGAGGATTCATGAAAACATGCGTTGAATGCCTCGGATGCGGATTCCAGTCTATAACGTCATAGCGCTACTACGACTTCAATATTGTACAATATCTGGATAAAGAGATAGGAATGTCAGCGATCGAACTCACTCCTTGAGGGCATTGGCAGTTTTTTTGCAACCGAAAAATTGGAAGGAGCCAACAAATATCTTTGCGAAAAATGCAAAGTACGCTCTAATGCTAGAAAAAGATTCATCTTAGACACCGTATCCAAAGTTGTTACCTTTCAACTTAAGAGATTTACCAATTCTATGCGCAAAATTGGAAAATTTATCCAATACCCTCTGACAATAGATTTGGGCAAGCATCTTGAGCAAGCTCATAAACTCATCCTGAAATTGTATGCTATTGTGGTTCATGCAGGTGGATCATCTTACAGCGGGCATTATTATGCTTTTGTGAGATTCGGTGATAGCTGGTATAAGGTATCATATTTTTTACATAGATGGACGATAGTTATGTTTCAAAAGTAAGTCCTTAATCTGCCATGAATCAAAATGCCTATTTACTATTCTATGAGAAGATCTTTGAGTAAGTACTAACTAAAAAATAGCAGAAAGTAACTGAAAACCATTAAAGTATCCCTGTAAAAAATGATTCGGAAACAAAAGATGCAGAAATTGCCATTGAAAATATCAATAAGGTAAGAACATTATCCAATGGTGTTAATCACGATAGGTAGCCTCATTTAAACGGAATAAACGGATCAATCAAAAATAATAGCTTGAAATAACATTTAAATGGAGGTATTTACAAGTAAATTGAAGTTGAAAAATAGCAAAAGCAACTTAATCATCATGAAGAATAAAATTTATAAGTTCCTCCAATTTTAAAAAGGCGCAAGAGTAAATAAGATATGTAAAAATAACTACCATATCAAGAGCTTATTATGCGAACCCTCTAAAAGATTATCGATCTGAGGTCTAAAACTAATGGAAAAAGACCTCATAACTCATCTCTAAGACATATTCGTGATTTAAGAAACTTCTAGTGTGTCATGCAGAAAAAAAGAAAAATTGGTTGAAGTGATATTATTAACATCATATTTATTGAATATAACCAATCATAGTAGTATTAAGACTTTCAAGAATCCTATTCTTCTGGTTCTTCCTTAAAAGCAAATTCAGGGTCAAAATCTATTTCTAATATTTATTAGATAAACTACTCCTAGCTCTGCTTGCGTTATTGTTCGAAGAGCTCCCGAGTTTCAAATTGTCCGTTTTTTTAGCCAGAGTTTTGAGGATGAGGAGTTGGAAATATTTTCAATTGAGTTCCAATTACTATCAAGTCATCAAGAAAGCCTCTGCTTTTTGCATAGGAAGGACTAGGATTTGAGATATTAAAATTGTTTATCTGTCTCAGGTCAACAAAATCTGTGGAAAAGATGTTGTTATTTTGAAATGGATTGTCTTTTTAATGAGATTTTTCTTATTATTCCTCAATTTATTACAGCTTTTCTTCATTTTAAAAATGTTCAAAAGATAAGTGCTATAAAGAAGAAAAGCATTCCAATTTCTTTTCACTGACCCTTGATTCATTGTTTGTTTAGTCAATGAGCTATTGCCGGTAATTTTCACAAAGGATTCCTTCGTGAAGCTTCATATAATTGATTGATTTTCGTTGTCTCTTATGTAGATTCATATTTGGATACGCTTGACAGATGGGAATTTGATTTAAAATCTACTTTTATTTCATCTATTAGATTACATTATATTTCATCTTGGGTACTAACCTTTTAATTTTCTTTGGTTTTTTAACAATTGGCTGTTAGATAATGTTTTAATTTTCTCTTTTCTATGTGTTTAACTGCACAACTATTTTTTCTTTCTTACTGATCTATTTTTTCCTACTATTTTCCTCATTTGAGCATGATATTTCTTTCATTGAGTTATTATCGTTATCACTGTCTTTATTTGCTAAGTTATCTTCTCCATCCATCTTTGTGGTAAGCCCTCTACCTTTCTTCATTATTTTTAACTATTCGTATTATTTGTTGATGGCATATAATTTTTGTATCATTTCATTGAAAGAAACAAAATATTCGGGGTTTAACTCACGGTTTTTTTTGTTGGGCTTTATCTTTCCAAGTTCGAGGATAGTCTCCGTTAAATCTAAATCATACAAACTGTACTTATATCAGCCAATATTTTCGATAAAACATAAGGCTTCAGAGATCTCATTTTTATGGTGCTATTTTTCTCTCCTTGTAGTTTGTTAATTCGCCTTAAACACCTTCTAATAGTTGAATAAAAATGATTCTTAATTGAGTTGTCAGTTCTGAATGAATTATTTTGTACCTGCCAACCAATAGTTTAGAGATATACTTCCATTTGTTGCCATATTTTTTATGAGCCTCAAAAAGTTGCTGCTCATCCTACTCACTCCAATGCGAACTATTGATTTCAGGGTCAAGATGATTATACCATCTAATATTAACAATTAATGACCTTTAACGGCACTGTTTACCAGTTCTCTCAAACTGAGTTTACGCACATAATTTTTACGATATTAATGGCCACTTTTTAGTGCCATATTTAAGCACCAATCGTTTGATATGCTAATCCTCCTAAATGTAATATTTTATACTTGCTCACTCCATAGTCGACGATCCATTTTCTGACTTTTTATATTATAGATAAATAATAGTATAATTTGTATAAAAATAATACAACGGAAATGAGGAGGTGAATTAAAGCTGTTCACTTTAGGAATATGCGGTAAAATATCAGTGTTGTTATTCTATTTTCATAAAATTCAGCCATTTTTATTTTACAAATTAGCAGCAAAAGAAATCAATTAACGTTTACATTAACTTTTAAATTTCTTTTTAATACTGATGAATTTAGATTAATTCGTAGATAATTAATTCTTTTTACTAGCATAAATATTGTCGTTGCTATTCTGAATTAAAAATAGTCTTTATAAAGAATGGAAATTACAGTTTAATTCGGGGCACCATTATGCTCCAAACATCAAATGCCTTTCTAATATATATGTATGGCTCAACGCTGCATTTGTTAACTACGGCTCTGCTATCAATGTGCTCAAGAACATTACAAATAAGATCATCCTTTTGAAGAAAAAAGATTTGATCAATACTAAAAAATGGTTCAAAGGATTAGTAAGGAAGACTATGATTTTCTTGATCAGTATAAAGAACGTCCTTAAATGCTAAACTATCAAAGAAGAGAATAATCAATTATCCAAAGCATGAAAATGGTAAAAGAGATGATGATCTAGGATAAAGTATTAGTAGCGAATTGTTTGAAATAATTTAAGGAAAATTATGAAAAAAGATGTACTAAGCTAAACAATCTAAGATATTATTCAAAACACAGATATCTATATAAGTTAAAAGAAATGAATTTGACTGAAACTGTTATTCATTTAACTAACTAAGTTGGCTTAGATAAATTGCATAGCAGGATAAAGGATATGAGAACAATGGCAAAATGCTATCAGTTATATTTGGAAGATATGAATAAATATGGCGAAAATTATAACACATTTGTCAAATACATCGGCTTACCCGATAATATAACCAAAAATAGTATTACTTGCTTATTGAAAAAGTGGAACACTAAAAAAGAGGTAATTACTCAACAAAGTCCTGGTATTTCATAAAAAACGAATAAAAATAATGATAAGAGTAGCCACAGTAATTCGAATCATGGAAAGTAAAATAAAAAGACCTTATCACCAGGAAAAAGAAAAATTAATGTTGTAACTCCGCCTAAGAAAACAATGAAGCGTATAGAGAAATGATTTTGATAATAAATACCTTAAAACATATCAACTTATTTAATCCAGATGTATATCATGAAAATACTCTTGATAATTGATCAATGATCTCGTTTTGTGTAATTATAACTTGTCATTACAACCATCTTTGTCAAACAGGAAATAAAAAATAACAAAAGATTTATTATTTTATTGCTCTTCTTAGATAAGGGTATTGACCAAATAGAAATATTCTTGCAGACTCATTATAATAGTGTACCTTAGATATCTTCAATTTAATATATAATTTTGCAAATTTTTAATAAAACTATCGAATAATGAAAACTGATAGAAAAGATATGACAACAACTCGGTACAGTACGACTATAGCCTAATTGAGAATCATCCCCACTTACTATAATATGCCAATTTTAACAATTGCACTACTTCAATATAAATGGTTGAAGCCACAGTATTAAGCAAAGTACTATCATACATACCAGCAAGTCATTAAAACATTAGAAATGCCATCTTGTAATGGAAAACAAACTATAACTGCTATCAGACCAAAAAATACTCCTCAGTTCTTTAGAAGATACTATAATATGGACAATATAAAAATAAACTTTAAAAAGACGATTTGCGAAAGTTTACTTAGAAATAATTGTAATAAGTTTA
>Ga0302185_10001302_pt1 | contig 17713 bp, 32 predicted proteins | sample II_Bog_E1_1_FD_200231 | JGI IMG/M metagenome (GOLD analysis project Ga0302185, IMG submission 200231) | Peat permafrost microbial communities from Stordalen Mire near Abisko, Sweden - II_Bog_E1_2 | ecosystem: Environmental > Terrestrial > Soil > Wetlands > Peat | place: Sweden: Abisko... | reverse complement strand
AGCAGTTGTACAGTATAATTCTGTGGGAGCACTCGTTGCATCCGTAGGAAAAGCTTACGACTATTTCACGCCTCTTACAGGCACAACAATCACTCTTGTTTACAGCAACTCTATTGTAAACCCAGCAGGAACAATTGCAGCTCTGACTATAAACTTACCAGCGATTACCTCTAAGACCTTGCAAGCCGGTCAAAAAGTCGTTGTAAGTTTTAGTCAGGTTGTTACGGCTCTTACGGTTGCTACGACTGACGGTTCATCCATCATCGGTACCGCGATCACTGCCGGAACTGTTGGCGGACACTTTGCTTACATTTACGATTCTAATTCCAACGCTTGGTACCCCGCCTAATAATTTGTGGTACGCTTAGTTAATAACTAGGAGTACTGCAAAAATGGATGACAATACTAACAAGGCATTTTCGACTGTTGTTTCCGGGGTAGCTGGAAGCAACGGTCACTTTGTTTTGCTAATGATGCTAGCAATTCTTTCAATAGTTGGGATTGCCGGATTTAGCTATATCTTCCTGAACGCTTTAGAAAAGCAGGCAACCCAATGTGTAGCAGACAATACTCATAACGAAGCCAAGCTTGATGATGTGAACAAGAGCATCAACGAGATGGTTCTCAGGATTGAGCTCCTCAATCAGCGAGTAAAATAGATGGAATTAAAACACACTTTTATCATAGCAGTTCTCTTTTTTGCTATGGGCTTTATGACGAGTCATACAATTATAAATAGTAAAAAAGCATCAATTACCAATCAATTGCAACACGTTCTAGAGTCGCAAGAAGATATAAAGATTTCACAGGTTCACGAAGATCATACTATCAAGCGAGAGCATATTGTTGTATACTCTCAGCGGTTGGGATCTCCATCACAACTCCGAACCTCTGAGGCCACTGTTTGTGATTCGACTCCGCAGACAGTAGCTGAAGAGCGTACTATTACTACTTACTCGAACGTGCATGATGCACTCACGGAGTTTAGCTCCAAACGATCTTTAAAAAAAACTGATGAAATAAGCGAAAAAGTAGTAGAACCCGTTGGGAATCAATATCACCTTGGAATTCTTGCGTATTTGCCCGTGGTGAGCTTCGAGCGGCCCAAGACGACTAATGATATTGAAATCGTCATCAGTGCATCTAGAGACCTGTTTCTAGGATTCTCAGGGGTAGTTAGCTACAACATTCACAGATCAGAAGTGGGAGTCGGATTAGCATGGAATTTTTAACGGTGATAGGGAAAGAAACTATAAAGCTCAGGGGCGACGAAGAAATAGAACAGTTCGCAGAAGATATGCTCAGCACTCTAAATTTGACCAAGAACGCGAGCAAGGGTGATTGGAAGGATAAGAGATGGGAAGAACTATTCGACGGGCTTAAAGGGGAAGTTTATGAGCTTTTTGAGGCTTGCATGCGTTTACAGATTGCGAAAGGCCAAGGAGAAACTTTTCAGAACGAGAAGTTTAAACAAAGAATCGTCTCAGAAGCAACTGATGTCGCCCTCTATGCAATGTTTATTGCAGATAAGCTGAGCAAAGATTAATCCTTAAAATCATTAGCTTCCACAAATCTATCGATAATATATTGACTCTCTAGCATGAAATCTTGGTGGATGGGTTTCAGTTCGTCTACTATCCTTTTAATTTTTTTGGCATTAATTCCGCATTCTTCTCTGTGAATGCAATCTTCTTGCAACAAATGGATTGCTAATTGTAACTTCTGCGACAATTCTATCATGCGACTATATTTCATTTTTCGGCTCCTGTGATATAATCAAGTTGATCCTTGGTGTTGCACTTCCCTACATGGTGTAGGGATTTTATCTTTCTTGTACATTAGCTAAATTAAAAAATGCGGGGAATTCTTTAATCTATCCAGGAGATGTTTTAACAAAAGAACTATCTCTTCCTAACTTGTCTAAATATGCTTTGCGTTTTATTTGTTCCTCCCAAAATTCCTTTTCAAAATTCGCAAGAAGAGTCTCCATTTCATCGATTATTTTCTCTTTGAAAATATCAGGATCTGGAATCGGATCGTTCTTTACTACTAGGGCCTGTAGCCTTTTGATGCTTTCCACTAAATTTTGGATATACCCATCATCTGATCCTCTTTCGAATTGTCCGGTAATCAGTTTTCTGTTATCCATAATATCTCATCCTTTCTGATGATGATTTCGTTGAAAGCTTTCTTGACCTACAAGAGAGCTTTTTTGTCGTTCCTATTGTCCTGTGACTAGCTTGAGAACATCTTTGGCTGACTGTAGTCCTCTAGATTCCGACGGAGCACTTTCTATTTGCTTCTTCTCATCTCTTTTCCTGATAATCTCTTTTGCGATATTTTGTAAATTTTTTTGAAGATAATTGTCAGGCTCATAACAAACTTTGTAGAAACCCCCATACTCTCTGGCTACTTGCCATGCAGTAGGTGACATATCCTTTTCTTTTACATTCTGATGGCCTTTTTGGGCTGCGGCCATGATTTGTGAGATGATATTGTTCACTTCACTTTCGGCTAATGATTTGTGCGACGGCACCCCGCACAGCTCAAATATTCTAGATATAGTTGGAAAACGTGATTCTGAAGACAAGCATTCATTGAGGACGGACAGTAATGTTTCCTGAGGAATGCGAGCTATCTTACTGGCATAGATATTGGCTATTTCGGGAGATAGCTCTTTGTCAGTGATATCTGCTAAGCAGTACAACCCTTTGATTATCCTTTCTTTGTACTTTTCATCCATTACTTTTCCCTCTCATAAGCTCAAGGGCTCTTTCTAGGGAATTCATGGTGGTCTGTCGTTTATCTACGTTTACAGCATCTTTGTGAGTGACGGCTTTTCCATTCAACATTTGTGTATTCAAAGATTCGGCATCTGATAGAGCGAAGCCTATAGGATGACAGTTAGCTACGTACTTCTGGGCATTATGAGTAAGATAGAAAGTTATTACCTCAACAGCATTTTCCCCTAGGCGTTTGTGTAGACTAGCGCATTGAGAGTTAGTCTTGGCGTTTCGAACAGGTGCTACTCGATATCTTCTTTCATAGGCTTCCTTATAAGCATCCCAAATTTTACTACCTTCAGTTTTCTCAACTTTGGAAGCCACCAAGGGTGGGTTTAAAGAAAGACTGGGGGAATTCGAAATGGGGGAAGTCTGTTGGGGGAGATCATGTGCACGCTGTGCACTACCCTCGTGCACGCTGTGCACTACCCCTAGTGCATACTGTGCACTACCTGGTGCATACTGTGCACTACCTGGTGCATACTGTGCACCATCTTGAGCTTTCTTAGCATCCCGTTCTCTAAGAATTAGGATGTACTCATCGAATATTTTTTTAGTCAGTGAATAGTTGGAAGGAGCTTTAGTATTGTCTTGAACGAAGAATCTTTTTTCGCGCAGTATATAGCTTTTTTCTTCTAAATCTTTGGCCACGTAGAGGAGTTTGCGTCGGGAAAGGCTTGTAGCTTCTTCTAATTTTTTGAGGGAGTGGAAACTGAAGTCTGTAAAATCGCCACTGAAATCAGCACACGATCCTAGAAATTGTAGAAACAATTTTTCATAGCAGTCAAGACGAGGGGAATCCCAGATGGCATTGAGAGAACGACCACCATTCAAAGATCTTTGTTCCGGAGATAGTTGCGAAGACATGGAATCATTTCCTTCTGGTTGTTAGGTAACCCGAAGAAACTTTTGACTTTTGTAAAATAATGACAAATTGCTATTGCAATCGAAATCGTTATATACTACTCATTAAGAAGTTCTTCGGGGTAACGTGGTAGTGAGGCCGAAAAACAAACGCTTAAACACCCAGCTCTTTCTCGAGAGCTGGGGTTTTTTCTTTTACTATGTAAGTTATTTACTAGCAAGTAAGACATCGATCCTCTGCCGCATTTCTGGTGTAAACTTATACAGTCTATATCCTTTTACTCTTTCTCTAGCAATGCAGAGTATATTTTTAGCTTCAAGGCGTAGCAAACAAGCACGCACCCAAGAATCGCTAATTTTAGTCTGTGCTGCAATTTCTGGGCAAGAGAGCACGAGAGTATCCCTAGATCTGAACGAGGGCATTAGAGACGGAAAAAAGGCTCTCACGATAAGTTTATCGCAGTGTCTGTTAATGTTGAGTTCTCGTTCTAGTCCTCGGAACAACTGATAAAAAAAATCGCCCACTAGACAAACTCCTACTTTTATTGTAAAAACATATTCTTCTATCTTTTATCAAATAATTAAAATTACCATAACCGATTAAATCTTTACATTTTTGGGCCTACCAGGTTTCCTTTTAACGATTTCAGGTACAGGTACAGGATTCCTCTCAAGTCTTTCGAGTCTATTGTTCATGCCACGGATAATATTATCAAAGCTTTCTTTTGCCTGATTCATTTCTCTAGCAGTATTATTGTGATAAGAATTCACGGTCAAAAACAGTTTTTCCCGTGTATCTGCGAGTTCTTTTCTGACATTGTCAGTTTTAGCATCGATAATAAAACCTATTTCTTCCATCTTTTTAATGTTGCGATTAAGTTTTCTATCTTCTGCTTCTTCTTTTACTTCTTCAATTACTTCTTCTACTAGCATGTTTTGGCGTTCAGCTTCTCTAAACAACTCCAATCTCTTTTCAAATGCAGTGTCTGGATCACTGCATTGATGATAGACAAAAAACCTCTTAATACATTTCCACAGACTCATCTTCGACTCCTTATTTTTTCTTTGACTATGGTAAAAATGAAGCTAAAGGACAAATTAACATAATCGCGTAACATAGGCAGATAGGTTCTCCGAATGATGTTACGAACATATAGACAAGTAGTGATGTCCATAATGCAGTACAAACGATCGTCACACCCCTGGATGACAAAAACTTATTCACGGAAGAACAAATGTCCTTCACGAATAGGAAAGTTTTAGTGGGTTTTTTATTGTACAAGAATGCTGCCAACTTTAGTGCTAAAATAGCTATTCCTGCATACAAAGCATATAGGAAAAAATGCGAACCGAACGCAATTAAACCCATCAGCGCCCAAAAAGGGGGAATTGAAAACGACATAAGAGACCTCCATCTCTATTAAATTAACAAGTGTACAAAGGATATTTATCTTTAATCGCAGCGATACTGTGGCCATTGCTTAAGTCGAAATGCACAGCTTCTTTAAAGCTTTTCCATTCGCCAGCCCAACGAAGACCTTTTTTATCCAGCCCTGCTTCTTTCGCTAGGGTCCAGAGCATTCCGTAAGTCTCTGTGCGCCAGTCGCATTCGCCATCCCTATTCAAGACCACTACATCAATAGCTATCCCGTAGTTATGAGAAGATTCACCACCTCTAGCAGCAGTGATAATCTTTCCAGGCTTCTCACGACCTATTTCGTAGAGAGCATCTTGCTCAGCAGCAGTACGAGAGCCAGAAGTTACTTGCACATTGAACATTTTGTCGTGACACAGCTTCAAAAATTCCTCGAAGATGGGCTTAGCATCAGAGTTTAATGTAGCGAAATGAGCTTTGGACTGTGGCCTTAAAAAATCTAATTCCATCATTGATTCCCCAGGTAATTAGTCAGATATAAAAAAAATGGTAGATAAATCAAACCGATAATCAGCATAGTAACTGCCACAATTAGGAGAACATCGATTATGTTCATTTTATCCATTCGAACCTGTATGGTAGTTGAGGAAACTTAACTCTATTATTGGCATATTGCTTAATCACAGTAGGAGTGATGCCAAAGTGTTTACCGGCGAGATTGAGAGAAGCAAAGATGAGTCCAGTAGTGAGCTCTTTTACTGCAATTCTTTTCCCTGTTTCAGCGCTTCTGACAACATTTCTACCGCTGTGATTAGCCATAAAATCTCCTGATTCAAAAGGGTATATCGTCGTATGATCCCGGAACATCCGGTGTTTTAATCATATCTTTAAAAGCGTCTTGAGTTTCTTTTTGTAAGCTATCAAGAAAAACCATTTGATGACAAAGTATTTCTGTGGAACTTTTAGCGTTACCTTGTTTGTCTTGATAAGTTTTAGTTTGGATTTTACCCTCTAAATAAACTTGCTTGCCCTTGGACAAGTATTTACTAGCGAGTTCTGCTTGTTTACCAAATAATAAACAGCGATGCCATTCTACTGTTTCTTTACCGTCCTTGCTCTTCTCAGAAGTAGCCACCGAGAAATTCGCCACAGGCATACCGGTAGCAGTAGTTCTAAGTTCAGGGTCTTGCCCAAGGCGCCCAATAATAATTACTTTATTTAATCCCGCCATTATTTTATTTCCTTTTTGCTATCGTTTTTAGAGTTTTTATAGTCGCTCATCGAAAATAACATTTGCACGCAAAACTCACGATAAAAAGTTTCAGATGCGAAGATATAAGTACCTTTTGTTATTTTGCTATTCCACAATGTTTCAATAAATTCTCGTGCAAATTTTCGAGATTGCTCTATTTGTTCTTGCGTTAAATCGTGATCATTTGCTATTTTAACTAGTTGTTTTTTGTATCTTTTAATCTTATTTGCAATATACTGTTCTATATCTTTTTCTTTTTTGAATATTCTTTTAAAATCCATAATTATTCCTCCCTTTCTTCAATTAGTTCTGGTATCTCTTGGACTAAACGTACGACGCGAGCATTAGGCCACAATATATATTCTCTCTTCACAATATCTTCAGCTTCTTCTTTGTCTTTAGCTAAAAACTTGTTACTTATTACAGCAACTCCGCGAGATAACCCATTAAATTTAATCAAAAATGGGTAGTACTTAACCATGTTTACTCATAAAATCTTTGACTATTCCGTCTGCATCACGAATTGGTCTACTCATCAGAGAACCATTAAGCTTACTCATCAAATCCATTGGCACTCCATATTTTCCAAAAATAGCTTTTACTATCTCTTTTTGTGAGACTGCCCCGTTGTATATCTCTACTGGCTCACCCATTTTTTGCACTTCAGATTTTGCTCGCCCATGTGCAGCTTCCCCGTCATCATCATCTGTAGTGACTCCACAAATAGCTGCATAAGCGTATCTCTTAGCGTATGTAATACAGCTTCCTTGGCCCTGGGGGTCGTCTTTGACCGGCTTTAACGGATATAATCCGGAAATGTATTCACCACTCTTGTGACTTAAGATAGTGTGCAAACAAAAGAACCCTTCAAAGAACGTAGTCGCTTGAATAACTGCTAATCCGTGCTTAGTAAGAGCAGTCCTGGATGCATCAACTATGCTAGCTAAATCAGCATAGTTAGATTTAAAGAAGGGATTTTTGCTATCTTTTAAAGCGGGCTTGAATTCCGCTTGAGCTAAAGAAAGAGCTTCTGCTAATTTGCCGATGGATTCACTTTGCATTTGCATTTTCTATTTCCTTTTTGTCGTTTTTTTCTAAACCCAGTCTCAATATTTGATTAAATAATTCTGACTTATGTACGCGCTTTTTGTTAGCAATCGTCGTAATTTTTAGATCTATTTCATTATCAATGTATATACTTAATCTCCTCACGTTAGTATTATTTTGATAACTTTCTCTGCCTAACGTGTCTCCTCTGTCTCTATATTTGCTACTCTTTTCAGTCATTATTCCTCCAATGCAACGGTTTATAAAAGTAACTGCCCGCATCAACGACGACTTCGTCGTTTTCGTCATCCAAAATTGCTATGCTCATAATCACGCTAAAATCAGTGCCTTTATCCGCGTCTAAGATCTCGCACGCCATATTTTCAGCGTCTCCCAGATTCTCATAATGAGTTTGATAGATAATTTCTCTCTCAATATATTCTCTGCCGTTGTAATAGTAAGAAACGAATTCGATTCTATACGTCATCAAATTATTCCTCTTTTTTTTCGTCGTTAGCTGTTAAATCAACAAAGTGCTGTATGCATAAGTTTTTTTGATAACACTCAGTTACAAACTGCATCACTTGCGCCCAGAGCTTTTTCCAGTCTATAGAAGCAACATTTATAGCAACATTTATATTTACGCTATGTTTTGTACGTGTATACTCCGATGTATCTGCCCATCTAGTTAACTTAATAACGCCATCGTGGTGTTCAAGCTTACAAAATCTTGTATTAATTCTAAACATTTCAGATTTGCTTAAAATACTTTTTCTAATTAAATTTGCCATTTTTTTAATTTTTTCTAACTCTGCAGGGTCAGTCTCTTTTTCAAATTTTTCGATTCTGTTTTTTCTTTTAAGTTGTTCCCACTCGTGTTCAAGCATAGTCATTATCATCTCCTTTGAGTTAAGTAAGCCGCTATCTGTGCGACAACAAAACAATGCCACAGTGCAACAGTGTTGTCAAGCATCATTGATGCACTGTGGCAATAAATATTCGATTCAGACAAACAATGAAAAAAAAGCAACATTTTTCAGCAAGTTGTAAGATGTTCAGATGCTTGTTAAAGTTGTAAAAACAAGCAGGAGTCGATGTGCAAATTTATACGTTAGATATTGTTCCTATTCCCAAAGGTAGACCTAGGGTTACTAAAGCGGGAATAGGATATACGCCTAAAAGAACTAGAGAATACGAGCAAAAGTTAAAGAACTTTCTCTTTATTCAGTGCAGACTTCCTCCTTTAAATGAGGCTGTCACTATATTAATAGATATCCGTTTACCTAAACTTAAAAGTAGCACTAAAAGCACTTGGCCAACTCCGATCGGCGATATTGATAACTACGCTAAAGCAATACTAGACGCGGCGAATGGCATACTCTTTACTGATGATAGATTGATTGATAACTTAACACTACGTAAACAGTACTCAAAAACTCCTGGAATTACTTTAACTATTAAGTTAACAGAGGAAAAATAATGGACGACGAGTTAACATCATTGCTTGTACACGCCTGGCTATATTTAAGTTTGTTAATGATAGTAATAGGATTGGCATATATAAGTTTAGAATATTTAAACAAATACTTAGAGAAACGTTACAAAGAAAGATTAAGGCGGTTAAATGGACAGCGATAAGCCGAGAGCATTGAAAGGGAAACAAAAGAATCCGGTGATACCTGACGTCACAAAATACAAACCGGAGTATTGCCAGCGACTCATCGATTATATGAGCACAGGTTTAGCATTTGACAATTTTGGATGCGATATCGGTGTAGTAAGATCAACTCTCTATCAATGGAGATTAGATCATCCCGAGTTTGATTTAGCTTATCAAAAAGGTAAAGAATTCAGATTTAGAAAAGATGAGCGAATGTTGGAAGGACTCATAGATGGCACAATCAAAGGGAACGCAGCCGCGCTTATGTTCAAGTTCAAAGCATTTCACAGAATCACCGACGATGTTGTGGGAATGGAAAAGTTACGTTTACTTAAGCTAGAAGGTATGAGCGACGCAGATATCAAAGAATTGGCGCGTGATTTCTTAAAGGAAAAGAGTAAGTAATTGGCACTAGAAAAATTAATACAACAAAATTTTCCCCATGAACAAGTTATGTTTCGCGAGGCGGGAGAAGATGATTATGGGCTTATCATCCAGAGTTGGCTGTTAAGTTATCAGTCTAGTGCGGGGACTAGAGACATCGCAAATGACATCTATTATGCTCATCAGCCAAAAATAATCGAAAGCTGTATACATAGCGGCAATGCGCTTGTGTTAGCGCCTCTCAGCGAGCCCAGGGTCATCATGGGATTTATCGTATTTAGTCTAGAGCCCCAAGGGTTAGTTATGGATTGGTTGGGCGTCAAAAAAACGTTTAGGCGAATGGGTATCTGTAACTTTATAATGAATAACATAATAGATTTTCATCCCGACTCTGAACAAATTTATTGTACGCACTGGCCAGCATCCATGTTTGAAGTAACAGTTAAGCGTCAGATGCACAGACACAAAATCCGCTATAACCCTTATCTGCAGCAGAGGTTCTTGTGACGATATTAATTCCTTTTCGCAATGAAGACGATTTAATCTATGAAAAAACTATGAAAAAAATAGAGAAAATAGTTGAACATATGCGCTTTCTAACAACAGAAGAACAGATAGAACTAAAAAATAAATTATCTACTGAGAAAAAGTTTTACACGAGACAAGAGCGAGGAGAGTATGAATGAAATTAAAACATGTTAAGTTGTACAGACCTGTTACTATAAACGGATTAGCTAGAGAATCAGTTTACTTAGATAGCGTAACAGAGTTACGTTACCTTGTTCATCTAAATATGATTATTTGTAAAGATAAGCGTAACGTACCAATTCTTGTTCCTTTAACTAATGTTGAGCATATGATCCCAGATGAAGCTGACTTCAACAAACTAGATAAAGCTTTCACCGAAGCAATGACCTTAGACGGCGTTTATCATGTGGAATGTGGGACGGAAGTAGCATCGGAAGTTTCTGTCATTGAAGCGCCCAAGAAAAAAAGAAGGATGAACTGATTGTATAGCGATCTCGTTAAACAATACGTAATTCGACGCGCTGCTCTGGCTGCAAAGCTGGAGTCACTTGAGTTACTCAAAAGCAAATTCGATATTACTCATTACTGCTTCGACAAGCAGATAAACTTCATCAATGACTCAGCTCGCTTTAAAACGGCTGTGTGCTCTCGACGTGCGGGTAAGACAGTCTCATGTGCTGCTGACCTGATTAACACGTGCTTATCAGAGCCGCAGATGAACCTGGTCTACATCTCTAAGACTCGTGGTTCATCTAAAAGGATTATTTGGAAAGACTTATTATATATTAACAAGCAATACGATCTCGGAGCTAAACAGGATAACACAGAGCTCACGCTCACCTATCCCAATGGCTCGATGATTTATCTAACGGGTGCTAAAGACTCCGCAGAGATAGATAAGTTTCGCGGTATGAGTTTAAAGAAGGTGTACATTGATGAATGCCAGAGTTTTCCATCTTACTTAAGAGAGCTGATAGATGACGTGCTTGTTCCTGCTCTCATTGACCACCAGGGCTCGCTCATCCTTATCGGGACACCATCACCTACTTGTGCTGGCATGTTCTTTGAAGCCGCGACGGACGTCGAGTCGGGTTATTCGCATCACCATTGGACATTTAAAGACAATCCGTTTTTGCTAGCTAAGGCTATGAAGGCTAATCCAGATATCAAGACCGCTGATGATATTCTGGACTTTGAGCTTAAGCGTCGTAAGACTACATTAGCTGACCCGGCTATCGGAAGAGAGTGGCTAGGTTTATGGCTTAAAGATATGAGTCTTCAAGTGTACAAATTTTCGCATAAAATAAACATATACACTGAGCTGCCGAAGCTGAAATGGAACTACGTTATAGGTTATGACTTAGGCTTTGACGACGCCGACGCAGGCGTTGTGTGGGCTTATCACGAAGACTCGCCAATAGTTTATCTAGTTGATGAATTCAAAGTAACTAAACAAGATATTAGCCAGTTGGCCAGAAAGATTGCAGATTGGAATAATAAATATAATCCTCAAAAATCGGTGATCGACACGGGCGGACTCGGTAAAAAGATTACAGAAGAATTAAAGAAACGATATGGATTTGCTCTGGAAGCTGCTGACAAAGTGCGCAAGAAAGAGTTCGTAGAGTTGATGAACTCAGATATGATCGCTGGTAAGATTAAAGTACCATCTAAGGCAATGATAATAAGTGAGTGGGAGTTGTTGTGTTGGGATGTAGAGGAAATGGCAAATAATAGGTGGCTAGAAGATGGCTCATTTGAAAACCATTTGTCGGATGGGGCGAATTACAGTTGGAAAGAGTGCTATCACTTCCTCTATGAGGCCAAGCTTGCACCTCCTAAGTACGGGACGCCAGAGTGGTATAAACAAGAAGAGAAACGTTTGCTCGAAGAAACCGAACAAGCTTATTTGCAACAAAATAATACAAACTACAGGGTCAGGAGAAAATGATGGAAGTAGAATTAGAAAAACTAGTAGAAGTGTGTACTCAAAATGGAATTAAGAAATTGTCAAATGGTCCTAACGGCATTGAAATAGAATTTTTTGCAGCAGCTGCACTCAAAGACGTAATATCTACTAAGGTTATTGACTATCCAACAACACCAAATGCTGTAAACTTAACTACTGAACTTATACCTAAGGATAATCCATTTCGTTGAGGAATTAAAATATGTTTGACTACAGTGGTACGAAGTTATGGTGGGAAGTTGATGATGCTTACAAAGTAATTTGGGAAGCATTGGGCGCATTGTATGATGATAACTATTATACAAGAGCGAAGAATAGCCGTCATACGAAACAATACTCTGGCGACGATTTTGCTATTGCCAATCCAGAATACACTTATTCTTCGCAAACTTTATCTACTATTTCGGTATTTCAGAGTATTTTGAACCCGCCACTAAACGTCAACGTATCTAAGTCTTGCATAGACACACTCGTTGCGAAGATTTGCAAGAATAAAGTTAAGCCTATGTTCCTCACTTCAGGTGGGACTTACAAAGCTGAGAAGCAAGCTAAGCAGTTGAACAAGTTCATCAACGGACTCTTCTACCAGACCAACTTTTATCAAATGGCTACAGAAATTAAACGCGACGAGTTTATTTTTGGGACAGGGTGTGCTTATGTATATGAAGACCCCGAGACCAACAAAGTAAATGTAGAGCGAGTATACCCAGGTGAAATCTGCGTTGATATGGCTGATGGTATGTATCAAAAACCTCGTGCGATTTATCGTGTGCGCAGTTTGCCCCGCGACTATCTACGTAACATGTTCCCCGAATATGCAGAGGCTATTAATAGAGCTAAGGCGATTAATGTTTTTACCGGACGGTCTTATAGTGAACTACTTATGGTTTATGATGCTTGGCATTTACCGTGCAATGGAATCAAAGGTCGCCACGTATTTGGCATCGAGACCTGTTCATTCGCTGATGAAGAATATGTTAAAGATGACTTCCCTTTTATTTTTACCCGTTACTCCTCGAATATTCTAGGGTTCTGGGGCGTTGGTGTATGCGAAGAACTGGTGTCTATTCAGGGCGAATTGAATCGTCTACTCATGAACATTCAAGAGGCTATGCGTTTATCAGCTAACCCTAAGGTGTTTGTTGAAGAAGCTTCTGGCGTGAATCCACTTCATTTGAGCAATGACAATGCAATCATCGTGAAGTACCGCAACACTCCGCCAGTATACGCAGTGAATCCTTCTGTTCACCCAGACCAGTTTCAGATGACAGACTTCTTGTTTAAGCAAGCTTATGGCATCGTAGGTCTGTCAGAACTCACTGCATCAGGCACCAAGCCACCGGGGTTGAATAGCGGAAAAGCTATCGATAGTTTTCACGACATAGAGACTGAGAGATTCAGTCACACTGCGCGTTTGTGGGAAGATTTACATATTAAATGCGCAGAGAAAATGCTCGACATGGTACACGATATTTACGAGCGCGACGGTACTTACGAAGTGTCTTCCTTCTCCAAGAAAGAGGGCATGGAAAATATTGACTTTGCTGATATCAAGGTAGACCGCGACGGATATGTTATGCAGTGCTTCCCGATCTCGGACTTCCCATCGACGCCTTCTGGTAAGTTGAACTTCATTCAGGAAATGGCGAGCAGTGGCTTGATAGATCCGATGATGGCGATGGAGCTCCTAGACTTCCCAGACACCGATAAGATGTTTGGTCTGAAGTTGGCTCCTCTACGCTCTATCTTGCAGAACATCGAAGATATGCTCGATACCCAAAAGCTCATCTCTCCAGAACCTTACGACAACCTTGAAATGTGCATCCAATATGGAAATTACTACTATCACTGGGCACGCAACAAGAAGCTCAAAGACAGCTCTCTAGAGCTTATTCGGGCATACATCAGCAAAGCAGCCAAGCTTCTTGAAGTGCCGGAACAGGCTGCTCAAGCAGCTGCTGCGCCAGCACCTCAGGCTCCAGCAGTACAGACCCCAGCACCTGAAATGGGAATTAACCCAGAACTTCAACCTACTGCGCCGATGGTGTAAATGAGCGCTTATTCCTGCTTGACGCACAACATCACTAAGTTTGGTTTGAAGGGTGGGAAGCCAGATTTTCTGCACGCGTCCCCAGCCTTTTACAACCAACTCATGGAAGAATTATTTCCTGAAGGTTTTGCGCGGGACAACATATTCAAGATTAGATATCCGTCAGGTTCAGTCCTTCTAGTTTGCGACGAAGACCTCTTGGACCAACGCGGCTACTTAGCCGATTCACTTACTGGAGTCGTATGGAATTTTTAAACACGTCAACCGGATCAATGCCTGCTGTAATTGGCGGAGAAGCCCCGCAAACGGAAGCGCCTGATAGTCAGCCTTCTGGACAGGGTGAGGCCTCAGGAAAGTCGAAATATAAGCTCCCAGACCTAGCTTACCGAATGGCTCGCGTAGCGAAGAAGGAAAGCGCAATCTTAGAGCAAAAAAAGGCTTTAGACGCGGACCTTGCTCTAGCCAACGAGTACAAGACGAACAAAGAGACGGCAAAACAGAACCCTATTAAATTTTTGCAGAGCTTAGGTCTCACCTTCGAAGACATCGCAAGGTTTCAGCTCGAAGGAGGAGAAGCTGCCCCTGAAGATCCAATCTCTTCTCTCAAGAGTCAAATCGAAGAGATGAAAAAGTCTCAGATGGACAAAGAGGAGATGGCGAAGCAGCAGGAGATTGAGCGTGAGAGAGCAAATCACGAGGCGCAAGTTTCCACTTACAAGAAAACCATTAATGATTTTGTTGAAGCGAATAAAGATGATTTCGAGTTCCTGGCGGCAAATCCTGATCACGTGGATACCGTCTATGAGATCATCGAAACGCATTACAACAACACTCAGAAGATTCTTGACTTCAAGGAAGCGGCACAACTTGTCGAAGACGAGCTTGAAAGCGAATTTAAAACCAAGTACGCTAGCCTAAAGAAGATTAAAGGCTTGATAAATCCAAGTGAAGTTGTTGACCGTCAGCAGGCACCTCTCGAATTCTTAAGAGAACCCGTCTACCAGTCACAGCGTCCTACGAGTTTATCAAACAATCTAAAACCTGAAGTTCCACACCGTGCTGATGAAAGTTCTCTATCTCCTGAACAAAGATTTCAAAGAGCAATAGAGATGCTGGATAAAGCACGCGGAAGATAAGGTTACGCAGCTAAAGTTACATCTGCCCATAAGTCAGTTTCCGGGCGCTAATGTTCAATGAGAACACGGCAAAATAAAGTTTTGAATTAAAAATTTATTTACCCATAAGGAAACTGACAAATGTCAATTTTAGACAATCAAGCGTTTATTCCAGCGCTGAAAACCCTGTATACAGATAAAGAAATCCGTAACCTCGTTTAACTTGTAGACGAGTTTAAACCCACTCTGATTGACTTGGAAGCCCGGCAGCGGGTGACAGGGCGGAAGCGAAAGCACCGTGAACGACTAAGTGAGAGGGCACCGAAAGGTGATGCGATAGTCTGAACTCCCGCTATAACTAAGCGAAACGGGAGAGGGAAATCCGAAGTGGTATCCCCGCTAGATGTTAAAGTCTAGTAGTAACAACTCTGTACAAAAATAACCCGTTCCTAGCTATGGTTCCCAAGTTCGAAGGCTTTACTGGCGATGCTCGTAAAATTCCTTTGATCTATGGTAACCCTCAAAACCGTTCTGCTCAATTTGGAACAGCTTTGTCTATTGGTAGTACATCTTTACTACAAGCATTCTTTCTTACTCGCTCACCTAACTACTCTGTTGGTGAAGTTGCTAACGAAACAATCCTTGCTTCTCAAAATGATAGCGGCGCATTTATGCGTGCACTTAAGCTTGAAGTAGACGGAGCTCTTAACTCCTTAGCTCGTTCTCTTGCAACTCAGTTGTACAGAAACGGTACTGGTTGGATTGGACAAATATCCTCTACTTCTGGAACAGGCACAACATTAACTCTTGCTGACCCAGAACAATCCGTAAACTTTGAAGTCGGAATGGCTTTGGAAGCGAACGCTACCTTAACTAACCCAATTACTTTGACTACTACTGGACAACAAGGTGTAATTACGGCGATCGACCGTATTAACGGAATCATCACTTTAAGCCAAGCTATTCCTGGAATGGCTACATCTTACTATTTATTCCCACGCGGTGATGGTCTTCAAGGGACTCTTTCTGGATTAGACGCATGGATTCCATTCGCTAACCGTAACACTGTTCTTGCAGCTCCATTCTTCCAAGTAACACGTAACACAGATACTACACGTTTAGGCGGACAATACTTCGACGGAAGCTCACTATCCCTTGAAGAAGGTATGCAACAATTACTTCGTTATGTTTACAGAGAAGGCGGACGTCCTGACTACTTCTTCGTTAACTCCTTAATCTATCAAAACCTTATCATTTCCTTGGGCTCTAAAGTTCAATACGTAAATGTTAAGGCAGGTGACATTGATGTTGGTTTTGAAGGCGTACAAATTCACTACCCGGGTGGACGCGTAACCGTTCTTGCTGACCAAAACTGTCCTGACAACTACGGATATGCTTTGGAAATGAGAACTTGGGAAATGGCTTCCTTAGGAAAAGCAGTTAACTTGTTCAAAGGCGACGGACTAGACGTTCTTCGTTCTGCAACAAACGACAGCTTGCAATTCCGTTGCTATTCATACTCTAACCTCGCTTGTTACGCACCTGGTTTCAACGGCGTTATTCAATTCCCTAGCTTCCCATACTAATAACTTAACGTAACTTGTAGTCGCTCCAGATAGCTGGAGCGATAGGAGAAGTGCAATGGCATCAAGGTATTTTCAGCAGTTTACGAGCTCTTTAGATAGAAACGTAGTTATATTAGACGGGACAGCTACCCTAAATGGTTCTAGCGCGCCAACCAACTTGGCTGGAAAAGGTTTAAGCAGTTTAGTGCATACTTCTACAGGAGTATTCACACTAACTCTATCCGATAGATATTATGCTTTGTTAACCACGCAAATGGATTACACAACCGTAACGGGATTGTCTGGTCTTACATCTCTAAGCTACGGCGTGACTTCTAACGTGAATAATGCGACTCCCACAGTGACATTTACTTTTGTAAACGGTTCTGGCGTAGTTACTGATCCACCGTCTGGACTTGGCATCACATTCGTTATCCTTCTAAAGAACACATTTCTATAAAAGGGGATCGATATGATGCTAGGCGGAAAAAAAGATGGCGGAGCTAGTTTAGCTTCCAACATCTACAGCAAATATATGAAGAGAGTTCCCAATGAGGAAAATATTTCTCCTAGGGCCAAGATTGGCGAAGAGCACGAAGACGACGAGGCAGCAATGCACCGCGACGGAATGCACGAAGCTATGCACAACTTTCATGAAGCCTTTCACGGCGGCGATATTCACGGCATGGCGAAAGCTTTTGCAGCTGGACATGTGTTAGCCAAGAAGTACATGGAACACGAGCAAGAGACTGACTCTGAGAAACAAGACGATAGAAATATTGAGCTTGGTGTAAGTCCGTTCGAAAAGGGGTAAAGTAACTTTAGTTACCCCCAACTAACTTTAGTTACCCCTAGTTAACCGGAGTTCCTATGAGTATGACCGTCGTAGTTTCAGACTTGATACAAGATGTCAGAGACTTATCAGACCAGAATAGCAGCCAGTTTGTTACAGATGCCGAGATTACTCGTTATCTGGATAAATCTTACAGAGATATGTACATCAGAATTGTTCAACAAAACTCTAACTTTTTTGAAACCACACAGACTTACACAGTGAATGGTGCTCAGGATACTTATCCATTGCCCACTGATTTTTATAAACTATGCGGTATAGACTTGAA
>Ga0302185_10001301_pt1 | contig 17716 bp, 15 predicted proteins | sample II_Bog_E1_1_FD_200231 | JGI IMG/M metagenome (GOLD analysis project Ga0302185, IMG submission 200231) | Peat permafrost microbial communities from Stordalen Mire near Abisko, Sweden - II_Bog_E1_2 | ecosystem: Environmental > Terrestrial > Soil > Wetlands > Peat | place: Sweden: Abisko... | reverse complement strand
ACCAGGAAGATAAATTACTGTATCCCGTGTTTATATAGAATAAATTATCCAATCCTAATGTTCCGGGATTGGTAGGTGTAAACACATTGGGTACTGTAAAATTAAAACAAGGTGTTTCCACTACTACAGTAATAGTCCTTTGTGTTGGGCATCCTGCTTCATCTGTTCCTGTAACTGTGTAGGTTGTAGTTACTGTCGGAGTAGCTATCACATTGGCACAGGTATCGCAATTCAATCCCGTACCCGGCAACCATTCATATTTTATTATATCTGATCCGCCGGATGAAATAGTTGCATTCCCACCTATACTGATCGTTGTATTGCAACAAGCAGAAAGAGACGGAAAATAAGGAACTACCGTAATTGTTTTTGTAATGGGGCAGCCATTTGAAATAGTTACACTAAAAGTAGTTGTATCAGGAACAATTACAGATATAGTGTCATATGTTCCGCCGGTAGACCATTTATATGTAAATGGTCCTGTACCAATTCCTTTAGCCGTAATTACATCCGGAGTAGTTCCACACTCCGGTGGATAATTTATGGAAGCGGTGGGATAGAGTCTTTCTGCAATATGAAAGGTATCTGTTGCCGAACAGCCGAGGCTATTTTCTGCCGTTACATATATGGTTGAATCGCCATTAATAGTTCCGGTGATAATGGAACTGCTGGTTTCTCCATTACTCCATTTGTAGGTAGTTGGATTAATAGTACTGCTTACAGTAAGGGTATCTTTCGTTCCCTTGCATTTCCATAATGAACCGGCAATTGAAGGTTTCGGAAAGGGAATGACAGTTACTGTCTTCATTACCTTAGTACTATCACATAATCCGTAAACTGTTGCAGTATAGGTTGTAGTTACGGAATCTGTAACAGATATAGATGATGTAGTATATCCATTGCTCCATTTATATGTCGCTTGCCCCCCTATGCCTGTCGCTATAACAGTTGTAGTTCCATGTGGGCAAATACTATCACTGATAGCAGATATAGTAGCAGTTATCTCTGGAATAATTTTAATCTTAAAGGAAGTTGAATCGCTACACGCTCCATTCATACCCTTTACTCCGTAATAAGCCGTATCACCTGCCGGAATTACTACAGTAATAGATGATGTTGTTTGGCTGGTAGACCAAATATATGTATTAGCCCCACTAGCACTAAGAGTAACATTTTGGCCGGTGCAGGCAGAATCAGAAGGAACTGATGAAACAACAGTATGTATAGCAAGGGGTTGAGTTATGGTAATTGCTGCAGAGGTGGAACATCCGCCGGCATCAACTACATTTACTGTATATGTCCCGCCAGATAATCCCGTAGCTGAATCATTCGTTCCGCCTATAGGAGTCCATGAATACGTAAAGGGGCCCACTCCACCGGTTATTGTAACAAATGCTTTGCCATCATTGCCATGGCAAGTACCATTAACAATAGAATCGTTAATAGAATACAGAGAACCACAAAGCGGAGGAACAATGGCAACCAGTATAATTTCTCCGCCACAACAAGAATTTACATCAGAGGAAGTAACAGTATACGTGCCGGCCACATTCGCAATTGTATCGGCAGAAGAAGCATCAATTCCATTACCTTCATGCAAAGTATCTAACATGGTAGCCCCTCTTAATAACAATCTATTCCCGGGAAAAATGCCTGTGTTGTATACGGCTGTACAAAAAATCATTTCATTGGGCGTAGTGGTGGTAATCATTGCTGTGTCATAATGACTTGTTCCACCTATAGAAGTTTCTGTAGTAATAAGATCGGAACAGTTTAAAGGGGTACAGCTTCCTGTTACATAAAATGATTCAGCAAAATTTAAATAGTATGGAGAAGAGTATCCTGATTCATTACATACAATAGTATGGGTGCCTGCTAACGGGGCAGCGTAACAGTAAACCTCCCCAACAGCAGAATTACCGGTGTGAGCTGTATTTATGTGGGTAGCTGCGTTGCCATCTACATTAACCGGACCCACTCCAGGTGTATTCCATCCATCATAACCTATAAGAATTAACTCATTCGGGTGTGCCGTAACAATTGTAAAAGTGGATCCATGAGCTCCGCCGGTATCCGCTTTCGAATCGAAATGGACATTAGCATAACATTGTGCCTTAAGATGCGGAGTTTCTCCAAAAAGAAATAGGATAAACGCAAGTAATGGTATTCTTTTCATGCAGGTAATTTTACAATATCTTATTTCAGAAAACAATAGCAGATATACTTCAAAGATTCTAACCAGGTCAAATATTTTTGCAAATTTAGATTTTTGGGATATATCGTATTTATCATCTTATCAACTGAACAAATCCGTCTTTTTTATAAGTAGTGCCTTGGCAAACGCCATCTATAACATAATAATAAACTCCGGCGGGTGCTTCTCCTCCACTTTCCGAACTACCATTCCAATATTGAGTAGGGTTGGTGCTTTTGAACATTTCCTTGCCCCAGCGGTCATATATTAACAATGACCAGGAAGATAAATTACTGTATCCCGTGTTTATATAGAATAAATTATCCAATCCTAATGTTCCGGGATTGGTAGGTGTAAACACATTGGGTACTGTAAAATTAAAACAAGGTGTTTCCACTACTATAGTAATAGTCCTTTGTGCAGGGCATCCTGCTGAATCAAATCCTGTTACTATATAGGTAGTAGTTACAGTTGGAGTAGCAATAACGCGCGCACAAGTATCGCAATTTAACCCCATGCTTGGTGACCACTGGTATTTGGTGATACCTGAACCACTCGCATTGACAACTACGTTTCCACCTATGGTAATATTGGAATCACAACAAGCTGAGAGCGCCGGGAAAAATGGAATTACAGTAACAGTTTTTGTAATAGGGCAACCATTTGAAATAGTTACGCTAAAAGTAGTTGTATCAGGAACAATTACAGATATAGTGTCATATGTTCCGCCGGTAGACCATTTATATGTGAAAGGTCCTGTACCAATTCCTTTAGCCGTAATTACATCCGGAGTAGTTCCACACTCCGGTGGATAATTTATGGAAGCGGTGGGATAGAGTCTTTCTGCAATATGAAAGGTATCTGTTGCCGAACAGCCGAGGCTGTTTTCTGCCGTTACATATATGGTTGAATCGCCTGTAATATTACCCGTAATAATAGATGAAGTTGTTGCTCCATTACTCCAAACGTAAGTGGTGGGATTGGTGGCGCTACTTACCTTCAGGGTATCTTTCATTCCTTTACATTTCCAAAGGGGACCGCTTATTACAGGTTTTGGAAGAGGAACTACAATTACTTTCATCGTCTTTTTCACGCTGTCACAAATTCCATAGGCGGTTACCGTGTAGGTTGTGGTTACAGTATCACTCACAACAATGACTGAAGTAGTGGCGCCGGTATTCCATTTATAGGTTACCTGTCCGCCGGTACCGGTTGCTGTTAGCGTTGCACTTCCATGCGGACAAATAGTATCACCAATGGCGGTAATGGTATCTTTTATTTTAGGAATCACCTTAAGGGTAAGGTTAGTAGAATCTTTACAGGCACTGCTATATGTATACAATGTGTAGGTAGTTGTGGCAGAAAGATTGATATTTATTTTAGAAGTTGTTGCTCCTCCCGGGCTCCATAGGTATCGTCTTCCGCCGCTGCCTTCAAGTGTTAATGAGTCCCCATAACAAACGCTGTCTTTAGTGTAAGCAATGGAGGCAAATAGGCTGTCCGATATAGGTATTACAATATGTGTGGTATCAATAGGACATCCGCCGGGACCCGTAATAACAGCAGTATACGTACCTGCCGCTACCCCAAATATGGAGTCTTTGGTTGAGCCGGTACTCCAATGATAGGTAACACCAGTTGTATCGGCCACAATAATTTTGGCAGCGCCACTATCCGTACCACAAGGAGCAGGAGTAATATGGGTGGTAAAGGATACGGTAGCTGGTGTGCATGTAAGACATGCTGTTTGAAAATATAAACCTGACAAAAACCATGCGTAACAATCGCTAGGCCTGCTCATGGTACTTGTAGTTGAAGTCTGACCAAGGGTCACATTTGTATTTACAACCGCCGACTGGAAAAAAAGTGAAGCATAAGGCCCTCCGGCAGTTCCATTCTCGGTAGTAGTAAATGTAGCACCAACATTATTCTGAACATCGGCCAAGTCCATAAATGCAACAGCCGGTGCAGCAGCACAAGCATTAAATCCTGTAGCTGTATATGTTACTGTACCTCCGCCTATAGTATACTGGCCATCTGAAAGAACAAACGTGCCAGTATAAGTTGCCGTTTGATCCTGATAAATTATTACCATTGAAATACCATCCACTTCCCAGTCCACATCAGTAAATCCGCTTAAATTGATTCTATAAACGCCATTCCCCGAGATAGCAGAAGTTATATCTGCTCTCCAGGTTCCTGTACTTAAATCACCCCAGCATTTAGATCCTGCTGTTCCAATAAGGACTGGACTAAAGACTGATTTGACCGTTAAAGGGTTTGTCACAGTATCCATAATTGTGTAGGATGACGGGGATGATACCTTACATGAAGCTTCGCAATAAAGGTATGCCTTTATAATCCTTTTGCATCCATTTGGTAATCCTACAATTGTATCGTGGGTTGGAAAACCGGTACCTATAGTAGCTGTGTATCTTGTTTGGGTATTTTGAACTGCTTGCACATAGTTCAATCCACAGGCAGTAGAATCAAAGGATACACCCAGTGTATTATTTCCATTAGGAGGCAACGCCGAACCATAACTAATTTCCGAATGACCAAAATTCCTCCCATCATGGCAATCGGTGCATTGTGAATATCCCTTTAATGCAATAAGACAGAGTATACCTAAAAGTATATTTTTTTTCATTTTGTTAGTTTTAATTTAATATTGCTTTTTTACTATTAATTTTAATGTAAAGTTAAGCTATTTTTTTGAAATAATTAACACCCGTTTTTTAAAGCAAAAAAACGAGTCTTTTCATAGTATAACGATGTATCTTATAAAAGGGTTGGGTAAATCAAAAATATTTTATTGAATTATTATTTTCCCCTGATATACAATGTTTTCAGATTCATTCAAGAGGCGGTATAAATAAACTCCCTCAGGTTGTGCACCTACATTAACAGTAATGTCACCCTGAGCTTGCCTGAGAGTCGAATTATATATTCTTTCCCCAAGCACATTATAAACCTCCACCCTAATCGGGGAATTAGAGATTGATCCTTCTTTAGAGGAAATCGTAAATTGTCCCTTATTGGGATTTGGATAAACTGTAAGGTTGATAACCTTGCCGGTCAATTTATCTACTCCAAGGACTTTTCCGCCCCACGCAGCAATATCAGATACATCTACCTTGCCGGCTGTACTAAATTGTCCTCCGGCATATAATGCGGAATCAAGAACAGCAATGGCATCTACCGTACTATTAATGCCTTTTGTACTAACTGTATCCCATACAGTTCCATTCCATGTTGCTATATTATTTGTGGTGAGACTACCGGCTTTATTAAAAAGGCCTCCTGTATAAAGTAATCCATTAAAAACACAAAACGCTTCAACACCTGTAGTTCCTGAAACACCGCCACCCACTGCGGCCCATGCAGTTCCATTCCAGCTGGCAATAAAATGCGCCGTGTTGCCGCCGGCAGTAGTAAATTCCCCTCCGGCATATAGTGCCCCATTATATTGTGCTAATGCAAGAACCGGTCCATTTGTTCCGGAAGCTACAGCATTCCATGTGCTGCCATTCCAATAGGCTATATTGCTTACAGTATTTCTTCCTGCCCTGGTAAATTGCCCCCCTGCATAAAGATTTCCATTATATACGGCAAGGGCATATACGCTATCGTTTATTCCGGAAGAAACGGAATCCCATTTAGTGCCATCCCAACAGGCAATATTATTTGCTTTTATGCCTCCTGCATGGCAAAAGGCACCGGCAACATATAACTTCCCGTTATAAACAGCCATTGCATCGGCCCAGCCTAAGCCGCCGCTGCAATATGTTAATCCACTGCCTGCAGTATCCCAATTACTTCCATCCCAAACGGCTATATCATTTGCAGCCAAGCCTTGGGCTGCATAAAATGCTCCTCCCACATATAGCTTACCATTATACACACACATTACATCCACATTATTTTCGCCTCCGGTAAGTCCGGAACCAACGGCACTCCAGCTTGAGCCGTTCCATTGCGCTATATTATTTGCAGGCACATCGCCCGCCTGATAAAACCATCCGCCCGCATATAGATTTCCATTATAAACGGCCTCAGTTGAAATGCCATAATCACCTGTAATACCTGAACTAAGAGGATACCAAGACTGGCCGTAACTAAAATTTAACAATGAAAAAATAAAAGCAAATGAAAGTAATGTTTTTTTAATCATTTTAATTGGGTTTAGGGTTTTGTTTCTAATCCTGTTTTTTTCAAAAAGAACTCTGTCATGTAAATATACAATTCTTCCTTATTAGCGGAAACACTTTTTGAAAGATTTTATAAACTTATACCTGCGACAAAGCAGCCAGATTCGAAATTTTATAAAGTAACCGCGCACCCACATTAGCGTCCCACTCATCATGGCCGGGAGCTACTTCATTAATGTCAAAGGAAATGATCTTTCTTCCGGATTCCACAACCTGTTCAATAAGGTATATAGCTTGCTGAAATTCCAGTCCTCCGGGTACCGGAGTACCTGTATTGGGGCATAGCTTAGGATCCAACCCATCAATATCAAAACTGAGATATACATGATGGGGAAGCTGGTCAATAATATTCTTTGTGATTTGTTTCCAGGTAGAACCCGAATACATTTTTTCCTTCATAGATTTATCCGAAAACAAACGCACCCTTCCTTTGGAATCATCGATTATTTTTTTCTCTCCTTCAGAAAAATCGCGGATACCAACCTGCACAAGCCGTTCCATATTTTTTATTTTAAGTGCATTAAACATAATGGAGGCATGTGAAAAGGTAAATCCTTCGTATGCATTCCGCAAATCGCAATGTGCATCAACATGCAATATGCCGAAAGAACCAAATCGTTCAGAAACGGCTTCCATAAGGCCCAACGGAGTGCTGTGATCTCCGCCGATTAATGCTACAACCTTATTCTTTTTCAATAAACGTAACGAACGTTCTTTAATCCATTTTCTAAGTTCATCGCATTTCTTATTCACTTCATCCTTTATTCCCTTCATTGCTTTGGTATCTGCTTTTCCATCTACAAAAGCATCTAAATAGATTTCTACTTTTTTGCGGAGTGCCGTATTCATTTTCTCAAAATCCTTGGGAAAAGCGTCCATAGCAATACCTGTTTTCCAGGCATCAACAATACTCTCGTCAAATAAATCTACCTGGCAGGAAGCATTTAATATAGCTGCAGGCCCTTTTGATGCGCCCGATTTATAGGATACAGTAGCATCCCATGGAATGGGCAACGCAACCACTTTAGCATTATCAATTGTATAGGGTAAGCCGAATAAGGAACCGGCCGCAGCAGGTGCATCCGGATCAAAGGCAGCAACTATTTTTTTACTCATATCATTTATTAAAAGTACAAAAATAAAAAAGTCCTTCCGAAGAAGGACTTTTCTATTTTTAAAAAAAAGTGAATTACTTCACTTTAGATGCTAGCTCAGCGCCAGCTTTGAATTTTACAACTTTCTTAGCAGCGATTTTAATAGCTTTTCCGGTTTGTGGATTGCGTCCATTACGGGCAGCTCTTTTTGCTACTGAGAAGGAACCGAAACCTACAAGAGCGATTCTGTCGCCTTTCTTGAGAGCTTTGGTTGCTGAACTGATGAATCCATCAACTGCACGTGCAGCATCAGCTTTGGTGATTTTCGCCTCACCAGAAATGGCATCGATTAATTCTGCTTTGTTCATTTTGTATAAATTTTATTGGTTAATACAAGCGCAAATATATTATATAATCTCAATACACATGCATGTTTCCAAGCTAAAATACCCCAAAATTGTTGATAAATGGGGTGTTTTGTTAATAACTCAACCCAAAAAGGGCATTTAATAAGGTATTTTAGGGGTTATTTTATTCACATTTTAATGCTATACCCTTCTTCTTCCAACCTGAATCCTCTTAAAAAATCGGCTACAGGCATGGTTTTCCGCCCTTCCAATTGCAATTTTGTTATTTCTACGGCAACATCTTTGCATCCTATATATATATGTATACTGTCTACCACATTCAGTTTCCCGGGGGGTAAAACAATATCCGGCTTAACTTCTGAAGCAAATATTTTCATTACCAGCTTTTTACCTTCCTTATTTGCTATCTCTGTCCATGCCGCGGGATAGGGACTTAATCCCCGTATGAAGTTGCGAACTTCTTTAGCGGGTTTATTCCAATCAATCTTACAATCTGCTTTGAATATTTTTGGGGCGGGTTTTAACTGCTCTAAAGAATAATCCCTTTCCAGATTATCCTGAGATGTCCCTTTAGAATGATTATCATCCGCAATTGAGTCAACCGTTTGAATTAATAAATCTGCACCTCCACTCATAAGCTTATCATGCAATGACCCTGCATTATCATCTTCATCAATGTTTACTTGCTTACACATTAAAACATTTCCTTTATCAATAACCTGATTTATAAAGAATGTAGTAACTCCTGTTATTTCTTCTCCATTAATAATAGCCCAGTTAATCGGAGCCGCTCCTCTATAATTAGGAAGAAGAGAAGCATGAAGATTGATTGTACCATATTTGGGAAGCTTCCAAACAACCTCAGGCAGCATACGGAAAGCAACAACTACAATTAAATCAGGATTCAGCTTTTTCAGTTCATTGATAAAGCTTTCGTCTTTTAATTTTTCCGGTTGCAAAACAGGTAAATCATGTTGAAGGGCATATTCCTTTACAGCCGATTGCTGCAATTTTAATCCCCTGCTCGCGGGACGGTCAGGCGCAGTAACAACGGCAAGTACTTCGTGCCTGCTTTTTACCAATGCATCGAGACTTGCAACGGCGAACTCAGGCGTACCCATAAATACTATAGAAAGACTACTGTTGCTCATTTTTTAGTATTGTGAATTATCTCCTCCAGTTTTTGATTCTCTTTTTTCCAACTGTAGTTTTCAAGTACAAAATAATATCCGTTCAACCCGATCATCTTCCCTTTGTCCTCATAAAAAATAAGATCATTGATATGTTTGGCATATTCTTCCGGGGTATCGGCAATTAAAATGCTTTCACCGTTTTTGGCCTTTAAGGCATTATTAGCAAGGGTAGATGTGATGCAGGGAATCTTTAATGCCATAGCCTCCAATAATTTATTTTGCAATCCTATACTCATAAACATAGGCGCCACAAGCATTTTAGATTTTGCAAAATTTTCCCGTATATCTTCTACCCAGCCACTCACAGTAACATATTCTGAAGCAAGCGCCTTCACTTTTGGGGAGGGATTAGCTCCTGAGATCAAAACTTTTACACGCGGATAGTTCTTTATGACAATAGGCAGTACTTTTTTCACCAGATACTCCGCACTATCAATATTTGGCGGATAATTCATATTCCCGTTAAAAATAATATCGTATTCTTTAAGCCTATCAAGTGCTTTAAAAAATGAAGTATCCACCCCATTTGCAACGATATAAATTTGATCTCTGTCCTTATTTGGAATTAAATCCCTATCTTGTGAAGAGATAATTATTTTATTTGTAAAAAAAGAAAATATTCTATTTTCATATGACTTAAGACGTAGTAGTTCCGCATGATAAAACCCTTTAAGGTAAAAAGGGACAGTTTTAAGCCTTCGTTCAATGCCTTTGGAAAAAACATCCATATAATCCAATGTTTTTCCTATAGTAGTATACTTTTTTGCATATTCTGCAGTCCGGATCAGTTGACAAAAAATATGTTCCGGTTTAAAAGCAGATACAATATTATCTATTTCTTTCTGTGCCCTGCTCGAGTAAAAATATTGAACTTGTATAGGAAGGTATTTAAAAGTAGGCTTAATCAAGTTAAAGGCTATACGTAGCCTCGATAAATGAAAAACTTTCACATCTACGCAAAATTGTTTAAAATGGTTAATGTCTTCCTCCTTTACATCTTTATCACTTAATGCATATAAGTACACTTCATTATTTTCCGACAAGCCCTTTATTTGATAATATGCTCTTAGCTTATCACCCTTTTCAAGCGGATACGGAAATCGTGAAACTATGTAAAGAATTTTCAATGTCTGTAATTTTATTGTTTATGCAAAATCCTTTCCTTATAAAACTTTGTAAGCAATGCGGTAGCTTTTCCAACATCATTAAACTGCTCCACAAACTTACGCGCATTTTGGCTCAGGCTTTGTTTTAGTGTTTCATCCGCCAGGCATTTACAAACGGCCTCCGCAAATTGCTCGCGGGAATCGGCCACCAAAATATCTTTCCCGAAAACACATTCTATTCCTTCAATACCAACACTTGTTGTAATAATAGCTTTTCCCATGGCCATACCTTCAATAATTTTAACCCGCACACCACTCCCCGCCAGCAATGGCACAAGCATGATATCATACTTTTCCATAAACACTTTCGCATCGGCAACCTCACCATAATATTCCACTCCCGGATACCGGTTTTTGCGAAGATCATAGGGCATATTTCTGCCGGCAACATTAAACTGAACCCGGGGAAATTGGGCATGTATTTTATCCCAAACATTCTTTAAAAACCAATCTACGCCTTGCAGATTAGGGAGCCAGTCCAGCGCGCCAATGTAAAAAAGGGAGTTCCCGTATTTACTTTCTTTAGGAGCGTACTTTGAAACATCAATTCCAAATGGAATATGAACAATGGGCACTTTACAACCTGCATTTTTTAAGTATTCAAGATCCTGATTAGTTATGGTTGCAATACCATCAAAAAGATTTACAGCATCTTCTTCGTATTTCCGTAATTGTTTTGATAACTTTGTCAGGTACCATTTTTTTAGCCCTCCCTTTACCTCAGATGCAAGCTTTTGCCATATCTTCCACTCAATATTATGCGCCCTAAGTATTATTGGCGCATTGGAGTGCTGCCTTATTACAGATAGATACGGAGAAAGGTAAATTCCTTCCAACTGAATAACATCAAACTTTTCCTCTTGTAAAATCTCTGCCAACTTTCTGCTAAAACCTTCCGATTGAAAACGGGATACATTATATGATTTGCCGGTTACTAGAGCCCACAAAGCATCCCAAGGCCTTATGGATGTATCTAATATAACCGTTTCCAGATGCCTGTCGCTCCTGAATTTTTCAGGTATGGAAGAAATCTCCATAAAATGTTTCTTCGTATTCATTGCAAGCATTTTCACTTCACAATCTGCCTTCAGTAATCCTTCTGTAATAGCATTAATGGCAAGAGCGCCCCCGTCTTTTTCGGGATATGGAATCTTGTTGCTTACTTGCAATACCTTCATAGGTATATGTTGAAAATTTTAAAAATCAAAATTAAAAATTCTATGGATACTTGTTAGCTGCGACATTACAATTCTACAACAACACTTACTTCATCCACTTTTCCACCTATGGGTGGATTCTTCTTAATTACTTCCACCGATAGGCTGCTAATGGATGCAAAGGAGGTTTTAAGATTGTCAGCTATGCGCTGGGCTGCATGCTCAATCAGTTTGGCACGGATATGCATTTCCTTTTTCACAATTTTATATACATCCACATAGTCTATGGTATCTTCCAATTTATCATCGGCAGCCGCTTTTGAAAAATTACCTTTTAAGGCAATATTCACTACGTAATCTCCGCCAATAATGGCTTCTTCCGGCAGGCAGCCGTGATATGCGTAAATGTGAATTCCGCTGATGTTGATCGTGTACAAACTTATTATTTTGCCACAAAACTAATGATTAATACCAATACATATGGAACACGGGTAAACACGGAATAGAACATACTTAAAGAATAAACCCCTTGCGGCAGCTCTATTACAACTAAACTGCTGCAGGGGGTTTATTCTTTAAAAATTCCGGATCAGGGCTTTTTAAAAATATAACGGGTAATAAAAATGCCTGTACTTTTATCAGCCGAATAAACCCCAGAGGTTACATTACTAAGTTCCCATCCTTCTTTAACAAGGTCAGAGATTTTGGAGGTAATTATCTTATCGTTGTTGCGGATATTGCCGAAATTGATGCCCACTAAACTGAAAAAATTTTCAAGATCAATTTCTTGTTCGCTACCCTTGTCATCGGTCGTTATAAGGCGCGACCTGCCAAATCCGCCGGGAACAACTGATTCTACCGTTGTCATTTGCATGTATTGCTGGGCGTTAGTTAATAAGGCGAAGAAAATTAATGCCGTTGTTAGAAAAAGTGTTTTCATTTTTATTTTTTTATAAGTTAGTTTGCTACAAATATTGTTCTGTTTTATGAACATATTATGAAGACTACAAAATAGGACTGCATAAGGAACCTGAATTAACAGTATACTTAAACCGCCTGATTTTTTCCGGTTACAAGAGAAGCACCCCACTTATCTCTTTCAACGGTGAATGTGGTATTGCGCTTCCTTTGGCTTTGTGTAATTACAAATATAATTATTGCACAAACTATCTATTAGTATTTTAAACGAATGGGCGCAAGGGTATTTATTTATCTTTGCGCCCTGAATTTTTAGGAGAGTTGTCCGAGTGGCTTAAGGAGCACGCCTGGAAAGCGTGTGTACCCGAAAGGGTCCCGAGGGTTCGAATCCCCCACTCTCCGCAGCCTTGAGATCATTACGTAGTATACTACTTACCTGTACGATGGTTCGTATAAAAGCACCTAAACGGCAAACTTATTCAATTCGATGAATAAAAAACTTCAAAAGGAGGAACAGCAGTTTCTTAAGGGACCAGGAGCCCGTTGGAAGGAATTAAAGTACACATTAGGTGCCGTTATGCAGTTTATTAAAGGGTTTAGAGCTTTACACTTTATTGGTCCCTGTGCTACGGTATTTGGCTCGGCAAGATTTACGGAAGAACACCCGTATTATAAACTGGCCAGAGAAGTTTCATCTAAAATAGCACAGCTTGGCTTTGCCATTATGACCGGAGGAGGTCCGGGTATAATGGAGGCGGCTAATCGCGGAGCAAAAGATGTGGGGGGATATTCCATTGGTTGTAATATCCTTTTAACCAAGGAACAGCATATTAATCCTTACCTGGACAAATTTGTAACTATAGACTATTTCTTTGTCCGCAAAGAATTATTAAGAAAATATTCACTCGCATTTATAGTTCTGCCCGGGGGCTTTGGCACATTGGATGAATTTTTTGAAACCGTTACCCTTGTACAAACAAAAAAAATGCCTCCTCTTCCTATTGTTGTAATGGGAGTCGATTATCATAAAGCCTTGATTAATCACATAAATATAATGGTGGCCTCCGATACAATAAGTAAAGAAGATTCTGAAATAATTCTTTTTACAGACAGTATTGAGGAAGTATTGGAGCACATTCGTAAATACACTATTTCGGATGTTACTTTAAAAACAAAATCAAACTACAAGCCAATTTCTATCCTGGGCGAAAAAGAGTAATTGTCAACTTGCATTGGATAACAATTAATTCATTATGGAAATTTGGTTTACCTATATTATTGAATGCTCTGATAAAACGCTTTATGTGGGGACAACAAATAATATTGAGAAAAGGATGGCCAAGCATAATGCAGGCAAAGGTGCAAAGTATACACGAGGCAGAACACCGGTTAAAATACGATATACATGTTCCTTCGAATCGAGAGCTGAAGCATGCAGATTTGAATATACGTTAAAACAATATTCCAAAAAAGAAAAGATTGAATTGATTCAAAAAGGAAGTAATAAGTAAGAATTTTATAAATATTTTACCTTCTTATTTGACTTTTGCAAGTGCTGCACGAACTTCCGGTAATGCTGAAACTTCGGAGTAGCTTTCCCAGTTTACATGGGGATATTTAACATAAATGGCAGGAGGAAAATCAACAACTTCAATAGTACATGTAAGATTGGGGGCATTGGAAGAACCTGAATAAACAACTTTAAGAGGTCCGGCATTTCCATAATTAAACGTAAGGTTATCTGAAGTATAAAACGTGCCTGTAGCAGGCAGAGGAACATATACATTTAAAACCGTAGATACATAAACCATTACTCCATCCCCGTTCGGAACACTTTGATTGGTATTATATTCCCATTCTGTGCTGACAGCTTTCCAATCAACAGTAGAAACGGTATAATACGTGGCCGTAATATTAGATACCCCGTTTGCCCCGTTTTCTCCCTGGGGGCCGGCAGGACCCTCCTTCACACATGAAGCAACAAATATGGAAATGGCAAGAATTGATAAATAATTAATTGTTTTCATGGCTTTATGTTTATGGGGGTGCAAAAGTAATTATATTTTTTAGTGTGAAAAATAACTGATGTGATTTAACAAATTTAATATTACTGATTTTATTCGATTTAAGCAAAAGGGATGCACAAAATAAAGAAGCCCCGTCTCACTTAAAGCAAGACAGGGCTACTTCTTAGAAAGTAACTTCGTTTATTTAGCCAGTGCTGCCTGAACTTCCGGCACGTTAGCCGCAACCTCTGCTGCATTTTTAAAATTTACATTAGGATATTTAACTTGGATAGAAGGAGGTATTACAGTAACTTTAAAATATATGGTAGAATAAGCGGTGTAAAAGCTTGGAGGATTTGAATATAATGGACCGGTATAATACGAAAATGTAATGGAATTATTGTTAAAGCCATAGCTTAATTCATCTCCGGAATAAATTAAACTGGTAACCGGTAAAGCCAGCCAGCCGGATGATGAATTGCTCCAATACACATCAACTGCATCATTATTATTATCTGTAATATCAGACTCTTGGAATGTTGCTATCCAGGTATTTGTTGAATTCGGGTCATTCCAATTTGCACCTGTAACAGTATATTGTTGGGTATAGATGTTGGTAACTCCATTTGCTCCGGCAGGTCCTTGAGGTCCGGTTTCGCCCTTACTGCATGATGCAACTGCTGCAGCTATTAAAAAAATTGATAAATAATGCTTTAGTTTCATAGTTTAATTGTTTAATAATTTTTAGATTACAAATATAGTTAATTATTCCATTAACATTTCTTGATTTAGATGGCCTAATTATGTAAAGGTTTAAAGAGCAATGTCAAATTGTACTAATTCGTGTAATTTTTTAATCTTATTTCCTATTAGCCTTAATAACCTTTACCTGTGTTTCGAAAAGTTGAAATAATACTTTAGTATCAATCTCCGCAATCTTGTTAATATAGAGGCAACCCTTCCCTTCTTGGCTTGTAGAATACTTTCCTAATTTCCCAAGCAATTCATGGGATTTTTCTGTTTTTGCCCCTGTTAAATAAAGTGCAAAATTTTGCTTTCGGGGCGAAAAGCCAATCATAAACCAATCATTTTCTTTTCCATTTGCCAGGGTGTATGAACTCTCACCTAAACCAATGATGGCGCTACCCCACATTTTCGGCTCGCTTTTAGTAGCCTTCTTCATTAATTCAAGAATGACAAATCCGTCTTTACGTTTTTGTTCCTCCTTAATAGTGTTTAAAAAGGTTTCCGGGCTTGCAGCGGTTTTTTTAGTTTTTATTTCAGCCATGAGATTAATTAATCTTGTCTTTATAAAGGAATATCAAACTGCACTAAATTGATAAATTCTTTTACCCTGTCTCGCATATCCTCTTCCGATACTTCCAATAATCTGTCAATACCGAATTTTTCAACACAAAAGGAAGCCGCCGCTGAGCCAAATATCACAGCTCTTTTCATATTTTCAAATGAAATATCGTTTGTTTTGGCTAAATATCCGATAAACCCGCCTGCAAAACTGTCTCCGGCACCGGTTGGGTCAAAAACATCTTCCAATGGAAGCGCAGGTGCAAAAAACACTTGATTACTATCAAAAAGTAAAGCCCCATGCTCACCCTTCTTTATAATTAAATATTTGGGGCCCATTTTTAAAATCTGTTTAGCAGCTTTCACCAGGGAATATTCACCCGATAACTGTCGGGCTTCAGCATCATTTATAGTCAGCACATCAACCATAGCTATGGTTTTAGCCAGTTCTGCGGGCATACTTTCCATCCAAAAGTTCATGGTATCCATTACAATGAGTTTGGGTTTTCTACTCATTTGACTCATCACCTTTTGTTGAACAGCAGGTGTAAGGTTACCCAGCATTAAAAAATCGGCATCCAGATATTGTTCCGGTACTATGGGGTTAAAATCGGCCAGCACGTTGAGTTCTGTAACAAGCGTATCACGGTTATTCAGGTCTTCATGATATTTACCGGACCAGTAAAATGATTTGCCGCCTTTAATAATCTGCAAACCATCTATATTAATATGCTTTTTCTTTAATTCATGCAGGGTATCTTTTGGAAAATCTTCCCCAACAACGGAAACAATTCCGGTATCCTTTGTAAAGAATGAAGCGCTTAGCGCTATATAGGTGGCTGCTCCTCCAACAGTTTTGTCAACTTTTCCAAATGGAGTGTGAATGCTATCAAAGGCTACGGTACCTACAACTAATAAACTCATAATTTTTAATAAAGGCACAAATGTATCACTTTATCTATCTTACATATAGCAGTAAATTTAAATATTACTGTTGGGCAAAGTTTTCTTAAAAAAGATAGAATAGTTAATCTTCTATTGCTTATTAAGCAAGATATACTAATTTTGCAGCCGCTTTAAAAAAAGGAAACATTCCTCGATAGCTCAGTTGGTTAGAGCATCTGACTGTTAATCAGAGGGTCACAGGTTCAAGTCCTGTTCGAGGAGCCGCTAAAATAAAAGGGTTGAGTTATACTCAGCCCTTTCTTATTTTCAAAGTATAAACAAAAGTTCAAACAATCACAAGCATATTGCCAACCTAACTTCTAAAAAAAGCTTGGTCACTTTCTCTTTGAAAAGATCTTTCAGAGGCACAAAGCGAATTAAAATTGGGATGATGAGCAGGAGAATTAACCCCTATTTTCCGAAAGTGGACGCAGAATTATTCCTTATTATCTATCTTAAAATCATTTATATTGCTATCTTCAATAATATATAATGGTCTATTTCTAGATTCTTTATTAATACGGTTAATATATTCTCCAATTATACCTATTGTTAAGAGCTGAATCCCCCCAATAAACATGGTGCTCATGATAATAGATGTCCAGCCGGAAATTACTTCTTTCAGTATAAATTTGGAGTAAATAGCATACATAATAACGATAAAGGCAAAACCAGACACAAAAAGCCCCAGCCATGAGGCGAAACGTAAAGGCAAATCTGAAAATCCAGTTATGCCATCCAAAGCAAAATGGAACATCTTTTTTGTAGTAAAACCTGTATTCCCATATTTTCTTGCATCCCGCTCAAATTCAACAAAAGTTTGTTTAAAGCCAAGCCATGCTATTTGACCTCTTAGAAATTTGCTTTTTTCAGGCATTCTTTTTAACTGTTCAACTACATTTTTGTCAATTAACCTAAAATCACCTGTATCTAAAGGAATATCAATAGATGTAATACGCTTTAGTAAGCGGTAAAAAATGCTTGCTGTCACTTTTTTATATATGGTTTCCCCCTCCCTTGATATCCTTTTAGCATAAATTACTTTAAATCCTTCTTGGTATTTTTTATATAATTCTGGAATAAGTTCGGGTGGATCCTGTAAATCGCCATCTATAATAACAACAGCATCGCCTTTTGCAAAATCAATACCAGATGATAT
>Ga0302185_10001298_pt1 | contig 17771 bp, 12 predicted proteins | sample II_Bog_E1_1_FD_200231 | JGI IMG/M metagenome (GOLD analysis project Ga0302185, IMG submission 200231) | Peat permafrost microbial communities from Stordalen Mire near Abisko, Sweden - II_Bog_E1_2 | ecosystem: Environmental > Terrestrial > Soil > Wetlands > Peat | place: Sweden: Abisko... | reverse complement strand
ACATCGATGAAGGTGACGATACCACGATAGGAATTGGCGCCGGTGACGATGGCGAGTATGGAGAATAACAGCACGTGCTGAACTTGGTAGCGCTTGCCCTGGGCACGGCGTGGATCGGCGATATCTTCCAGCAAGTCCAGCAACGGTGCGAACGCGGTCACGGCAACCTCCGACTCGGTTGCCGCGTCACGAATCACAGGCTTTTTGATTCGCGAATCCGCTTTCTGCCCGACGGGCTCATTTTGGCCCGCAGGTGTTGCATTTCGGACTCACATCAACCCGTCATGAGCGTTGAACAGCCCTGGCGGACAACCGCTCCACATAGCGCGCGCGGGATGATTAGGTTGAAACGCCTATCTCCAGCGCGTGCACTTTCGATGACATGACTTGTCTGATGCCGGCGCCAAGCTCAGTCGAACAGCGTCCTGAATGCCACGACGGCGTGCTCTGCAGCTTCTGTGCCTTTCCACTCCCTCTCGAACTCCGTGGGTTTTGCCATGTATTTTGAGCGCTGCTCCTCGAACTGTTGCTTGATCGCCGTGAATTTCTCGGCGATCTCCCGCTTGCGCGCGCTCGATACGGAAGCGGCCGAACTGGTAGACGCAGCAGCCGACCAGCCCTGGCGTCGGCCATTATCACGACGTCGCTGGGGTCCCCGATGACACGGGGACCAAGGCAACAGGCATCACCATACCCATCCGTACCCGCCCGATCACGGCCGAACGATCGCGAGCGTATGCTGCGCGATCATCAGCTCCTCGTTGGTGGGGATGACCCACACGGACACGGCGCTGTCCTGGGTGGAAATGCGCGGTCCGTTTGCCGCATTCGCTTGCTCGTCCAGCCTCACGCCGAGCCACGCCAGCTTGCGGCACAGCGCCGCGCGGAGCGGCGCCGCGTTCTCGCCGATGCCGGCGGTGAACACGAACGCGTCCAGGCCGCCGAGCACCGACGTATAGGCGCCGGCGTATTTCGTCATCGCGTAGACGAAGTAGTCGATCGCCGCCGCCGCGCGCGGGTCCTTGCTCTCCTGCAGCACCCGCATGTCGCCGCTGGTGCCGGACAGGCCGAGCAGCCCGGAGCGCTGGTACAGCAGCTTCTCCAGTCCCGCTTCGTCGAACAGCTTGCGCCGCAGCAGGTAGAACAGCGCGTCCTGCGGCACGTCGCCGGACCGCGTGGCCATCGGCAGGCCGGTCATGCCGGCAAAGGCCATCGTGGTCTCGATGCTGCGCCCGTCCAGCATCGCGCACATGCTGGCGCCGCCGCCGAGATGCGCGGCGATCACGCGCCGTGCCTGCGGGGCGTGTTTCGGCACCTGCCGGCTGATGTAGTCATACGAGATGCCGTGATAGCCCCAGTGCCGCACCCCGGCGTCCAGCACGTCCTTGGGCAGCGCATAAATCTGCGCCACGTCCGGCATCGTGCGGTGGAACGAGGTATCGAAGCAGGCCACCTGCGGCAGGCCGGGGAATTCCTCCGCGATCGCCCTCGCGCCGAGCACGTTGAACGCCTGGTGCGACGGTTCCATCACGACCAGCGAGTCGAGATAGTCCAGCACGTCACCCTCGATCCTCACCGGCACCTCGAAGCGCGTGCCGCCGAGCACCACCCGGTGGCCGGCCGCCGTCACCTTCAGGTCGGCGATGTTGCGTTCCAGCCAGGCGATGACGAATTTCAGCGCGGTCTTGTGGTCGATCGTGTGGCCGTCGCCCCATTCATGCGCGTCCAGCGGTTTGCCGGCGGCGTTCTTGGCGATGAAGTGCGGATCGCCCTGCATGCTGTCCACCTGGCCGCGGCACAGCAGCGGCAGCGTCCCGGCGGCATCCACCCCATAGACGCCGAATTTCAGGCTGGTGGAGCCGGCGTTCACGACGATGATGGCATTGGGCATGGCGGGCTACTCCGCGGGCTCGGGCAGGATGCTGGCGGGATCGCGCGCCAGCGCATCGGCGTACAGCACGGCTGCGGCGGCGGAGAAGCGGCGCGCGGCGGCGGTGTCGGCGCGGCTGGTCAGCACGATTGGCACCCGCGCGCCCACCACCAGGCCGGCGGTCTGCGCGTCCGCCATGAAGGCGAGGTTCTTGTAGACCATGTTGCCGGCTTCGATGTTCGGTACCAGCAGCACATCGGCGAGACCCGCGACGGGTGACTCGATGTGCTTGATCCGCGCGGCCTCGGCGTCCACCGCGGCATCGAGGTCGAGCGGCCCATCGACGATGCCGCCGACGATCTGCCGCCGGTCGGCCATCTTGGCCAGGATCGCGCCGTCGAGCGTCGCCGGCATCTTCGTGCGCACCGTCTCCACCGCGGCCAGCACCGCCACCTTCGGCACCTCGATGCCGAGCGCGAGCGCAAATCCGATCGCGTTCTGGCAGATGTCGCGCTTCTGGTCGGTGTCGGGCGCGATGTTCAGCGCCGCGTCGGTAATGACGAACCGGCGCGCATAGGTCGGCACCGAGACCATCGCGCAGTGGCTCAGCAGCCGGCTGGTGCGCAGCTTGGCTTCCTTCTGGATCACTGCGTGCAGCAGCATGTCGGTGTGCAGGCTGCCTTTCATCAGCGCCTTCACCTCGCCGGCGCCGGCCGCCGCCGCCGCCTTCGCCGCGGAGTCCTCGGCGCTCTCGGTCGTGACGATGCGGCAGCCGGACAGGTCGAGCTTCGCGGCGGTCGCGATCCAACGCAGCTCGGCCTCCGGCCCGAACAGCACCGGCACGATCAGCTCGGCCCGCGCCGCCTCGATGGCGCCGGCAAGGGCGTCCTCGCTGCACGGATGCACCACGCCGGTCAGCATCGGCTTGAGCCCGCGGCAGCGTTCCAGCAGCCCGTCCAACCGATGCTCCGGCACGTCGCGCCGCAGCCGCGTCGTCGGCGCCAGGACCTCCAGCACCGCCGTCGCCACCTGCTGGCCGGCCGGGTCCGTGCACTGGCCGTCGAGGATGACGATCCCTTTGCCCGCGCGCTTCTCCCGCACCACGACCTTCGCGGTCAGGATGACGTCGATCGGCAGGGCGGCGTGGACCTGCACCACGGTCGAGCGGACCGACGATCCCGGGCCAGGCAGCGCGGAGCCGACCAGCGAGGTCAGCAGCGCGGTGACGATGCCCGCCGCGCCATGGCCGTGGCCGGACTCGTCAAGCAGCCCGGCATCGCCGAACGCCGTGGCCCACGCCCGCACGTCGCCCGCCTGAAAGCTGCGTTGCGCCGATGCTGCGTCGCCAACCCGGATCTCGTCGAACGTCTTGTTCTCGATAGACGGCATGGTGAGTGTCTCCGAGGGTTCAGAACGACCATCGACAGCCGCCGGGCTGGCCGGGGGAGTCGCGGCGCCCGCGGCTGGATGGTCCCCCGTCAGCGCGCCTCCGGCGCCGCCGGGGCAGCCACCTTGGCGGCGGCGGTTCGCGCGGGCGGTGGCGGCGTCGGTGCGACCACCTTCGGCGCCGGCACCGCCAGCACCTGCGACAGCCGGGCGAGACGATCCCGCTCGGCCGCGGCCGGCGGACCGCTCGCGGCGACGATGGCTTCCACCTGCTTCAGCAGTTCCTTCCGCGCGTCCGCCTCTTGCACCAGCGTCGCCAGCGCCTCGACCGCGCGCTCACGTTCCAGCTGCAACACGAAGAACTGGTCGCGCACCAGCGCCTTAAACCCGTCGAGCGACAGATGCATGAACCGCTGGCGCACCACGTTCAGCGCGAAGGCGCTGCGCTCGTCGAGCGCCCGCGCGGCGGCGATGACGTACAACACGGCCCGGGTCAGCGCCTCGTCAAACCCGCCGACCCGCAGCTTCGCCGCAAAGGCGTCAGTCCGGGCCTGCTGCGCGGCGCGCTTTTCCGGCGACGTGCCTGGCAGTTCCCGCACCGGGCTGCCGTCGTTGAGGCCGAGCAGCCCCTGCACGATCGGCGAACCGTAGAAGCTGAAGAATGCCTCCTCGGCCCATTTGTCGCGCGCGTCGCGATAGGCGTCCAGCGCCGCGGTGATCTGGTCCGAGATCTGCTTCTGCAGGGCGAGGAGCGGGTTGTCGGGCGCCGCCGGCTGGCGGGCCGCCGCCACGTCGGCTGCCAGCTTCTGCACGCCCTTCATCCAGGGGTTGCTGTCGGCGAACATCGTGTAGCTCAGGCGCAGCGGGTTCAGCTTCAGCGCCAGGTCCGCCGCCGGCTGGTTGGCGAGCGCACGCACCAGCGGCTGCATCAGGGTCGTGTAGATCGAGTGGTTCAGTTCCGATAGCCGGGCCACGGCGGCGAAAGCGCGATCGTCTTCGGCGCTGTTGCGTCCCAGCGCACGGATGTCGTCGAGCGAGCGGGATTCGAAGCGGCTGATCCAGTCGCCGGTGACGAAGCCGCCCACGGGGAGGTCGGTGGGTCGCGGCGAAATGACCATCTCGTAGAGGCCAGGCGGCAGGCAGTCGATGACATCCATCATCTCCACGAATTCCTCGTCCTCCTTCGCGCCGACTTTGGAGGAGACGAAGATGGCGAGATGTCCGACCTTCTGCCCCAGGCAGTAGACGATCGTTTGGCCCGCAGCGCGGATGTCGGCCACGTCGCGATACAGATCAAGGATCCAGCCGAGGGTCTGCTGCGGCGGACTGATGTTATCGCCCATCGAGGTAAACACGATGATCGGCGAGGTTATGTTGCGGGTATCGAAAATCGTGCCATCGCTCGACCGCAGCTGATTACGCGTCAGTTTGTCGCCGATAAAGAGATTGTCCACCAGGAACTGCAACTCGTCACCATTGAGCTGGATGAAGTCGCCCCACCACTCCTCGAACTTGAGGTACCGCTGCGAGTCTGTGTCGACAGTGGTATAGACTTCGTACTGCTTGCCCCACAGCGAGTTCGCTGGGTTCAGGCTGTCGAAGTTCAGTATCAGCCAAGTCCCATCGAACTTCCCGTTGCCGAGGTCGCTGGTCAGCGCGGTCAGCCAACTGCAGGCCAGCAGGCCGCCGGAATAGCGCATGGGGTTCTTGCCGCGCACACCCTGCCAGTACGACATCGGCGAGCCTGCCACCAGGCACGGCCCGAACAGGTCCGGGCGCAGCATGGCGACCATCAGCGTCTGGTAGCCGGCCTGGCAGTTGCCGATGGCAAACGGTCGCGGCGAGTCCGGATGCAGTTGGACCACCCGCTCGAAGAACGTCACCTGACCCTCGACGACGTCCAGGAACTGCTGACCAGGCTCCGGTATTGCGTCGAACCCGATGAAGTAGACCGGATGGCCCGCACGCAGGGCGTCGCCGATCTCGCTCTGCGCCTTGAAGCCGCCGACCCCCGGCCCCTGGCCCGCCCGCGGGTCCACCACCACGACGGGCCGCTTGCGCGGGTCGATCGTAACCCCTGGCGGCGGCACGATGCGTGAGAGCCAGTAGTTGATCGGCCGCGGCAGCGCCCGGCCGCTCACCAGGATTTCGTGCTCGAACAGAAGCACGGTCGCCATCGGCCGCGACGTGATCTCGGCCTGTTCGTTGCCACGCTCGCGAAGCAGCTCAAGGAACAGCACGCTGCGCTGGAATGCATCGACCAGATAGTCCGGCCAACTCGTCATCACGGCGCCGGCGGACGCTGCAAACGGGTTCGCACCCGCGGGCACCTGGAGGCCGAACAGGTTCAGCGCCGATGCCGGTTTGGCTATTGGCTCATTTTTCATCTTCATCTCCCAACGGATCCTTCAGGAAAGACGTGCGCACAGCGATCGTCCTGGCCGGTAACCCTATCTTGCTGGCCGCGCGGGCTCAGGCCGACTGGACGCGTGGTGGAGTTGCTGCATCGCGCTGAGCTTCGCGACGTGCTCTTCCAGCAACGTCCTGTACTGCACCTTGGCTCCGCCAGGACCACGTCGCCGAGCGGCATATTGAATGCCGGCCTTGGCATACAGGCCTGCGAACACGCTGTCGCCCGACTCCCTGATTCTGCCTGATTGTCCGTGACAGAAGCGTCACCGTAGTCGGCAGCGAACGGCGGCGGTAGCACCGGAAACTACTCAGATCAGACTGGGGAAATGTCACGGACCACCGATTCAGCGCCGCTGCATGGGGACAGACCCCATGGGGCGACCGGGCCCACGGGCGAGCTCGGTCTATCGTCGCGGCGGCACTGGCCAGCCACATGCCGCTGGGCGCCGGGGGGCTACCACGGCTACAATCGCCAAGGAGGGCGGTCTCGGCGGGCGGACCGGGGACACCGGGTAAGCCTTTAACGTGAGCGACTTGAGTAGATTCCGAGGCTCCTTCGCCGAGCCCGCTCTCGCTAGCGTCCTGATTGTGGCGGCATTCGAATATGCGCACCACGCGCGGAACGCGGGTGAAGCGGCGAACTTCTCCCGCGGGCTTGTAGTATGGATGAAGTGTGGAGTGATGAAACAATGGATAGGATGCCGCCGGACCCAGTAAATCCGCCGCAGCCTTCGGGTGAAGGTCCTCGCCAGCAGAGTAGCAATTCCAGGCTGGGGTTCCTGCTGCAGCTTCTGATCCCACTGGCGATCCTGCTCCTCATCGCTGTCGCCATGGTCGCCGGCTATTTGCAGAAATGGCTGTGGATGGGCCAACTCCACTACACAGGTATCTTCTGGACGCTACTTTCGGTCCAGTGGACGATGTTCGCCGCGGCGTTCGTCTTCGTGTTTCTTTTCATGTGGGTCAATCTTCGCCAAGCTCTACGCAACAGCGGCGCGTTCGCCGTTGGCGGCGCGCCAGCGCAGGGTGCGATTTTATCCCGCGCGGACGCGGCTGACCGGATCAACATCGATCTCACGCCGAGACTCCTTCGGTCGGGAGTGGTCATCGCCAGCCTGGTGCTCGCGTGGTTGGCAGCCGCTGGTTTCTTCAGCCAATGGGATGCCTACCTGCGCTTCCGCTATGGCGGGTCATTCGGCGTGGCCGATCCGCTCTTTGGGGTCGATGTCGGATTCTATGTGTTTCAGTTGCCGTTCTATCAGTTGCTGCAGACCAGTCTGGCGGTGGTAACGGTCCTGGCAATTGTCGGGGTCAGCCTGGTCTACGGATACTTCCGATTGCTTCAGGCCGATCGCGGCAGTGTTCCTGTTGCGGGCGGCAGTGCCACGTCACATATATCGGTTCTGCTCTTCATCCTGGTTGCCAACTGGGCCTTCGGGCTCTGCCTGGATCACTATGAACTCGTCTACTCGACTCTGGGCGTCGTCTATGGCGCCGGATTTGCCGCCGATCATGTGACAAGGATCGCGCTGTGGGTCATGGTCGCCGTCTCGGCGGTGGCCTGTGCGCTGCTGGCACTGAATGTCTTCCGCCCGCGCTTGCGGGCGCTGGTTGTGGGAGCCGGCGTCTACCTCGCCGTCTATGTCGTCGGCATCTTCCTGCTGCCGGCCATCGTCCAAAAATTCATCGTGCAACCAAGCGAGTTGGCGTTCGAGACGCCTTATCTGAAGCACTACATCGACTTCACGCGACAGGCCTATGACCTGGAGGCTATCCAGGAGACCTCCTATCCGGCCCTGGCCGACCTCACGCCCGCCGTGCTGGCACGGAACCAGGACACGATCGAGAATATCCGGCTGTGGGACGCGCGGCCGCTGCTGCAAATGTACCAGCAGACCCAGGCGATCCGTCTGTACTATCAGTTCTATAACGTCGGTGTCGACCGGTATCACCTGAAGGATGGCTATCACCAGGTGATGCTTGCCACCCGCGAGCTCTCGCCAGACCTCCCCGCGGCAGCGCAAACATGGGTCAACGAGTATCTGCAGTTCACGCATGGCTATGGACTGGTGATGAACTTCGTGTCGAAGACCGTCGGCGGCGGATTTCCGCAATATCTTCTCGAGAACGTACCTGCCACGTCCACAGAGGGCCTGGCCATCACTCAGCCGGCGATCTATTACGGCGAAACAATGCCCGGGTACCGCATTGTTGCGACCGGGACCAAGGAGTTCGACTATCCGAAAGGCAACGACAACGTCTACACCAGTTATGGCGGCACCGGCGGTATTCCGCTGGACAGTTTTTGGCGCAGGGTGCTGTTCGCCTGGACGCAGAAGGACATCAACATTCTCCTGACCACCTATATCAAGCCGGAGAGCCGGATCCAGATCTGGCGGGACGTTCAGCAGCGGGTTGCCAAGGTCGCGCCGTTCCTCAGCCTCGATAGCGACCCCTATCCGGTGCTGAGCGAAGGGAAATTGTATTGGATCCAGGATGCCTACACCACGTCGGACCAGTTCCCCTATGCCAATCCCCATCGGGCCGGTTTCACGGACAACCTGAACTACCTTCGGAATTCCGTGAAGGTCGTCGCCAACATGTATGACGGGACGGTCCAGTTTTACGTCATGGACCCCAAGGACCCGATCCTGGCCGCCTATCAGCGGGCATTTCCCGGCGTCTTCCAGAGCCTCGATCAGTTGTCGCCGGACCTGAAGTCCCATCTGCGCTACCCGGAGGATTTGTTCGCCATTCAGTCCGACGAGTACAAGACGTTCCACATGACCGATTCGCAGGTCTTCTATAACCGGGAGGATCTGTGGGTGGCTCCCAAGGAGACCTACGCCGGCGAGCAACAGCCGATGCAGCCCTATTACATCCTGATGAAGCTTCCCGGCAGCGACACGCTGGAATACCTGCTGATGACTCCGTTCACGCCGCAAAACCGCGACAATATGATTTCGTGGATGGCGGCACGCTGCGACTTCCCGGATTACGGCAAAAAGCTGTTCTATGAGCTGCCGAAGGAGAAGCTGATCTATGGGCCGAACCAGATCGAAGCGATGATCGATCAGAACCCGACGATTTCCCAGCAGCTCACGCTCTGGGACGAGAGGGGATCGCACGTGATTCGCGGCAAGCTGATCGTGACTCCGATCGAGAACTCGTTTCTGTATATCGTGCCGATCTACCTCCAGGCCGCGGGGGAGAACTTTCCCCAGTTGAAGCGTGTGATCGCTGTTGCCGGCGACAGCGTCGTGATGGAGCCGACGCTCGACGAGGCGATGGCGAGCCTTTTCGCCAGGCAACAGCCGCTGGCCGTGTTTGGGACGCAGGCCGCCTCACCACAGCCGCCGGCTGCCGATATCGCGGCGCCCTCGCCAGTCGCCGTGGCGCCGGAACCGCCGGCCGCCGGGCCCATGACATCCGCAACGGGCGCACCGGTCAGCCTGGCCAGCGTCGGGAGGATAGGCATTGCCGCCGTCCAGCTTGCCTCCATTCCCAGCGAGGCCTCGGCAAAGGCCGAGTGGTTGCGTCTGCAGAAGCGTGTCCCCGGCTTGCTCGGCAGCCGCCAGCCCGACATCACCAGTAACGTGCATGCCGGCCACACCTCGTGGCGGCTGGGCACGAGCGGCTTCGAGGACACCGCTCAAGCGACGCAATTCTGCGGGCGTCTGCGTGCCGCGGGCCTGAACTGCTGGGTGACCGCGGCCCAGTAAGCCGAAAGCGGGCATGCCGGCCGTCGTCGCGGCGGCAGAATCGGCATGCCCCGCCAACCCCGTGCGATCGCCGACCCTGGCAACCACCGGAGAATGGAATGCTCCGCGCGCTTCGCCGAACTGGGTTGCTGGCCGGCGCGGCCCTAGGACTGACGGCGCTCCTCGGCGGCTGCGTGGTCTATCCAGCCTATCCCGGCTACGGACATTAGTACGGCGGCGGGGAATCGCGCGGCTACGGGTGGTATCGGTGACACGACTGCGGATGACAGCAGCATTTGGGGCCGGCCAGCACGCCGACGGTCCGATCTGGGATTAGGATTGGCTGCCGCCTGCAGGCGCGTTGAAGCGGACCTTTGTTATGGTAAATGCCCCAAATTCGTGTCGCTCCGGCTAGGCGAGCCAACGCTGGAGCATCTTGCTTGTGCGGCGGTATTGCTGCTGTCGGCTGTATTTGCTCCAAGGAAGACGGGATGGGCGATGAGGCATTCCTAATCGTGATGTCGTTCGATCCGGCGACGCGAGGCGCACGAGACGTTCTTGTGCTTGGCTTGGGGAATACCCTGCTGGCCGACGACGGGGTCGGCGTGCACGTGGTCCGCCACCTTGCCAGTGATCCGGACACGCCATCAGGCCTGCGTCCCCTCGACGGCGGGACACTGGGGTTTCGGCTGATGCACGCACTGACCCGATCGGACTGCGTCATCCTCATCGACGCCGCGCAGCTCGGCGAGCCGGCTGGCACCCTGCGCCTGCTCGACCAGGAGGCGCTCGCCGACCATGTCAGCCGAGGCGGCCGCAAAAGCGCTCACGAGGCGGGGCTTGCGGATCTCCTGACGCTCGCATGGCTCGAAGGCTGGGCGCCGGTGCGGCTGGCGCTTCTGGGCATCCAGCCACAGCGCATCAACTGGGGTGAGCGGCTCAGTGAGCCGGTGGCTCGGGCGGTTCCGGCCGCCTGCCAAGCGGTCGTGCGGATAGTGCTGGCCTGGCAGGCGGCATGACCGATTTCACCTACCTCCCCGATGAAGGCCTGGTCGACGCGCTGATCATGGAGATCGCCGACCTCCTCCGGCGGCTCATCGAGCATGACGAGGCGGGTAGCACCGATCCGCTCCGCCTGCCCTTGTCACCTTCCCGTCTGCTGGATGCCGCCGGTCGGAGCACGATCCGCGAGACGAGTTTTCCCGGCGTTTGGTGGACGACGCATGCCGACGACACAGGGCGCGTCATCGCGATGCTGATCGAGGTGGCGTTCGTGCCCCACATCGTCCGGGCGGATATCGACGACGTGGCGCGCGGGTGCCAACGCCTTCCCGGTGCCACCAACGCCGCGCGCCGCGCACGCAGGACGGTTGCCTGATGGATGACCGCGAAACAATGACAGAAACCCTGTGCGCCATGCTCGCGCGCCGTGGCTTCGGACGGCGGAGCCTGCTCCAGTTCGCGATCGCCATGACATCCAGTTTGGCGCTGCCTCCTTCCGTCGCGCCGGTCATGGCGGCCAACCTGGCCAAGGCGAAGCGGCGCTCGGTGATCTGGCTCTCGTTCCAGGAATGCACAGGATGCCTGGAGACGCTGCTGCGCTCGTCCAGCCCGACCATCGACTCGCTGATCTTCGACTTCATTTCGCTCGACTATCAGGAAGCTCTGATGGCCGCGGCCGGCGACGCGGCGGAACGGACGTTGCGCGAGGCGGTGGCCGCGAACAAGGGCCAGTATCTGTTGGCCATCGACGGATCGATCCCGATCAAGGACGGCGGCGTCTACTCGCTCACTGGCGGACGCAGCAACGTCGAAATGCTGGCGGAGATCGCAACCAACGCGAGGGCGGTGCTGGCGATCGGTACCTGCGCGGCCTACGGGGGCATCCCGAAGGCATATCCGAATCCGACCGGGGCCGTTGGGGTCGACGACCTGGTCTCGGGAAAGCCGATCGTCAATATTCCCGGCTGTCCGCCGGTGCCCGAGGTGCTCAGCGGCGTGCTTGTCCACTTCATCAGCTTCGGCCGTCTGCCGGATCTCGACGACCGCAAGCGCCCGCTTGCATATTTCGGCACCACAATCCACGACCAGTGCTACCGTCGGCCGTTCTACGATCAGGGCAAGTTTGCCAAGAGCTTCGATGACGCGGGTGCCCGTCAGGGCTGGTGCCTGTTCGAGCTCGGGTGCAAGGGACCGACGACGCACAACGCCTGTGCCAGCCTGAAATGGAATGGTGGCGCCAGTTTCCCCATCGAATCCGGTCACGGTTGCCTCGGTTGCTCGGAACCGGATTTCTGGGACGCTGGCGGCTTCTATACCCCGCTCGCCGGCGGAAGTCCCCCTGGGTGGCGGAATGCCGGCATAGCCGCTGCCGTCGGCGTGGCGGCAGGCGCTGCGGCTGCGCTCGCCGCACGCGGCAGGGCCGCCAGCGCGCGGCATAAGGCCGGCCCCAGCCCGGAAGAAACGCCATGACGCTGCTGGCGTTCGCCCGCGGCCCAGCCCTGCAGGCCGCCCTTCTGATCATGATCGCCGGAATCTTCTGGCGACTCGCAGGCATTTTTTTGCTGCCGCCGCGCGCGCAGCATGCAGCGCCACGGCATTCCCTGGCCGGACGTATCGGCGGCGGAGCGCTGATGATCGTGTCGCGGTTCATTCCGCATCACACGTTCTGGCCCAGGGTCGCTATGAGTGTGGTGCTAAGCACCACCTTCCATCTCGGGCTCGCGATTATCCTGCTCGGCGGCGCCCCGCATATCCTGCTGATCCACCAGGTCACTGGCTTGACCTGGCCCGGCCTGCCAAAGGGACTGATCGTCATCAGCAGCGGCCTGACCCTGGCCAGCATGATCGTCTTGTTAATTCGTCGCATCACCCACCCGGTGCTGCGGATGCTCTCGACGGTGGACGATTATCTGAGCTGGTTGCTCGTGTTTCTGCCCGTTCTGACAGGCATTCTGCTGGCGGGCGAGACAATCGGCGGCTATGGCACGCTGCTGGCTCTGCATATCCTGAGCGTGGAATTGATGATGGTCTGGTTGCCCTTTGGCAAGCTGATGCATGGCGCGCTCGTGTTCGCCGGGCGCTGGGGTATGGGGATGAATTTTGCCCGCAAGGGTGCCGCGACATGAGCAGCGACGCGAAGGCAGCGGCACCTCCGGCTGAGGTCCCAAATGCGGGCCAGGTTGCCGCGGCCGTGCGCGGCTTCATCGCCGACATCGGTCCGACCGTGGCGCTGGCGTTGTCATCCTGCGTGCATTGTGGGCGCTGTGCGGAAGCCTGTCAGTTCTATGTGCAGACCGGAGACCCCCGCTATACGCCGATCCACAAGGTCGAGCCCTTCAGGCGGGCCTATGAACGCGAGGTCGGGCCGTTCGCCTTCGCCTATCGTTTGCTCGGCCTGGCGCCGAAGATCACCCCTGACGAACTGGCGCGCTGGCAGGAGCTGATCTACGACTCCTGCAACATGTGCGGGCGCTGCTCGCTGATTTGTCCGATGGGGATCGACATCGCGGAACTGGTTGAGCGGGCCCGTCATGGGATGTTCGCGGCTGGCTTGGCGGCGGCCGATTTTCTCGGCGTCTTGGCGGAAAAGGAACACGCGACCGGCAGCCCGTTCGGGCTGGTCAGGTCTCAGTTCGAGGACATGTTGCACGCCATCGGCCGCGATCACGGTGTCGTCATGAATGTGGACAAGGGGACAGCAGATATCGTCCCGACCGTGTCATCGATCGATGTGAAGATGTATCCGGCCTCAATGGCGGCGATCGCCAAGGTGCTGAACCACATGGGCGCGTCGTGGACATTCCGGACCGATGGGTTTGACGCGGACAATGTCTCGCTGACTGCCGGCGACCGCGCCGGACAAAGGAAGATCACGCTAGGCATCGTCAAGGCGGCATTGGCCTGCGACGCCAATACAGTTGTGATGCCAGAATGTGGCCATTCCTTCACGGAAATGCGGTGGGAGGCAGCGAACGCTTTTGGCGAGGCCCTACCGTTCCGGGTCTTGCAGATCACGGAACTGATCGCAGAGGGCCTTTCCGTTGGCCGCATTCGCGTGAACAAGGTACCGCACAGCGCGACCTATCACGATGCCTGCCAGCTCTCCCGCCGGGGGGGCGCCACGGCGGCACCGCGGGTTATCCTGGAGGCCCTTGGCGTCGAATTACATGAAATGGAGGATGCCGGCGCCACGAACTGGTGTTGCGGCGGCGGCGGTGGTGTCGCGCTAATCAAGCGGGCACAGCCGCTCATGGACAAGGCCTTCGAAATCAAGCAACGTCAGATCGAGGTGACCGGTGTGGCGACCATCTATACAAGCTGCTCCGGCTGCCGGCAGACGCTTGAGCACGGCGGCAAGGCCAGAAACTGGAACAAGACGGTCGCGAGCCTGCTGGAACTCGTCGCTGATAATCTCAAGGATTGAGCCATGACGAGCCGACGCATCGTGATCGATCCGATCACTCGCATCGAGGGCCATCTCCGTATTGAAGTGGCGGTTGACGGTGATGGCAAGATCGTTCAGGCGCTAAGCGCTGGCACACAGGTACGAGGCATCGAGATCATTCTGCGCGGCCGCGATCCACGCGACGCCTGGGCCTTCGCTCAGCGGATTTGCGGCGTCTGCACATTGGTTCATGGCCTGGCCTCGGTGCGCGCCGTCGAGGACGCCATTGGCATTCAAGTGCCGCCGAACGGCGAGCTGATTCGCGACCTGATGGCCGGCGCCCAATTGCTGCAGGATCACGTCATCCATTTCTATCATTTGCAAGCCCTCGACTGGGTCAATCCCCTGCGTGCGCTGACCGCGGATCCGGAAGCCGCCGCACAAACCGCCGAACGGGCCGGTTACCGCGAAACCTCTGTCGGTTACTTCGCCCTAGCGCAGGCACGGCTGAAGGGTCTCATGACGTCCGGTCAGCTCGGGATCTTCACGAATGGCTGGTGGGATCATCCTGGATACAGGCTGGCGCCGGAAATCGATCTGATCGCCCTCGCACATTATATCGAGGCACTGGGATGGCAGCGCGAAATCGGCGAGGTGCTGACCATCTTCGGCGGGAAGAATCCGCATCCGAACGTCGCGGTTGGCGGCGCACCATGCGCGATCGCGGGCGACAGCAAGTTGCCGGGCGGGGGTGATGCCACGGCGGTTTCCCTGACCGGGCTGATTCGGATCCGGCAACTGATCGAGACGATGCGGGGCTTCATTGACGGTGTGTATCTTCCCGACCTGATCGCGATCGGCGGCAGCTACAAGGACTGGTTCACGCGCGGCGAGAATGTGCGTAACTTCATGACCTACGGCGACTTCGAAGGATACGCCGCAGGTAATGGCTTCGGCGTACCACGTGGCGTCGTGCTTGACCGCGACCTGTCACGGGTCGAACCTCACCCATCCCCTCATTGCACTACCGGGACCAACCTGCAAAGCAGTCCGCTCCGTGCCAGCATTTCCGCGAACCGCTGCATCAGCGGCAGCAGCCGATGCTCAGGCATGTTGGGGATCAGTTCGTAGAGCATGCATCCCTGGCGGAACAGCGAATGCGTGCGTGTCTTCGATGTGTTGGACTTGAGCATCCGATCCATTCCCAGGCTCTCCCCGGCCGCCCCGAGCATGGTGAGCAACGCCATGGCGAAGGCGCTGATCAGCAGCAGTCGGTCGCGCCGCTCCGGCTCGGCGATGCGAAGCTCGGCCATCCCCATGCCGAAGCGCAGATCCTTGGTGTCGCGGAAGCTGGGCTCGATACCCCATTGGAAACGCCGCTCATAAGTTGACGGGCCCGAAAGAATCGCCGAGAATCGGCTTCCAAGCGTTGTGCGCCGTGGTGCGCTGGCTTGGATCGCGTAATGAGCGAGTCGATGCCCCGCCCTGTTTGGGAGACGCTGCCGGCCGAACGGCAGCGCAGCGTCGCGCTCCTAGTCGGCCAGATGGCAATGCGCCACGTCCGCCTCGCGTTGACCGCCCGGGAGCGGGCCGCCGAGGAGAAAGCCGATGACAGACGGGAACCTGATGCCGGGGCCCGATGGGGGCCTGCCCCAGAAGATCGGCCGCCGGCACCGTGAACGCCTGGCTATTGTCTACATCAGGCAATCAACGGTTCAGCAAGTCGAACGTCACCAGGAATCGACGCGGCTGCAATACGCCTTGGTCGATCGTGCCTTCCAACTCGGCTGGGCGCGGGAGATGATTGTTGTGGTCGATGACGATCTTGGCCGCTCGGGCGCGAGCATCGAAGGTCGCCCCGGCTTTCAGCGTCTGGTTGCCGAAGTCGGCCTCGGCCACGTCGGTTTGGTCATCGGCGTGGAGGTGTCACGCTTGGCCCGATCGTGCCGGGACTGGCACCAGCTTCTGGAGATCTGCGCGCTGTTCGATACGCTGATTGCTGACGCCGATGGGGTCTATGATCCGTCCAATTTCAACGACCGCCTGCTGCTTGGGTTGAAAGGCACGATGTCGGAAGCTGAACTGCATGTCCTCAAGGCACGGATGCTGGAAGGCCGACGCGCCAAAGCGCGGCGGGGCGAACTCGGCAAGGCCGTACCGATGGGGTATCTGCGCCGCCCGTCGGGCGAGGTGGTGCTCGATCCCGACGAGCAAGCACAGGGAACGATCCGTCTGGTGTTCGATCTGTTTCAACGTTATCGAACGGTCGGCAAGGTGCTGCGCCATCTGGTCGCGAACGACATTCGGATGCCGGTGCGCACGCGCGGCGGGCCCGGAAAGGGGGAACTTGAATGGCACCCCGCGAACCGGAACTCACTGCAAAATCTGTTTGGCAATCCGATCTACGCCGGAGTCTATGCCTATGGCGTGCGTCCGACCGACCGGCGGCGCCAGAAGCCGGGACGCCGCAGCACCGGGCGGCGTCCGCCTCGTCCCGAGGAAGCCGAGGTCTTTCTGCTGGACCGTGTGCCAGCCTACATCACTTGGGAGCAGTACCAACGCAATCAGGAGCAGGTTCGCGCCAACCGGCCGGACCATGTCGGTCCGGTAAGAGCCGGCACTGCGCTGCTGTCCGGCTTGCTGGTCTGTGGCCAGTGCGGATTGCGCATGGGGGCACAATACAACAATGATGGGCACGCGGCGCGCTACGCCTGTAACGGGCAAAACTCGTGCTACGGAGCGCCATTTTGCCAATCGTTGAAGGCCTCACCGGTGGACACGGAGGTGACGCGTCTTGTCCTGCAAGCGCTGGAGCCGGCGGCGGTTGAGATCAGTCTGGCGGCGGCGGCCGATTTGCAAGCCGAGCGCGCGGCATTGGAGGACCACTGGCGTCAGCGCCTCGAGCGCGCGCAATATCAAGTCAACCATGCCCGTCGCTGTTATGCCAGCACCGATCCGGAGAATCGGCTGGTGGCACGGACGCTGGAGCGAGATTGGGAGACCGCCCTGGCCGAGCAGTTGCAGCTCGAGGCTGCGTATGAACGCTTCCAGCGCGAGCGTCCGCAAGCGCCCAGTCCTGCCGAACTTGCCGCGATCCGACAGTTGACGAACGATCTGCCGGCGCTGTGGCAGGCGCCGACGACCACTCGTGCGGAGCGTCAGACCATCGTGCGGCTACTGCTCGAGCGGATTGTGGTCACCGTGATCGACGGCACTGAGCAGGTCCACTTGGAGTGCCACTGGCATGGCGGGAACCGGACGTCCCACACGCTCGTACGACCCGTGGCTCGGTTGAAGGCACTCAGCACTTACCCCGCTTTGGTGGCACGCGCGGGCGACCTGCACCGGGCGGGCCACGGCTGCGCTGAAATTGCCACGATCCTCAACCAGGAAGCCTGGCGACCCGCCAAACGGCGCGAGACCTTCAACGCCAAGATGGTGCGCCACCTGTTGACCACCGCCGGCGTCATTGAGCCCAAGCATCGTCAGCTCCGGAAGCTGCCCGGGCGACAGCCAGATGAATGGACGATCCGTGAACTGGCCGAAGAACTCGGCGTCCCCCAGCCAACGCTCTACGGCTGGGTCCAGAATGGCCGGCTACGCAGCCGCTCGGTCAAATCCGGCGCCGGCATGGCAAAGCTGGTGACCGCCGACGCCGCCACGATCGCCGATCTGAAGGCGATCCGGGCTACGCCCCCACCCTGGCGCCGCTTGCCGCCACCGCCGGGGAACGCCAATCAACCCAACCTTGAATCTTGAGAGTCGCCATGGCTGGTCGATATCGATGGTCCAGCGCCGCGCGTATTGCTTGATCAAGTTCCCGGCGGGCGCCTCGGCATCGCTGGCCGCGAGGCACCACGGCTCCTTCATGTCACGTGCATGCACACACACGACGGCACCAACCTGCTGGGCATGCGAGGCCGTGACGCGAGCGGCGCGCAGCTTGCGCGCCCGACCCGACTTGCCGACCCATTCGGCGGCGGTCCGAGTCTCGCCAGAGGCATCGGTGACGTGG
>Ga0302185_10001297_pt1 | contig 17774 bp, 14 predicted proteins | sample II_Bog_E1_1_FD_200231 | JGI IMG/M metagenome (GOLD analysis project Ga0302185, IMG submission 200231) | Peat permafrost microbial communities from Stordalen Mire near Abisko, Sweden - II_Bog_E1_2 | ecosystem: Environmental > Terrestrial > Soil > Wetlands > Peat | place: Sweden: Abisko... | reverse complement strand
CAGTTAATAGCACCCTCTTTCTATCTGGCATATTCGCCAGCGATTCCGTAAAAAATACCCCAAATACTATTTCCTTATTGTCTAATTGTCAAATTATATTGCCCCCGCATCAAAATTGCGACTAAATGGCACTAAATTTATCATGGTTTAACTTTTGCTACCATAATCACAAACAGAACAATTTTATGAATCAGAACGAGTTTCGCAAATATGCCATCAAGCATCACGGCATCAGCAGTTTAACTTTAGACAGTTATACTTCATCCCTTACAAAGACCCCCCAGGCGCTCACCCCTTATATCATCGAAGAGCGCCCCATGAATGTAGCCTCTATGGACGTGTTCTCACGCCTTATGATGGACCGCATCATATTCCTCGGCGAAGGTATCAACGACTATGTAGCCAATATTGTTACGGCCCAGTTGTTGTTCCTCGAAAGTACAGACCGCACACGGGATATACAGATGTACCTAAACAGCCCCGGCGGCAGCGTTTACGCAGGCCTTGGCATCTACGACACCATGCAGATCATCAACCCCGATGTCTCCACCATCTGCACAGGTATAGCCGCATCAATGGCTGCAGTGCTCATGTGTGCGGGCAGCAAGGGCAAAAGAACAGCCCTGAAGCACAGCCGCATCATGATACATCAGCCCATGGGTGGCGCAGAAGGCCAGGCAAGCGATATCGAGATCACCGCCCGCGAGATCGGAAAGCTGAAGAAAGAACTGTATGAGATCATCGCACACCATTCAGGCCAGCCATTGGAAAAAGTGGAAAAAGACAGCGACCGCGATTACTGGATGACCTCAACCGAAGCAAAAGACTACGGCATGGTTGACGAAGTGCTGGAACGCAATCCCCGCAAAAGTAATATTGACTCACCACCGGCAAAATAATAAAACCCGGGAATGTCAGAATGAAAATAGCCCCGGAACACCGGGGCTATTTTCATTAGTATTATTTGTCGTTGAGCGTTACCTGATCAGTGTAACAGTTCCTTTATAAGTTACATCCTGCCCGCCCGGCGTCCCCACAATTATCTCGTAGTAGTAAGTACCCATATCCTGCGGCACTCCATGATAGGTGCCATCCCATCCTACCGACCGGTTATTGGTATTAAATACCATTTCACCCCACCTGCTGAATATCCTGAATTCCACAAGGTTGGCAAACTTATCGGATGACACCGGTAAGCGGAATACATCGTTAAGCCCGTCATTGTTCGGCGTGAAGCCTGTAGGTAATGAACCGGTCTCAGAGGTGTCAACACCAACGGTTACAGAAGCAGAATCAAGGCAACCATATATGTCTAATCCGTAAACCCAGTACATCGTAGTCACTGTAGGCGTTGCTATCGGGTTATTGATGTTAGGGTTACTGAGCGTACCATCATCCGGCTTCCAGTAGTAAACAACCTGATTATCCGCATTCAACTGGATGCTGCTGCCATAACTGATTGTTGCTGATGCGGTCACTTCTGTTATTGGATTACCTTGTACAGAATGTACAGTTATGGTATCCCTTGCCGGACAACCATCAGGAACAACTCCTTGTAAAGTAACCGTCAGGGTATCAACAAATAACCCAATGCCTGATAAGGTAGGCGTCTGAATAGAATCATCACTCAGGTTATTAGGAATTGATTCGCCCCATGCATATAGTTGCTTGATTTGCATTATTGGGTTCTGCCATGCATTATTCGCCATAGGCAATGGTAGGCCGAGACAAAGAGTTGTATCTTTAAATGATGTTACAAATAACTGCATCGCAAAAACAGATTCTTTCGCAGTATCAATACAACCAATGTTATCTGTTACGGTCAATGTTACTGTGTATGTTCCAGAAGCGGCGTAAGGCGGTGGTGTTGGTGAAAAGTCAGTTGAAGTATTGATACCATCTCCAAAATCCCATGTCTGGCTAACAATTGACCCAGGGGATGTAGGAGCCGCACTGCCCACATAGGTAGTAGAATTATTAACAAATGTTGGTTGATAGCCCAGGCAGAAAGTATCATTTGTTGGTGAGAAAATGGCAGTTACACCATGGCGTGTATCAATAAGCGTGTCATATTGCGCTTGGCATACAGGACCACTACCATTATAGCCGACTAATTTCACATCATAAGTATCCCGTACCGGGTATATGTAGGTATGAGGCCCGGATGTAGGATCTGAAACGTATGCATTCGGATCTGATGAACCTGGGTTAAAGTACCAGGCAAAAGAATCACTGTTGGCAGACAGATTGGTAAACTTTACCGTATCGCCGTTACAGCCGCGGTTAATAACAAATGAAAAATCCGGTATGATATGTGGATATACGACGAACTTTATAGAATCCATCGGGCTCACACAACTGCCTATCTGCTGTGTAGCATAGACAGTGTAGGTGCCGGGAACTAATGTGTTGACAGTAGGAGGCGATGTAAAAGGCGCTCCACCTATTGCGGCATAGTACAGTACATCACTACCCGAAGCAGAATAAGGAGCGGGAGGGGCACCATAACAATAAGCGGTATTGCCGATAAACGGCGGCGCAGCAGGCGGCGGCACAGTGCCCGCAAATACAGTTCCGGCTGCTGTGCAGCCAAATGTATTGGTTGCAATAATGTTGTAATTACCAACATTGGGCGCACCAAACCCGTTAACGGCAGGGGATGCACTCGTTGAGGTAAATCCGGCAGGCCCGGTCCAGCTAAAGGTTTCCCCAGGGGTAGTAGTTGTAAGGCCGAGGGTAAGTGTATCAACCATACCCTGGCATAACGGGGCATTTGTAGTAATGCTTACAACCGGGTCTGGATTTACAGTTACTACAACACTGCTCGTATCATGCAGCCCGCTGCTGCCAACAACTCTGTAAAGGTAATAAGTACCTGCATTGGCAAGCGTAGCAGGATAAATGTACGGGGTAAGCAATGTGCTGGAAAAGCCATCCGGCCCGCTCCATAAGTAAGTATCCCCGGTAGAATCGCCTGTTTCCCACAGCTTCAGACTATCACCTACGCACGGCTCATTACTATAGGCCTCGAAACAGGAATTGATGATAGCAATATCGGAAGGCGTAACATAAACATAAGCCCATACCGTATCATCACAACCCAGAACAGCGGCAGCATAAGTGCCGGGGGCTGTAGGAGCAAAAGTATAACTGGAGCCTGACCCAAGATAAGCATGTGTAGTGCTGTCGTACCAATATACGCCGGATGCTGCATAAGGTATAGGCGCATAAGGTATTGATGAAACCGTGTAGGTAGGCCCTGCGGGGGTATAGCGCCATGCTTCATCGGTTACCGCCCAGTTGGCCGGATAATCTCTTCCGGGCGCTGTGGTAGCTATGGTTCCCGTAGGGTCTTTTACACCACAAATCGCATATCCGCCGTTCCATGAGGTACAAAAGGTATGGTGCCCGATGTGCACTTCTGCAATCCCGGTTGATTCATAAAGAATTATCTGTGTTGTCAGCCATTGAGTGGTGCAGGAAAACATAGCTGTTCCGCACCAGGTTACTGCAAAATTCCTGAAGGGCGCTACTCCCTGCATGGAGTAATCAATCGTTCCACCGGCAGGGATATATACATCGCACCACGGCCCGCATATACAGTTTACAACATCCGGGGCCGCCCCTGTACTGGCTAAAAGAGTATTACCTATCGGCCACGTATTATAGGCAAGGGCGTTAGCAAGATCAAAACCTAGGCATCCATTTGAACCGATGATACACTGAGTATTGGGAATGCCATAAAAGTTAAAGGTAAACCCTATGGGGATAACGCTCGACCAGTTATCATCAGCAGTTATTCCGGAAGAAGTTGGAATGATCCCGCCGGTTACTTCTGCATGAAGAACGAGATTGTGGCAATGTGGTGTATCTGCAATAGTAATCTGACCATAGATACTGCCGGAAAAAATTAATGCCAGGAAGGATAAAATATAGTATTTCATAAAAAAAGCTTCAATTACTTAGTATTAGACAATTAAAAACTAAAAATGGTTGGTTTTTACGCTGAAAAACTTGTTCCAATATTAAAATAAATTATCACAATATGATTTAATTGGCTAAGTTATGCTAATTCCCGGGAATTTTATCTCCTTTTGATTAAATAAAAGATATCCGAATTTGAATTCGCTGCCAATCCAGGGATCATGAATCATCTAATTATTTAACCTGCTAAATTGCAAATAACCATAAAAACCCATTGCCTGTATCAGGCACTTCCGTACTTTTAGCCCTTCATCAATCACACATATGCAGGACCTGGGATCGTTTTTTGAAGCCAAACATTTTATAGAAAAAAAGGAAGCAGGCGCATACCAGCCACTGCAATGGGGCGCCAATATCGAATGCGCCGCACAAACCAGGTTCAACTGGGAAGATGCAGATATTCTAATAATAGGATGCGGCGAATGCCGTGGCGCTGATCCGGGCGCTTCTTTCAGCAACAGCCCGGACGCTATCCGTGAGGAATTATACAAAATGTATCACTGGCACAGCGGCATAAAAATAGCCGATGCCGGCAACATCAGGCAGGGTGCTACAATTGGCGATACCCGCGCTGCCCTGCTCACTGTATTGCAGGAAATACATGATGCCGGAAAGATCGCAGTGGTATTGGGTGGTTCGCACGACCTTACCTTGCAGCAATATGAAGTATTCAAAAAAAGAGAACAACTGTCTGTAGGCGCGGTTGCCGATATGCTGATAGACCTTGATGATGCAGAGGAAACCAATGCGCACAGCTTCCTGATGGATATGCTTACCGGCACGCCCAACTTTATGTCGCACTACAGCCATATCGCATTCCAGAGCTACTATGCCCACCCGCGTATGCTGGAAACGCTCGACAAATTGCGCTTTGATTTTTACAGGCTCGGCAAGGTGAAGGAAAACATAGAGGACATGGAGCCGGTATTAAGGATAAGCGATTTTTTCAGTTTTGACATTTCAGCAGTCCGCTGGTGCGATGCCCCGGCGAATATCAATGGTTCGCCCAATGGCCTTACCGGTGAGGAGTCGTGCCTGCTTACACGCTATGCGGGCATGAGCGACAAACTGACCTCACTCGGCATATACAGCTATAACCATCTGCAGGATACCCACAACATGACTGCACGGCTGATCGCACAGATGCTCTGGTATTTTGTGGACGGTTATCTTGTACGCAAAACGGAAGCCAAACTATCTGACCGCAATGAGTTTGATATTTTCAATGTAGCCTTTACCGATAATGATACCGTATTTCTGAAAAGCAAGCGCACCAACCGGTGGTGGATGAGATTGCCGGAAGGTTCTTTCGTCCCCTGCTCCTACAATGATTACCTTATAGCGAGCAACGACAAGATACCGGAGCGCTGGCTGCGGGAGCAGGAACGGCTGTTGTGATTATCTACAGAACTTACAAAAGACAAATTGTTTGTAATATTGTACTATGGCTGAGATAAAAGAGAAAGCGGCACAAGCCGAAGTAATAAAATGGTTTGGACCAGTATTAACAGCTTTGCGGCAATTGGATGGATCTGGAAAACCTAAAGAGGTTGAAGATATTGTTGCTAAAAATGAAAATGTTTCTTCTGAAGTACTGAGCGCTTCCCTCAAAAATGGGAATTTACGGTTTTCTAATCAAGTGGCTTGGGCGAGACAGTATTTGGTTTGGGAGGGACTAATAAAAAATGATGTTTACGGACTTTGGGAATTATCTGCGGATGGGTATGAAACATATTTGGACGAAGTAGAAGCTAGAAAAATTTTCTTGAAATGGGTAGGAATACACCAAAAGAAAAATAAACTTAGAGAAATTGAAAATGAAAAAGATGAATTACCTGATGATATAATAGAGCCATTTAATCCAAAAGATATAGATATCACTGTTGAAACTAGAAGTCTTGATTCAATAATTAATAGGATAAAGCATGGAGAAATTGATTTAAATACATATTTTCAAAGAAAAGGGGATCTTTGGTCAGATAGTAATATGAGTCGATTAATCGAGTCAATTCTGATTAGGTTTCCGTTACCGGCTTTTTATTTTGATGCTACAGACGATGACAATTGGTTAATTGTTGACGGTTTACAGAGGCTCTCAGCTATAAAAAAATTCGTTCTTAATACAGATGCGGACTTTGTAAAAGGAAATTATGACGATGATGATATAGAACATAATAGACACAAACCACTAAAACTTACAGGTCTTGAATATCTTTCTGACTATAATGGAAAAATTTATTCTGATTTACCGGCAAATATGCAACGAAGAATAAAGGAAGCTCAGATTACGACTTATCTTGTAAAACCGGGGACTCCAGAAGACGTGGTTTATAGTGTTTTTTATAGAATAAATACGGGCGGTTTAATGTTAAATGCCCAGGAAATTAGACATGCTTTAAATCAACACGGTAAGGGACCAAAATATCTTGAGCTACTATCCGACTCGGAAATTTTTTCAAAGACAGTTAAGATATCAGATAAAAGGATGCAAAATAGGGAACTTGCACTTAGATACCTTGCTTTTAGGCTATATGAATATAAGCAATACAAACCATCAATGGTCCGATTTTTAAATAAAGTGATGAAAGAAATTAATTACATTAGTAATGATAAACTTCAAATTTTGAAAGATGATTTAGAACGATCTCTCAAAATTTGCAATCAACTTTTTGGCGACAATGCTTTTAGCAAATCCATTGCATTTAGTGATTATAAAAGCACCCTAAATCGGGCACTTTTTGAAATTTGGACTGTTACACTTTCTAATTTGAGTGCAATTCAGATTGACAATCTTACCAAAAATAAACAAAAGATTGTCAATGAATTTAAAGATTTAATTCTAGATAGTGACTTTGACAAATCCATTTCAATTTCTACAACTGGGCACCCTCAAGTTTTATATCGGTTTGAACGCATTGAAGAACTAGTCAATAAATATACTGCATGATAAAATCAGTAAATATAAAAAATATAAAAGGTTTTATAAGTCAAAAGGCAGACTTGAATAATCTGACATTGTTTGCAGGTTTGAATGGAATGGGGAAATCAACTTTTATTCAATCAATGTTACTTTTAAGGCAATCTTACCTCTCCGGGCGATTTCCTTCTAAAGGCGGACTATTATTAAATGGAGATTTAACGACTATTGGAATTGGGAAAGATCTATTTGCTTTTGATGCAGATAGTGATGAAATAGCTATTAATATAGACTTTGACAATGATACTAATTTACTGTCAAGTTTTAATTACGACGCCTCATCTGACACGCTGCCAGTCAAAAATTTCAATTGCATAACAACATTGGAAGATATTTCCTTATTCAATAATAATTTTCAGTACCTCCATGCAGAAAGATTAAGCCCTGAAAGAGATTTTTTTCCTGGCTCTCTTACCAATGTAAAAAATGGATTTCTTGGTAAAAATGGACAATTTACAGCACATTATCTTGCGGAAAATCAGAGGAAGGATATCGCTAATGAAACATTAAAACATCCTACAGCCAAAACTTTAACCCTTCTTGACAATGTTGATGCCTGGCTAGGAGAATTATCCCCAGGTATAAAAGTAAGGCCCCAATATACTCAACAATTAAATTCCTCAACACTAACCTATAATTTTACAAAAGGAGATGAAATAAGTGAAGATGTAAAACCGGCAAATGTCGGTTTTGGGTTAACTTATATTTTACCTGTTATCACAGCACTACTTATTGCAAAACCAGATGATATAGTTATTATAGAAAACCCCGAATCTCATATCCATCCAAGCGGCCAATCCTCTATTGCTAAATTATGCTGCCTGTCAGCATTAACAGGTGCTCAAATAGTTATAGAAACTCACAGCGATCATATTATTAACGGAGTGTTATTATCAATAAAAAGGGGCTTCTACAAGTTGGATAATTCAATACCTCAAAATAAAGTAGCAATGTACTTTATTGAAAGGATAGAGAATTCATTTAGTTCTACAATTAAGCCTATTGTAATTAATGAGCAAGGCCGTATAAAAAATGCCCCGCTAAACTTTTTTGATCAATTTGCAAAAGACATAAAAGAGATGATGAATGTCAACAATGAAAGTATTCATAAACAAACGTCTTAAAATAGACAATAGTAACTGGGCTGGAAATACCCCGACAACTACTGAATTGGTAAATAATATTTTTCAAATCCTGGATGAACTAAAGTTCCATCCCGATGTTGATGTTTATTATAATTCAAGTGAATTAAACAAACTTGAAGCAAATTTATTAGATTCAATAAATGATTATGCACTAACTAATGAGATAATAAATATAGCAGCTTTGCTTAATTCCATCTATGCTGATGACGTTATAGAAACAAACTTTATTGTAGAAAATGAGCGATATTTCTATTGGAATGTGAACACCATTACTACAACAGAAATAACAACAAGCCTAATTGCAGCTGCTGCCAAATGTATTGCAAATGAAAATAATCAAACGTTTCTGGTTTCAGTTGGAGCATCAGAATTTCTTTCAAGAAATATTATACCGGTTATAACAGAAAAATATAATGAACTACCGATATTAAGGAATCTTAATCCTATCTTGAGTACAAGTATGCATACTTACATTACTGAAAATAGAACACAAAGAGTATATGATCATAATCCTAAACACGGAGAAAATGGGCATAATGCACATGTAGGAGCTTCGAAACTTTATTGTTCAATTGCGGAGGCAGAAGGTCTATTAAAATATGCAATTGGATTACGAGGCCTCGATGAGCTTTTTTACTTTGATAGGGATAGGAAAGGAGGAATGTTTTTAAAATATCGTTATAATGGTGACCAAATTAATATTTCATATCATGCCTTTCATATAGAACTTAATGATGAACATGAAGAAGTACCAATTGAAATAAGAAGAAAGTTCCGATAAAAGTGTATTTTTTCATGAAACTTAAAGCATAAAACAACTTTTTTAAAACAATTGCGGAACAACTTTTAACTTTTGACTTTCCAAAGTGCTCGATAAAAAAAATAAAATACAGAACGAAGAAAAAGCGGTGCTCGTAGGGCTGGTGCATAAAGAGCAGACGGAGACGCAGATGAAAGAGTACCTCGCTGAATTGGAGTTTCTTGCGGAAACAGCCGGTGCGGTAACCGTGAAGACCTTCATGCAGAAACTCCCCAAACCGGACAGTAAAACATTTGTAGGCAAGGGCAAGCTCCAGGAAATAAAAGAGTATGCTGCCGCTAAAGGTGTATCGCTTGTCATATTCGACGATGAGCTTACCGGTTCACAGATAGGCAACATTACCGATGAGATTGGCGTAAAAACTATTGACCGGAGCGACCTGATACTGGATATATTTGCCAGCCGCGCCAAAACTGCTTCAGCAAAAGTGCAGGTGGAACTGGCGCAATACCAATACCTGCTGCCCCGCCTCAAAGGGATGTGGAAACATCTGGAACGGCAGGGAGGCGGCATAGGCAGCCGAGGGCCGGGTGAAACTGAAATAGAAACCGACCGCCGTATCGTAAAAGATAAAATCGCATTGCTGAGAAAAAGGCTTGGTGAAATAGATAAGCAAGCCATGACACAGCGCAAGGAGCGGGGAGAATATATTCGCGTGGCCTTCGTTGGCTATACCAATGTGGGGAAAAGCACACTGATGAATGTGCTGAGTAAAGCAGATGTATTTGCGGAAAATAAATTGTTTGCAACATTAGATACCACCACCCGTAAAGTAGTGTATGAGCAAACCCCTTTTTTACTGAGCGATACGGTAGGCTTTATCAGGAAACTGCCGCACCACCTGGTGGAGAGTTTTAAAAGCACGCTCGATGAAGTGCGGGAGGCTGATTGCCTGCTGCATGTTGTGGATATTTCGCACCATGGTTATGAAGACCAGATGGGCGTGGTAAATAAAACACTCCAGGAAATAGGCGCTTTCGACAAGCCGGTACTGACCATCTTCAATAAAATGGACCTTTATGAACAAACTGTTTTTGATCCCTGGCTTGATGAGGAAGTGAAAAAAGATATGCTCACTCAACTGGAAACACGCTGGCAGCAAATTACCCATAACTCAGCCATATTTGTTTCCGCAACAGAACGCCGTAACCTGGACGGGCTGAGGAATACGATACTTGCCAAGGTAAAGCAACTGTACCAGGAACGGTACCCATACCTCACAAAGTTCTATTGAAAACCTCCCTGCTGAAATAATTTACAACATAAAATTGCGCTCTTTTTTTTGCAGCATTTTTACAATAATAATTGCTGGTCAAAAATTAATTTGCGCCTGTTTGTTTTTGCTGAAGATTTTCATGTCTGTAAATTTATTTTTATCAAACAATTAAATATCTGGGGAATCAGCAAAAAAAATTACGCCTTATTCTTTCCCTGAGTTGAAAAAATTATGTACTTTTCATAAACTAATCAGGATGATGCTATAAACATTCTCTTATGAAACAGCAAATACGTGAATTATTGGTTACCGCTAAAGTGGCAAAAAACTGGCAAGGCCATTTCAACGAAAAGGTGGAAGAATTAATGGTTTTAGTCAATAAAATAGACAACGACAAACAGGTGCTCGAAGCAGGGGAATTACTTGATGTGTACCATAAAACCAAACAAAAACCCGCCAAACTCCGAAAGAAAAAACTTACCGATTGCTGCGAAAAACCTTTTGAATTTCTTGTGTTTTGCAACTGATCGTTCAGATTTCTACTTTAGACTTTAGACTTTCTACTTTAGACTAAATTACCCAAGCGACCTGTTCAAAAAATCGGCAAATGGCCGCATGGTGGTAAGTACGTCCATCACTTTCTTTCCCAATCCTTTCCCCGTTAAATCCGTATCGGGTAAATTATGCCCTACGGTGAAGTTTTTCATCTTCAGGTATTCAATAGCAGGATTATCTTCTTTATAACCGGCGGGCAATGTTTTCAGTTGCTCCCCGTCTATTTTTGCGAAGACCTTTTTGAATTTTTTATCCTCGATTATTTTTTTGAACTCTGCGAAATTATAATCTATCTCCTGCCTTACCGCCTTCAGCAAAGGCGCTTCAGGCACCCATAGCCCGCCGCCCGCAAAGCTTTTACCACCCGGCTCTATATGCAGGTAATACCCCGCGCCGGGAAATTTGCGCCCTCCCCTGCTGAAAAATGCGCCGAAGTGTGCTTTATAAGGCGTCTTATCTTTTGAAAAACGTACATCACGGAATATCCTGAATATACAGTCTTTTGCTTTTTGTTCCTTAAACATCGGCTCAGTGACAGAAAGCCCCCCCAGTATTTCAGTAACCAACAATTCGAAATCTTCTTTGGCAGCTTCGTATTCATCCCTGTGCTTATCAAACCAGGGTTTATTATTGTTTTTTGACAGCTTTCCGATGAAACTTATGGTTTTGGCCTGTAGCATACCTTACATTTTTGCTTTAAAGATAAAAGTAAAACAAACACTTAAACAAAAATTTGCAACAAAATAATATATACTATAATTTTTTTGCAGTAGATTTATTCCACACAAAACATTTCTTTATGTTCGTAGCTTCATTGTATAATCTTAAAGGCGGTGTGGGGAAAACCGCTTCGTGCGTCAACTTCGCATTCATGGCTGCGAAAGATGGCTATAAAACATTGGTGTGGGACCTTGACCCGCAGGGCGCCGCAAGCTACTACCTAAATGCCCAGCCAACAGTGAAAGGCAACATCAAAAAAATTATTGAACACAACCTTGATGTAACTGACGCCATCGTAGCTACCGACTACGACATGCTGGACATAATACCCGCAGACCTTTCGGCACGTAAGCTTGATATTTTGCTCGAGGCGCAACATGGCTCCAAAAAATATTTTAAGAATTTACTCAAACAGGTATCTTCCGTTTATGATTTTGTTTTCATAGACTGCCCTCCCGGTTTCTCTAATGTGGCTGATAATATATTTTACGCTTCCGATGCCGTGCTGATGCCCGTAATACCCACTACCCTTTCCATACGCACGTATGAGCAGGTGAAAAGTTATTTTGAAAGTAAAGATATGGACCCCGGCAAACTGATGTGTTTCTTCTCCATGGTGGATATCCGTAAGAATATGCATAACGATACCATGCTGCAGCTATATAAAGACAAGCGTTTCTTTGAGCATTATATACCCTACATGTCCGACATTGAAAAGATGGGTGTAAAACATGCGCCTGTAGAAGTTTACGCACCATCAGGCTTTGCTACCACATGCTACCGCGCATTGTGGAATGATATAAAAGAAGGTGTGCTGGAATAGTGCATCCATCATCTTTCGCGATTAAATCAACACTACCCTTTTCCCTGTTTTTTCGGGAACTAACAAATTAAAATTAACTTAGCCCGCAGGCAAACCAAATACTTTCATGCACAGTACCGTAAATAACCGTTTATCCCGCTATGTTTATTTGTGTTGCGCGGTATTGATGTGCTATGCATCCTTTTTCTTTTATCCCCGCTGGCGGCAAAGCGGCACTGAGGCTGCCATATCGTGGGATGTTTCGGGCTACTATTGGTACCTCCCCTCCACATTTATTTATAAAGACCTGAAACATCAGTCATTCAAAGACAGTATTCTTAATAAATACCGGCCCACCAATACGGAATTCATGCAGGGGATGAAATTAGATAATGGCAATTACGTGATGAAGTATGCATCAGGCATGGCCGTTATGTACCTGCCATTTTTCACAGCCGCACACCTAGTTGCCGGAGCGCTGGGTTACCCGAGAGATGGCTTCTCAGCGCCTTACCAGTTTGCTATTCAATTCGGCGGCCTTTTAATTTCCCTCATTGGGTTATGGTATTTACGAAAGCTGCTGTTAAATTTTTACCGCGATAAAGTTGTTGCAGTTGTTTTGTTGTTGCTTGTATTGGGCAGCAACTATCTTAATTACTCCTCCATAGACTGTGGCATGTCGCACTGCTGGCTGTTTACCGTTTATGTATTCCTGCTATTAAATACACTTTATTTTTACCAGTCGCTTCAATTAAAGTATGCCATCAGGATAGGCTTGCTTGTTGGCCTTGCCACACTTACCCGGCCTACTGATATTATCTCCTGCCTCATTCCGCTATTATGGGGTATGAACAGCATTTCTTTTACTGCGATAAAAAAGCAGTTTAGCATTTTTATAAAAAATTATAAAGCCTTTATCCTGGCATGTATCTGTGCCGCATGTGTAATTTCCATCCAGCTTATCTATTGGAAATATGTATCCGGGCATTGGCTTGTTTATAGCTACCAGGGGCAAAAATTGTATTTCCGCTCTCCCAATTTTATGAATTATACATTCAGCTACCGCAGTGGCTGGCTTGTATATTCCCCTATGATGATGCTGGCATTTATCGGTATCATCCCATTCCTGAAGAACGGCAATAACAAAGTTGCCATCATTACTTTTTTCCTGTTGAACTATTACCTTGTGTGCGCATGGAATATCTGGTGGTATGGCGGCAGGGCTATGATACAGAGTTACCCGGTACTTTTGTTTTGCATAGCAGCGTTGGTAGAGGCTGCATTTAGCCGGAAGCTATTATTCTGGATATTAACGCCTGTTTCCATTGTTTTCATTTATTACAATATATGGATCACTTACAACTACCACAAAGGCGGATTGTATGACAATGACTGCATGACGGAAGCTTATTTCTGGCGGGTAGCAGGCAGGTGGAGGGCACCGGCTGATATAGTGGTATTAAAAGAAAACCCGGACCTGTTTGAAGGACAACCAAAGGACGGGCGGATTATTTATCGCAATGATTTTGGAGGCAAGCCATTATTATTGAATAAAGAAAATCAAAACAGCCCTATCTACAAATTTCCCTTTACCGCTAAAAATGTGCAATGGCTGCGTGCCCAGGCCACATTTCGTTGTAATGAAAAGGAATACGAAGACTGGAAAATGGCGCAGTTTATCGTAAGGCTGATCAATAAAGACAGCATTGTAAAGGAAAACATGATCAGGATATATCGCCTGCTTGGCGATAATGAAACGAGAACCATATCCCTGGATATGAAATTGCCCCATGCCAGCTATGATTCGGTAAATGTATTGTTCTGGAACGGCGGGAGTGATAAACCTTTATGGATTGGGGATCTGGAGGTGAGGGCGTTTAATGAGTAGCCCGCCTTTAGTATATAGGTTTTGTTGCCTGAATCCCGGCTGCATAAACCTTATACCTGGCCTGTTCACAAAAAATAGCTATGGACACAAAGCTGCCGGTTATCATCAGATAAACATAAGGCACTTGTATCAGGAACAGGAAAAATGCAAGGTAAATTTTAAAAGATGCCAGCAGGAATATCTTATAATTGATCTTTTTTCTATTGAACCAATACCAGGCGGCCATAACCGCAATAACAGCCAGGCAGGTTACCAGGTGGACTTTTTGCATCAGCTTAATGCGTTCCATTATATCAAGGTTAGTAAACCTGGTATAAAAATAATAGGCATAACCAGTACCTTCATACAACTGGGAGGGAAATCCGTCATAGTTGAGATATGTCCATTCGTGGAGGGCTGCTTTGTCGTAATATTTATAGCTCTTATAAAATAACGCCCAATCTTTGCTCATAAATGGCAGCACATAAAATACAAGTACCATTACTAATACAGTGGTTGCAGACCCTAATAATAATTTCCGTTTACCTGAGAAAAACAATATGAATGCATACAAAGGAAGCCATAGAATCAGGCTATAGCGCGACAACAGGCAGCAGGAAATAAATATTCCCTGGATAATGGCATTTTCCTGGTTAAGCCCTGAAATCAACAGCATATAATACCCTGCAATCATAATTTCCACCGTAGCCCAGATTATCCTGTTATTACTGTCTGGCAACAGGATACAATTGGCTCCTAATAATAGCAGCAGCATTAATACGGACAACATCCTGTTATTAATTTTCTGGCTCCTGGCGTATACCCACAAGGCAGCTATACACCATACGGCAAATGCGACCCACCGGTAATCCATGTGAAAAAGCTCTGCAACTGTAAACGGCATCCATTGCAGCGGAAGATAGGTAGCCTGCAGCGGGTAACCGAAATCATTGATCACCCTGTAAGGATATTCACCTGCCATGAATCTCCTGCATATTACCTGTATCAGCGGTATGATATCTGATTCATGAGCACTTACAGGATGCTTCGCCAGTACGAAATAATAGCCCACACCCAGCAACACCAGCCCGGCTGAAAAAAATAATAAGGTTGCATAAAAGGCCTTATTTTTGGGCGGACCATATTGTTCATCCGATATGTTAGCGTTGTAAAATTTATATACCAGAACTATACCAAATAATAAAGAGGATAGAAACAAACTTATTGCATTCTTGCCCTGGGAAAGCAACCCGTTTTTGTAAAAATAAAACAGGAATAAATTTTCCAGTATTATCAATGCGATCAAAATGCTATTAGCAAACAGAGATTTTCTCATTTCAGGCACGTAGATAATCAATTATTAACGTTACTTATCACTATTATTCTTTAGCAAATGTATAAAAACAAGCGATTCTCTAACCTGGCTTTTTGGCAAATGCTTCTTGCGTTTGTTTTTAGCTGTGTATTGGTAACAGTTAATGTTATCCGCATATTCCAGACACCCATCACTATTGATGAAACGGGTTATGTTCCATCTTACACCTATTCAGATCTGATGCAGAACAATATCGGAAGTGCCAACAACCATATTCTTCATTCTCTTACCAGGAAATTTTTCGTTGAATCGTTGGGTAATATTTTATTCTCATTCCGGCTTGATAGCCTGATTGCACAGGGCCTGTTTCTTGTTTTTACTTATTTATTATTCAGGGTTTTATTTAAAAACCCATGGTGGCAACTCTGTAGTTTTGTTTTGCTTAATGTGATCAGCCCGTTCATATTTAATTTTTGGGTTCTAATATAAACGAACAGCCAGTAACCTCCCGCTGGTGGTTCGATTCAGATGACCTTGCCGTGCTTAAGAGAATAGCTGATGAGTCAAAAAATAAAACAGGAAGGATCAAGTTACACACATTCTGGTTATTTGTAGGCGCTATGAATTACGATATGGAGAAGAAGTATCCTGGAATGTTTGATCCATTGGAAGACACCCGAATCACTCCGGGGATGGACACTTCATTCGATTTTTATTATATCTCTGTTTCAGAAAATACGGATACACTTTCTCTCCATTACCATCGTGATACCGACTTTACCGGTGGAAGTTTTATACTATTTAAGAAAAACAATTAACACTAAAAATAACCTATTCCTTTTTTAGTCCTTCGACGTTGCCATTAAGAAATTTCTCTTTCTCCTCAAGTATTTGGTCTGTAATATCTGTGACGTATGTTTGAAATGAAACAACCTGATCCCTGTCTTTATTGAAATTCATTAAGTAATTAAGCTCTCCTTTATCTGTAAACATCGTGGAATCTAAGTAAATAATATTCTTTCTTTTGCCTTGATAAAACTCAAAGTTATAGCCGTCTGCCAATATCCAATTTATAGTGCATTCGTGTTCAGAGTTCTGTTGTTGGTCGTAAATAAATATATTTTCAGTGTTCGGATGTATTGCGCCGCGAAACATTGCTTCTTTGTATTCCGAGGCCATCCATTCCGCGTATTTTATAAAAACAATCTTATTAGCTGTCGCTAAATAATGATGATCTGATATAAGAAAGAGGAATGCAAATAATGAAAAGCAAACAGCCTTTATTGCATTGTGCTTAGTATCAATATTTTTGAATGCTAATGCTACAATTAAAATAAAAATACTGAAAGAAGCCTGTAACCACCGTTGTTCTAATCTTATAGTTACTACGGCAGGCATAATGCACAAAATAAACAGAATAGTCAAATAAAACACGAGGTTTATATCTGCAGCGCCATTCTCGTTTTTTAATTTTATCAATTTAACCGCACTGATAAAAAATAAAATAAAAATCATTAAAAGCGAACCAATTATTACAACCAAAAGCACTTTATAGAACGTGTCTAAACCGGTATATGACATACCTATGGTGCCACCGGGCCCTGAATTCATTTGTATTATTGACAATAGCCCATCCTTTAAAAAACCGAAAACCTGGCTAAAAGAGATTTTGATATCCTGGCCTGCCGTACCGACAAAAAAAGAAAATCCAAAAATGTATTTCTTAATGCCAATGTTTACCCCAATTGACAGAAAAGCTAAAGAACATAAAATAGTCTTTTGCCTGTAGTTTATTCTGCTTTTAAGAGGGTAAAACAAGACTATTATTGCTATAAAAATAAATAAGGTTATATACCGTTCATGTGTATAGATAGCTAAATTGGAAAACAACAGCGCCCAAAGAATATTTTTAAAATTTTGCTTTCCGGAAGGCTCTTTATTGAGCATAAACTTCAAGATAAAATATAAAGACAATAGGAAAAAAGTCATAGCCAGTGCTTCAAGAGAGCCTCCATACATAACCTGGGTAATATTATAATATGCGAATCTCGATGACCCTATTAAAAGGCTTATAAAAGCAGAAAGCAGCTTTGAGTTCAGAAATAAATTTAATATTATCGCAAAAAGAAGTGTATTTAATGCCTGCAGGCCCACATTAAAGAAATAATATTTATACACATTTTTCCCGAACAGATCAATAATCGCATTAACTACGATAAGATATACAGGCCTGAATTTATGGGTATTGCCCAGGGAATTGATTTGACCGGTAAAACTCCTGATAGTAAAATGATCCTGGAAACACATAAGGTCGTCTCCGTAAATCGTAGATGTTTTAATGCCTGAAAAATAATACGCTAAGATGCTATATAC
>Ga0302185_10001294_pt1 | contig 17800 bp, 17 predicted proteins | sample II_Bog_E1_1_FD_200231 | JGI IMG/M metagenome (GOLD analysis project Ga0302185, IMG submission 200231) | Peat permafrost microbial communities from Stordalen Mire near Abisko, Sweden - II_Bog_E1_2 | ecosystem: Environmental > Terrestrial > Soil > Wetlands > Peat | place: Sweden: Abisko... | reverse complement strand
ATTTAAAAGCATTTCAATTACTCTTAAATAAAAAATTTCCCAAAATAAATGTACATGCTGTGGCGTGTGACCTGTCCGTTAAAAGCCAGGTAGAATATTTTGGCGATGAAATTATAAACCGCTGGAATCAAGTGGATGTATTGGTTAATAATGCCGGCACATTTTTTCCCGGCAAAGTTTATAACGAGAAAAATGGCACGCTTGAAAAATTAATTGAAACCAATTTATACAGCGCCTATCATTTAACCCGCTATTTAATTAAGGGGTTTATAAAACAAAAATCGGGGCATATATTTAATTTATGTTCCACGGCAAGCATCAGGCCCTATCCCGCCGGGGGCTCTTATGGCATAACCAAATTTGCCTTGCTTGGTTTTTCTAAAAACCTGCGCGAAGAATTAAAACCCCATAATATAAAAGTAACTTCAGTCATTCCCGGCGCCGTGTTCACCGATTCATGGTTGGGTGCAGGGTTGCCTGAAAAACGATTTATACCTGTTGAAGATATTGCAGAACTGGTATGGGGTTGTTACAATACTTCTCCTCAAACTGTTGTTGAGGAAATTCTTATCCGCCCGATGAAGGGGGATATTGAATAAAACCGAAAGTAAAACAAAATTAAAGCTCTTACCGGAAACAACTATTAATTTGTTTGTAATTAAGCAATTATAAAATCGTGGTAAGAACTTTTATCCTGCCGCTTTTAAAATTTACTTTCTTTTCACATTTGGTTTGTTTTCTATCTGCTTCTTGAACAGGAAACTGTTTTCACACAAATACTATTTCAAAGAACAAGTAATACAGCCATAAAGTTATTGTGCGAATAAATACGATGTGAAAAGTTGGGACAAGAAATTTTTACCTTGTTACATCTGCTTTAACTGATGGATAACCATCTACCGCTCTCACAAGTCTTTAGCCCTGCCTTTTATTTTCCGTGCAACCAGTTTCTCCGCTGACTGAATTTTTTATTAAATTTGATATGTGAGAAAGATCATTTTAATTTTAATTTTCCCATGGACGATTAATTGCTTTGCCCAAGGCTGGCAAAACTGCGGAGATGGTGTATTGGGTAATCCTGGTGCAACCCGGGTTTTTGCTATGGCTGTTGACACCATAAATAATATACTTTATGCAGGCGGTGACTTTGATACTATAAACGACACCACTCCTGTTGGATATGTTGCTAAATGGGATGGAACAACGTGGAGTTCCATCCCAGCAATTGATAGTATTTCCGGGGCTTTTTATTTTCAATATGGAAATTACTATGCTGTTAATGCCATGATAGTGTATCATGAGGCACTCTACTTACCTGCTTCTGTAACATACCCCGCAGGAGGCGGACAATATTTTACTTTTTATTATGTAGTTGAATATAAAGGAGATTCTGTAAAATGGTTGCCTGTTTTAGATGGAGAAGTAAATTGTTTTACTGTTTATAATGATACACTATATATTGGTGGAGATTTTGTTGAGCCTGATACCGTTGCGTTTAACCACGTTGCCAAGTGGGATGGTAGCAATTGGCAGCCTGTGGGCGCTGGCTTTCTTCTTTATTCTAATCCATACGCGGCCTCAGTATATTCATTGGGTGTATCAAATGGCAAACTTTATGCCGGGGGGTATTTTGATCAGTCGGGCAGCACAACCCACCTTTTCAGTATTGCACAATGGAGCGACACTGCATGGGAGGCGTTAGGTAGAGGAGTTAGTACAACAGATACTACTCAAACAGGACAAGTTGAATCAATATGTTCTTATAAAAATAATCTGTATGTTGGTGGAGCTTTCGCTTGCGCAGGAGATGATACTGCTCATTATATTGCTGAATGGGATGGAGTAAATTGGTATTCCTTGAACGAACCATCTTCATCTGGTACAGTTGATGCACTTCAGCCATATGATAACAAACTTTATGCTGGAGGTGGTGCACTTATTGTTCCAGGTAAAAAGCTGGCGTATATTGGAAGCTGGGATGGTATACAGTGGGACAGTTTAAGTTCTGGTTATGGAGTTAATGGACAAGTATTTGCCTTAACTGTTTTTCAGAATAATTTATATGTGGGAGGCGAGTTTGATAGTGCCGGTGATATTTCTGCAAATTCTATTGCCCGGTGGTCGTCCCCCGACACATCAACAGAAGTTAAGCAGTTGAAAACAAACGATAATCAGGTTGCGGTTTATCCTAATCCCTCATCAGGTCAATTCACAATAAAAACAACCGGTAGGCGAAATGGATATACAATTGAGGTGTATAATGTAGTAGGAGAAAAAGTTTATGAATCAGTTGCAAGTAATTCTCAAAATATTATAAACCTAAGCGGCTGCGCTGCCGGAATGTATTTTGTCTATTTGAAATCGGATGAAAGTGTTGGTGTAGGAAAAGTTGTAATTACAAAATGAAGTTATAATCTTTTAACTTTCCAATCTTTTAATCCTTACTCTACCACCGTTATCTTCATAGCATTAGCCCTGGCTTCACCACCAATAGGCATACTTGCCAAATGAATGACTACATCTTTTTTATGAATAAGTTTTAAGTCTTTCAAAATTTCAGTTACATCATGAAAGGTTTCATCGGTGCTGGTTTTTCTGTCGTAAAAATAGCAGCGCACACCCCATACCAGAGCCATAGTGCTTAATAAATATTTATTGCTGGTGAAAATGAAGATGCTTGCCTTGGGGCGAAAGGCGGCTACTTTAAAAGCAGTGTATCCCTGAAATGTCATCCCAATTATAGCTTTGGCATTTAAATGATCTGACACGCGCACCGCTGTAAAACACAACTCATCAGAATAAAATGATGGCGATTCCGGCACGGGGCGAATACCTTTATAATATACCTGGCTTTGTGTTTCAACCACAGTAATAATTTTTGTCATCATCTCAATAACCTTATGCGGGTATTTACCTACTGATGTTTCTGCGCTAAGCATAACGGCATCTGCCCCATCCATAACGGCATTAGCAACATCGGTGGCCTCGGCACGTGTTGGCGTTGGCGAATTTATCATGCTCTCCATCATCTGCGTGGCAATAATTACCGGCTTTGATGCAATGATACATTTGCGCACCAGTTGTTTTTGAATGATGGGCACATTTTCCATTGGTATTTCTACTCCCAAATCGCCGCGCGCCACCATTATGCCATCACTTTCTTTAAGTATGTCATCAAAATTTTTTACGCCTTCGGGCTTTTCTATTTTAGCAATTATTTTAGCATACGATTTATGCTTGTTAATAAGGCCACGCAGATGATGAATATCCTCGGGCTTGCGTACAAACGACAAAGCTATCCACTCTACATTATTTTTTAAACCGAAGAGCAGGTCAGCATGGTCCTTCTTTGTCATGCTTTGAACAGAGATATTACTATCAGGCAGATTAACGCCTTTTTTTGCGGTGAGGAAACCATCATTCATCACTTTAGCAGCAAATGTGCCATCAGGTTTTATACCCAGCGCTTTCAATTCTATTTTACCGTCATCTAAAAGAATATGGTCGCCGGCTTTTACTTCGTCAGCCAATAATGAATAATTAACAAAGATTTTATCTTCAGTTGATACACTTCTATGTGTGGTGAGGGTGATTTCTTTGCCCTTTTTTAAAAATATCTTGTCATTTAATACTTCTCCAATGCGGATTTTCGGACCTTGTAAATCAAGTAAAATGGGAACATGGCGTAAGAGCTGTGTGCTTATGGTACGAACAAGGTCAATATTTTTTTGATGTTGCGCATGGTCGCCATGCGACATATTTATACGGCACACATCAACACCTGCCTTAATAAGTTCAGTAAGTACGGTGTGATGGTCGGAAGCCGGACCAAGGGTGGCTACAATTTTTGTTCTGTTAAATTTAAGCATGAGATTGGATTATTTGCAAAAGTGAAGAGAGATTATTTCTAAGTGTAGAAACGGCGGTTAAATAGGTGTTAATTCTTTGACCACCCCGGCTGCCCTTTTTGCTCTGCCCCCTCCTTGAAAAAAGGAGGGGAACAGGCAGCACAACATAATTCTCCTCCTTTTTTCAAGGAGGAGGCAAGGCTTTGCGGGTAGCTGAGGTGGTTTTGCTTATTCATTTTAAATGACTTCTATAAAATATATTAAATAAATACTAACTTTTTGGTGCAACATATTTTATGGCTTCAGTTACCAGTTGTTTTTTGTTTATGGGAACCACGCCGGGTTGCTCGCACACTAAACCTCCTGCCAGGTTTGATAATTCTGCAATGGTTTCTAAATTTAATCCTAATGCAAGTGCTAATGCAGCTACACTAATAACCGTGTCACCTGCACCTGATACATCTGCTACATTACGGCGATGAGCGGGTAGAATAAATTGTTTATTTTTCTCATCAATAAAAACACCATGCTCAGAAAGTGTTATCATAGTAATGGCATTATTTAAAGTGCGCCTTAATTTTGCAGAAACAGTTTTTAGATTATCTATTGATAATATTTCTATTGGTAAATTAAGTGCTTCGCGCACTTCGCGTAAATTAGGTTTAAACAGGTCGGCCTTTTTGTAGTTAAAGAAATTGTCTTTTTTAGGGTCAACAGCAACAGGTATTTTTTTTGCGTTACAAACAGAAATTATTTTTTCAATAGATGTTTTATCTAAAACGCCTTTATCGTAATCTTCAAAAATCACCACACTGATTTTTTCTTTAGATAGAGCAGACAGAACAGTTTTTAAAAATAATGTTCTGTCTTTATCAATCAAGGCGTCTGTCATTTCAGAATCAACACGGGCTATTTGCTGATTATGGCTTAACAGCCTTGTTTTGGTAGTGGTAATGCGTTCTTTACTTTGAATGATATATTGAGTGGAGACCTTATTTTTTTTAAGAAGGGATAAAAGTTTTTTTGCATTACCATCTTTTCCGGTAACAGAGCAAAGTATTGGAGTGGCGCCAAGCGCTTTAATGTTAAGCGCCACATTAGCTGCGCCGCCTAATCGTTCCTCGGTAGTTTTCACATGTACTACAGGAACAGGCGCTTCGGGAGAAATACGATTAACGCTACCGGATATGTATTCATCCACCATCACATCCCCAATAATAAGGACATTTAGATTTTGGAACTCTTTGAAAATTTGCTCAACGCTCATATTATTTCAATTGCGCCAATGCGTTTTTTATTCGTTTAACGCCTTCAGTTATCTTTTCATCAGAAGTGGCATAAGATAATCGCATACAATTGCCATCGCCAAAAGCGGTACCTGTTACAACAGCAACATGTGCTTTATTAAGCAGGTAAAAAGACAGATCTTCAGCATTTTTAACTGTGGTGGTTCCATCTGTTTTTCCAAAAAAGGAACTTACATCAGGAAACATATAAAAAGCCCCATCGGGGTTACTGCATTTTAAACCGGGTATATCTTTTAACAGGCCATATATCAAGTCGCGGCGATGATGAAATGCATCGCGCATTTTAAATGTAGGTGCTAAGTCTGATGTTAAAGCCGCCAATGCTGCGCGTTGTGATATTGAACACGTGCCTGATGTTACCTGGCCTTGTATTTTTTCGCAGGCTTTTGCTATCCAGGCAGGAGCAGCTATATAACCAACCCGCCAACCCGTCATGGCAAACGCTTTGGAGCAGCCATTAACAATTATAACCCTGTCTTTAATTTCTTTGAACTGGGCAATAGACTCATGTTTGCCGGTGTAATTAATAAACTCATAAATTTCATCAGCTATAACAAATACGTTAGGGTGCTTGGCAAACACATCAGCAAGCGATTTTAATTCAGTCTTTGAATAAAACGCACCCGTTGGGTTACAGGGTGAAGAAAAACAAAACAATTTTGTTTTGGGTGTAATAGCTTTTTCCAGTTGTTGAGCAGTTATCTTAAAATTTTGTTCAACCCCGGCTTTTATGTTTACCATCTTACCATCGGCCATTTTCACCATTTCGCGGTAGCTTACCCAATAGGGTGATGGAATAATTACTTCATCGCCCGGGTTTATTAACGACATCATTATGTTGGATAATGATTGCTTGGCGCCGGTGGAAACTACAATTTGGTCAACCGTAAAATCAAGCTGATTATCACGTTTAAATTTGTTAACAATTGCTTCACGCAGATCCATATAACCGGCAACGGGCGTATATTTAGTATAGCCGTCATCAATGGCTTTTTTAGCAGCATCTTCAATATGTTGGGGTGTTTGAAAGTCGGGTTCACCCAAACTAAGGTCAATAATATCAAAACCTTTAGACTTCATCTCCCGGCTCATCTTTGCCATTTGCAAGGTTTCCGATTCGGCAAGGCGTGTTATGCGTTCAGCAATTAATTCCATTCCTGAAATATTAAGAGGCGAAAATACAAAATTGCAATGGTAATGGTAGTGCTGACGGCTTATAGGTTAAATTTTGCAGGTTATTGTGATTATGTTAGAAAGTCTCTTTAAGTCTTCAAACGGAGTTTCTACCTTTGTGAAAAATATATAGTCTATGAATTTAGCTGAACGCATCAATAACGACTTAAAGCAAGCCATGCTAAAAAAAGATGAAGCAGGGTTGCGCGCCATACGTGCCATAAAGGCAGCTATCATTATTGCACAAACGGAAAAGGGTGGCAGCAAAGACCTGTCTGAAGACACAGAAATTAAACTGCTTCAAAAATTAGTTAAGCAGCGCAAAGACTCATTAGATATTTATAAACAACAAAACCGTGCTGACCTGGCGGTAAAGGAGCAGGAAGAATTAGATGTTATAGAAAAATATTTACCCGCCCAGATGAGTGATGATGATTTAAAAGCCGAGTTACAAAAAATTATAACGGCATCAGGTGTACAAACCCCACAAGAAATGGGTAAAGTGATTGGTGTAGCTATGAAACAATTGGCTGGTAAGGCAGATGGAAAAAAGATATCGGAATTTGTGAAACAACTGCTTACCAAGTAAGATGGCAATTGATATTGGCTTACTTATTTTTTTAATTTTTGGATTCTACAAAGGATTTACAAAAGGATTTATTATCTCAATATTTGCTGCCGTGGCATGGATAGCAGGCGTAATAGGGGCTTTGCATTTTGTGGATTGGGGAACCGGATATTTGCAAAAAACGTTTAATTCTCACTCGGTATATTTACCGGTTTTATCATTTATTGGCATATTTATCGTTATAGTGGTAGTAATATACTTTGTGGGTAAATTGCTTGAGAAAATTATTGATATAGCCCAATTAGGCCTGGTAAATAAAATATCAGGGGCCATATTGGTAGCTGCCGTATATGTTTTTTTGTTCAGTACATTATTGTGGTTATGCAACCATGCCGGTTTTATTACACCTGAAATGAAAAAGCAATCAAAAAGTTATAATTTAGTAGAACCGGTATCGGAACTTGTTATTAAAGGATTAAACAGTATTTTTCCGACCTTAAAAGACACATACTATCACATTGAAAGTTTATTAGATAAAGAGTCAAATTCATTACCAAAATAGTAACATATAGAATAAAAATACGTATATTGATAAGGTAGTAACATTTATATTTTTTTAAATGACCACTATAACTATAAAAAAATTACTTTAGCAACGGGTAAAGCCTGAAAAAAACAACAAGGTGGAAGCATTGATAAAAGAGGAAGGTAAATTTAAATATATAGACCAGGGTGAGGGCCCCGTGTTGTTGCTATTGCATGGTTTGTTTGGAGCACTTAGTAATTTTAGGTTTATTGTGGATGAGTTTTCGGCCCGGTACAGAGTTATAATACCTATACTGCCGTTGTATGAATTGCCAATTGAAGAGGCAAATCTTAAGGGACTTGTTGATCATACTTATGATTTTATAAAATATAAAAATCTTAACGATTGCATTTTGTTAGGCAATTCCTTAGGCGGCCATTTGGCGCTGCTAACCGCACTTCAACATCCTGAACGGGTAAAAGCTATGGTGCTTACCGGAAGTTCGGGATTATTTGAAAACACATTTGGTGGTTCATTTCCTAAACGTGGTGATTATGATTATATAAAAGAAAAAACAGAATATACTTTTTACGACCCCCTTACTGCCACTAAAGACTTGGTGGATGAAGTTTACGATATAGTAAATGATAAGAATAAAGCCTTTCGTGTTATATCAGTAGCGCGTTCAGCCATGAGGCAAAATATGGCTGATGAATTGCCCAAAATAAAAGTACCTGTATTATTGATTTGGGGCAAAAATGATAATATTACTCCTGAATTTGTAGGTGAAGAGTTTCATAAATTATTACCCAATTCAGAATTGAAATTAATGGATAAAAGCGGCCATGCCCCAATGATGGAAAAGCCCGAAGAATTTAACGTGTTGCTTACTGAGTTTCTTGATAAGCTAAAAATACCAGCTGCTCATGAAAGCCATTAACGCGGTCAATTCTAATTTACCGGTCGTTTATCTGCACGATACGTTAGAGCATATTCTGCAGGTAATGAGCGAATCACATCTGCAACAATTACCTGTAGTTGATCAGGATGCTTGCCTGGGAATAATAAATGAAAGTGATATTATCAATTTAAATACTCAGTTGCTGTTAATTGATTGCAAGGAACGGATAAAAAAATATTTCGTTTTTGCCAATGAACATTTACTTGAGGCGATAAAAAAAGTATCCTTTTTAAAAGTGCATCTTATTCCTGTAGTGGATGACCGGGAACATTACAGCGGGAGTATATTGGCAGATGATCTGCTTTATTTATGGAACGATGATTCAGCCATTAAAGATACGGGCAGCATATTGATACTTGAAGTGGAGCGGAAAAACTTTTCTATGGCCGGTGTTTGCTCACTTATTGAAGAGATGCAGATTGGTGTTATTTATTCCTCCGTTAACCAGGTACCTGATGCCGAAATGATGGAGGTAACTATAAAAGTAAACACATCAGATCTTACACCGGTAATAGGAATATTAGAACAACATCATTACATCATTAAGAATTTCTTTAACGAATCAAATTACATTGAAGACCTTAAAGAACGTTATAGTGGTTTAATGAATTACCTGAAGATATAAACCAATCGGCCAAAGCATATTATTTTACTGTAAAAATACTAAGGGTTCTGTTTAAGATGCCTGAAAAAGTAATATCTTTACACAGCTTAAAACACCAACCATTTTGGAAATTGCGCTTTATGCCCGTTCAATACGCGAAGAGGACCTGCCGTTTATGCAGCACTTGTTGGATCGGCTACGTTCAAAACATATTACAATATCAGGCTATGAAAATCTAATCAAACAATTACCTCCTGATTGGTCCAAGCAATATAATATTACCTCATTTTCATCACATACTGATATTGCAGGCAAGGCAGATTTTATGTTTTCATTGGGCGGCGATGGTACGCTGCTTGATACGTTGATTTATGTTAGAAACTATGATATTCCTGTAATGGGAATTAACCTTGGCAGGCTAGGATTTTTAGCTACCATTAGCAAAGATGAAATTAATGAAGCCATTGATGCCATTGTTGCAGGTTCATATGTTTCAGATAAACGCACCCTTCTTCAGATGGATAGCAATAAGGAACTCTTTGGTAGCGTAAATTACGGGTTGAATGAATTTTCTATTCATAAGCGTGATGATTCGGCAATGATAATTGTTCGCACGTACATTAATGGTGAATTTCTTACATCTTATTGGGCAGATGGGTTAATTGTGGCTTCACCAACAGGCTCAACCGGGTATTCATTGAGTTGCGGGGGGCCGATTGTTATACCATCAGCCAGCAACTTTGTAATTACACCTATAGCTCCTCACAACTTAAATGTTAGGCCCATTATAGTGCCCGATGATTCTATTATTTCGTTTGAAGTTGAGGTACGTGGCGATAGTTTTCTTTGCACACTTGATGCACGTTTTGAAAAGGTTGATTCAACTGTAGAATTGGCTGTTAAGAAGTGCCCCTTCCAATTTACTTTAATTAGGCTTAGCGACACCAATTTCTTGAACACATTGTCAGCAAAACTAATGTGGGGAGCCGACAGAAGAAATTGAATATCAATGTCATATTAAGTTTTTATTATTAATGGCAATTTATTTAGGGGGTAGGTATAAAAATACCAATGTTATGATTATATTTGCGTTCTATCGCATTGTGGATAAAAATTTAGCAAATGCTTAAAAAAATACTTTTCGTAGTACTCTTATTGCTACCGTTTGCACCCAAAGCCCAGGTAATTGATGGGCAAAAAATCTTATTTTATACAGGTATAAGTATGGGAACGGCTTATTATAACGGCGATCTTAATCCGACCTATTTTCCCCAGGTTAATTTTCCGCTAACCGAACCCTATGTGTCTATATTTATAGCCCATTATTTTAACCGGTTCATTACAGCACGCCTTAATCTATCATATGCTTACGTAAAGGGAGATGACAGTTATTCAGATCCGGTTACTTTGCCAAGTTATTTTAGGTATAACCGTAATCTGCGATTTAGGTCATCAATAGCCGAAGCATCTGTAACTGCTGAAATAAACATTATCCCTTCAACAGATCAACTGGGTATTGTTCAAAGAAAATATGTTCCCTATATTTTGCTGGGTATAGGTGCTTTTCATTTCAACCCTAAAGCGCCTTATTTTGCCGGAACAAATAGTGTATTAAGGCCGGGTAATTACATTGCACTTGAGCCGCTGGGTACAGAAGGACAAGGTACAACTGAGTTTCCTGACAGGGAAAAATACCCGCTTTTTGCAGGGTGTTTTCCTATAGGTACTGGCGTGAAATACAATATTGACAAACAGGTAACGGTTCAACTTGAGTTTGGGGTTCGCCTTACAACAACTGATTATTTGGATGATGTAAGTACAACATACCCTGATCCTAAATATCTTGTAAGTGAATATGGAGCAGGTACGCAAAATGCTATTTATTCGGTTTATTTTTCTAACCGTAATATAAATGGCGTTAATCCTGAACAATCGGCGCCTAACCAGCAAAGGGGTGATCCAATGCATTTTGACCATTATGTTTTTAGTGGGGTTACATTGATTTACAGAATACCGGGCATTACGGCGTATGCCCCTCAATAAACCGGCAAATATGAAGTATTTAGTTAAGTATAGAACATTATTAGTAATAGCTGCATTGCTTGTTATATTTTCAAGCTGTAGCACGTTTCTTTTTGAGCCCGTAAGTAAGAAAATTGTTGGTACATGGGTTGCCGATCCTGTGGTTTCACCCACACCTGATACATGGACATTTAACAGTAATGGTACATGTACACTTAGCTTCCATGCCACCACTGATTCTAATGTTTTTTTTGAACCCGGGACTAAACATGTAGGTGCTGATACTACCCTTTCAAATATTCCCTACTCAGTAACCAGCAGCCTTGGGCGGTACTATTTAAATATTGATGGTTATGCTAACCTTATGGGTTACGCCAGCAACCAGTTTAGGTTTATTGTTATAAGGGTTAATGCAACAGAAATGTACCTTGAAAGCCAGATATTATTTAACCCTGCCCAAGTTGGTTACATTCAAATTAGTTTTTCTAAGCAACAACAATAATATACCTCATTATTTGTTGATCGGTAAAGCTAAACTCCCCTGTTTATTAGATAGATTTTCAATTAATTGCTTAATTTTGCCCCCGCAAAAATAATTTTGCAAATCAAGCGTTTAACCTTAGCAAAAAAACTGCTTAAACAAATTGTCTTCCACAATTTACAGATTGATATTCTCGCTGCTTTTAGGGCTCAGTACACCCTTAATGTTAAAGGCACAGTTTAGCAGTGTAGGTATAGAAGGGGGTGGTTTTACCTATTTTGGTGATTTGAATCAGGATGAAAAGTTTAACCTTACCAAATGGGCAGGTGGAATACTATATAAATACAGTTTTGATAGCCGAATTTCACTAAAAACCATGTTTAATGCCGGCATGGTGTCGGGTTCTGATCAATATCAATCCACTAATTATTATCAACGGTTACGTAACCTAAGTTTTTTTTCTGATATTTTTGAAGTATCGGAACAAGTAGAATTTAATTTTTTACCCTTTAATCCCAATAACCCTAAAGATAAATTTACCCCCTACATTTTACTTGGTTTTGGGGTATTTCACTTCAACCCTGAAACATTTTATGATGATCATACCTATTATTTGCAACCATTAGGAACTGAGGGACAGGGGCTACCTGAGTATCCGGATCTAAAAAAGTATAATTTGGTGAGTACAGAATTCTTAATAGGCGGAGGTGTAAAGCTTAGAATAAGCAGAAATTGGAGTATGTTTGCAGAAGTTGCGAACAGAAAGACACACACTGATTACCTGGATGATGTGGGAGGAGTTTACGCTGATCCCATAGTTTTACTTAACGAACATGGCAGCATGGGGCCAATAGTAGCTGCTTTAGGTGACCGATCGGCAGAAGTGGTGGGTGAGCCTGTATTTGCACCCGGTAAAGAACGGAGCAGTAATAACAGGGATGATGACTATCTTTTTTCGGCCATCGGATTGGTTTATACATTTAATCCTTACAGGTGTCCGACTCCCAGCAATAATTTTTACTTTAAAAGGTAAAGCATTTAATTATGGATCTTGTTTCACGTATTGATAAATCACGATTGCCGAAGCATATTGCCATTATTATGGATGGTAATGGCCGCTGGGCTTTACAACGTGGTGAAGAACGTGTAAAGGGCCATCAAAATGCTGTTAACGCTGTTAAAGCAGCTGTTGAAGGCTGTGGTGAACTGGAAGTATCATACCTCACATTATATGCTTTTTCTACTGAGAATTGGCTTCGCCCCCGTAATGAAGTGGATGCTTTGATGGAGTTGCTGGTACACACTATTGGCAATGAATTAGATAATTTAGTAAAGAATAAAGTGCGCTTAAAAACAATAGGTGATTTTGACCTACTACCCGATAATTGCAAAGTGGAGCTAACCAGGGCCATGGATGTTACCAAAAACAATACTGGCCTTACACTTATAATTGCACTAAGTTATAGCAGCAAATGGGAAATTATAAGGGCGGTAAAGCAAATAGCACAAGACGCATACGATCATCAAATTAATCCCGACAAAATTAGTGAGTCATTTTTTAATGAATATCTTTGTACGAAAGGTTTTCCTGACCCTGAGTTGTTAATAAGAACAAGCGGGGAAAAGCGTATAAGTAATTTTTTGCTTTGGCAAATCGCCTATACGGAATTGTACTTTACAGAAACGCTTTGGCCGGATTTTAATAAAGATGAATTATATAAAGCCATACTTGATTATCAAAAACGTGAACGCCGCTTTGGATTAACGGCATCACAACTAACATAACCATGAAATTAAAGCATTTTTTACTCATTTTATTTTTAAGTATTGGCACGGCTCACGCTCAGCAAACTTCAGGAATTAGCAATGACAGCATCGTAAATTATGCCAAACCTGATCAGTATGAAATTGGTGGCATAGATGTAAAAGGAGCTGACTACCTGGATAAGGACCTGCTTATAACTTTAACAGGTATTAAAGTGGGTGACCAGATAAATATACCGGGTGATGAGACCAACCAGGCGCTTACCCGTTTATGGAAACAAAATCTTTTTCAAAATGTTAGCCTTTATCTTGATAAGGTTATAGGCAATAATGCCTTTTTGGTCTTTAAGGTACAGCAAAAACCAAAATTGTCGGGTTTTAGTTTTATAGGAATAAGGAAGGGAGAAGCAGATGATATAAGAGAAAAAATAAACCTTATGAAAGGCCGTGTAGTTACAGATTACGTACAGAGCAATACGGTAACCGTAATAAAAGATTATTTTGTAAAAAAAGGGTTTTTAAAACCCAATGTTACCATTGCTATTAAACCCGATACTTTAAACAGAAATAGTGTTTACCTGGTTATTACTGTAGAACGGGGAGCAAGAGTTAAGATAGAGAATATCTTTTTTGCCGGAAATGCATCAGTACCTGCTCACAAATTGAGGCACTTAATGAAGAACACAAAAGAAAAAAGAATCTGGAACATTTTTAGTGTATCACGTTTACGGCCCGATGATTATAAGGACGATAAAAGCAAGATTATTGATTATTATAATAACATAGGATTTCGTGATGCTGCTATCTTAAAAGATACTATGTATTACGACCCAAAAAATAATTGGCTGAACATATTTATTACGCTTAAAGAAGGTGATAAATATTATTTCAGAAATATTACCTGGGATGGAAATACAAAATACACCACTGAACAATTGAACAAAGTATTACAAATAAAGAAGGGAGATGTTTATGATCAGGATAGAATGGAAAACCGCCTCAGCAATGATCCCGATAATACCGTATCATCATTATACATGGATGACGGGTATTTATTTTTCCAGGTAAACCCGGTAGAAGTTGCCGTAGTTCATGATTCCATTGATGTGCAAATGCGCATTTACGAGGGCCCTCAGGCCATTATAGACCGTATAAACATTTCCGGCAATACTAAAACCAATGAGCATGTTATTCGTCGTGCCATTCGTACAAGGCCCGGTGATAAGTTCAGCCGTTCAGATGTAATTAGGTCAGAACGTGAGTTGGCTACACTTGGTTTTTTTGACCCTGAAAAAATTCAAATTAACCCGGTTCCACATCCTGAAAGCGGTACGGTAGATATTAATTATGTTGTTGCTGAAAAACCGTCAGACCAAGTGGAGCTCTCAGCAGGTTATGGTGGTTCAGGTGAAGGTTTGATCGGGTCATTAGGTGTTACATTCAATAATTTTTCATTAAGTAATATTTTAAATAAAGATGCCTGGACACCTCTCCCATCAGGCGATGGACAAAAATTTTCTGTGCGTGTTCAAACTAATGGCAGTGAATATCAATCGTATAATACCTCCTTTACTGAACCCTGGCTCGGCGGTAACAGGCCCACCTCATTTACTTTAGCACTTTATAGAACAGTAGAAACAAATGGACTAACTCCAAGTGAAACCGGATATGATGAGTTTGTTACCAATGGAATTACTTCTGGTATCGGTTGGCAGCTTAAATTTCCAGATGACTTTTTCTCGTTCCAATTATTAGGGGGTTTTTCTCAATATCTATTAACCAATTTTGATCAACCCGGATTTGATTTGAACAGCGGTACTTTTAATAATTTCTTTGTTAAAGGTACTTTAACAAGAAATTCATTAGATAATTTTCAGTTTCCAAGAACAGGATCAAACATTTTTCTTTCAGTACAATTAACACCCCCCTATTCAGCTTTTAACGGACCTCATTGGGATTATGCTGATGAATCCGATGATGTAAAATTCAAGTGGGTTGAATATAACAGATGGCGCTTTACCGCTGAATGGTATACCCCTTTAGTAGGTAAATTTGTATTAAGAACTGCTGCAAAAATGGGATTTTTAGGGTACTACAATAGTTCAGTGGGCTTACCTCCTTTTGAAAGGTTTCAATTGGGTGGCGATGGCAACGGATTGGGAACTTATAATTTTTATGCGCAGGATCTTATTGCTTTAAGAGGTTATGATGTAATTACACCAGCTATAGGCGACCCTATATTTAATAAATATACCATGGAGGTGCGATATCCGTTTAGCACCAATCCTAATGCCTTTATTTATGCGCTTTATTTTGTAGAAGCAGGTAATGCCTGGGCCAGTTTTGCACAGTACAATCCATTTCAATTGCGCCGGTCATCGGGCTTAGGGGTTCGTGTATTTTTGCCTGCATTTGGTACTATTGGCTTTGATTATGGTATTGGTTGGGATAAGACAAATGTTTCCGGAGGTTTCTTTCAATATGGCACATTTAACATTGTATTGGGTATAGAACCGGATTAATAAAGTATAAAAGTATTTGAACTGATATGAAAAAGGTACTTCTTTTCTGTGTATTTATTACAGGATTTACCAGCGTAAGTCTTGCACAGCGCTTTGCTTATATTGATATGAAATATATTTTGGGCAATATTCCTGACTACAATGAGGCCCAGAAAAAATTGGATGCCCAATCAGCTCAATGGCAAAAGGAAATACAGGATAAATATGATAATATTGATAAAATGAATAAAGATTATCAGAGTCAACAGGTATTGATGACTGATGATATGAAAAAACAAAAGCAGCAAGAAATACAGGATAAAGAAAAAGAAGCTAAGGAGTTGCAAAAACAATATTTTGGCTATGAAGGACAGTTATTTAAACTTCGCCAACAACTGGTAAAGCCTATTCAGGATAAGGTATATGATGCTGTACAAAAATTGGCTGCCTCTAAGAGTTATGACTTTATTTTTGATAAGTCTGTAAGCGTATACATGATGTATGCCAACCCCAAATTAGATGTGAGCGACCAAGTATTAACGTTTTTGGGTTACAGCCCCAAAACCAAGGCGCCTGAAACAAAAGCTACCGGAACTCCGGCCAATCAAGGTAGCCAACAACCTAATCAGCAAGGCAACGTGGCACCATTAAATCAACAAAATAATGCCCCTAGTGTACCTCATTAATGCCCATAAAAATTTAAGTAAATAACCTTACATTTGCGCTTCTAAAACTTATAAATCACTATATGAAAAAAGTAATTATTGCTGCATCATTATTCTTGATGTTTAATTTTGCTAATGCTCAAACAATTAAGTTAGGACACATAAATTCGGCTGAACTGCTTCAGTTATTACCCGAAGTAAAAGCTGCCGATTCTACCTTACAGGCGTATCAAAAAACATTGGAAGATCAAAATACTTCTATGTTAGCCGAGTATAAGGAAAAGACCGATGATTATACCAATAACTCTAAAAACTGGACCGATGCTGTTAAAGAAGTAAAGGGACAGGAAGTACAGGATCTGCAAAATCGTATTCAAACCTTCCAACAATCAGCACAGGAAAAGCTATCCAATAAAAAGGAAGAGATCTATACACCTATTCTTAAAAAAGCAGAAGACGCTATTAAAGCAGTAGCAAAAGCAAACGGTTATACCTACGTTTTTGATACCAGTGCAGGTGCAGTGGTTTATGCTGAAGACGGTGATGACCTTTTGCCATTAGTAAAAAAACAATTGAACTTAAAATAAGAAGTGCCTGCGGGTAAAGAACAACCTATTGGAATATTTGATTCCGGCATTGGCGGCTTAACGGTCGCCAATGCTATTATTAACCATCTGCCCAACGAACAGGTAATTTATTTTGGCGATACCGCCCACATGCCTTACGGCGATAAATCGCCTGAAGCTATTCGCCATTATTCTGAAAAAATATCAGAGTTTCTATTATCGAAAAATTGCAAGCTTATACTTATTGCCTGTAATACAGCCTCTGCCGCTGCCTTTGATTATATACAATCTACCATTGGTAAAATAGTGCCCGTAGAAAATGTGATAGACCCTGTAGTTAATGAAGTAGTTAAAGATAATGATCTTGGAAAAGTGGGAGTAATAGGTACTAAGAACACAATAAGCTCCGGAGTATACGAGAAAAAGCTAAAAGCATTAAAGCCGTCTTTAGAAGTGGTTTCATTAGCAACCAGCTTACTTGCCTCAATGATTGAAGAGGGCTATTATAACAATAGTGTTAGCCAGGCCATTATTAACTCTTATTTAACCTATCCGGATTTTCAGGATATAGATGGTATTGTTTTGGGATGTACACACTACCCATTGATAAAAAAAGAGATAAAGTATTTTTATCATGAACGGATAAAAATATTTGATTCTACCTTAACTGTAGCCAAGCGAATTGAAGAGGTGCTTAAAGAAAAAAATTTGCTTAATGATGGAGTTAAAGAACAGCATCAATTCTACGTATCTGATCTTACCAATGCCTTTCAGCAAACCACCAAAATATTCTTTGGTGAAAAAATAAATCTTG
>Ga0302185_10001291_pt1 | contig 17842 bp, 14 predicted proteins | sample II_Bog_E1_1_FD_200231 | JGI IMG/M metagenome (GOLD analysis project Ga0302185, IMG submission 200231) | Peat permafrost microbial communities from Stordalen Mire near Abisko, Sweden - II_Bog_E1_2 | ecosystem: Environmental > Terrestrial > Soil > Wetlands > Peat | place: Sweden: Abisko... | reverse complement strand
TCGTTAAACAGCCATTAATGATACCTCTTTTTTATAGCAAAGAGGGAGCGGGTCACTATTGGATTTTTAAACGGATTTTCGACATCGTTTTTGCGTCATTTTTAATAATAACCATATTGAGCTGGCTATATCCGTTGATGTTTGTACTAATAAACATATCATCAAAAGGAGGTACACTATTTGTACAAAAAAGAATTGGCCTCTATGGGAAGGTATTTAATTGCTATAAGTTCCGAACAATGGTGATCAATAAAGATGCGGATATTGCTGAAGCTGTATTAAATGATAAGCGAATTACTAAAATAGGGAAGTGGCTGCGCATGACATACCTTGATGAATTGCCTCAACTCATTAATGTACTATGTGGCGACATGAGCATTGTGGGGCCACGACCGCACATGCTGTACCACCACCGCAAATTTTGCCAGGAAATTCCAAAGTATAATTACCGGCACAATGTGAAACCGGGGATTACCGGATTATCACAAATGAAGGGTTATCATGGTTCGGTATTTGACCATTACAGAATATATGGCAGAACCCGCCTAGACCTGTTTTATGTGAAAAAGACTTCCTTTCAGTTTGATATGGTCATCATTATTAAAACAGTGCTTATCATGTTTCCAAACAAAAAAAATGTGTAACGACATGGTTGACCCCAGGGATGAGATTTTTAATGCAGTGCTGTATACTTTGAGGTATTATACCTTATTCCGGTATCCCCTCAAGGCAGAGGAGATATATGGCAACCTACCTATAAAAAGCTCCCTTTCGTGCATATTAGTAGCGTTGGAAGATCTGGAAAAAGAAGAAATAATATTTAATAGTGACGGATATTATAGCATTGATAAACAAACAAAAAATTGGGTATTAAAAAGAAAAGAGGCGAACGGCCTGGCGCGAAAAAAGACAAAGCAAGCATTATGGGTAGGCCGGTTTATTTATAAATTCCCCTTTGTAAGATTTGTAGGTATATCCGGCTCCTTATCTAAAGGGTATGCTGATGCCAAAAGCGATTTTGATTTTTTTATAGTAACGGCTGAGAACCGTCTTTGGATATGCAGGACGATTCTTCATTTGTTTAAAAAAATGACCTTCCTCGCAGGCCAGCAAAATAAGTTTTGCATGAACTATTTTATTGACATCAACAGCCTTGAAATAGAAGAGCAAAATCAATTTACAGCCATTGAGCTCTCCAGCCTGATACCAGTAAGCGGGCATGACATTTCAATAAAATTAAAATCAGATAATGAATGGGTTAACAACTTTTTGCCAAATGGGTATGTGGGTTTTAGCAATGAAAAAAGAGAAATTAATGACAATAAAAACAGAACAAAAAATGTGTTTGAGTTTTTTCTAAACTACTTATTTCCCACAAAGCTAAATGAGCTGCTGATGAGGCTTACAGATAAAAAATGGAGAAAAAAATGGGAGAAAAAAAACTATCCTATGGAGGATTATAATGTAGCATTTAAAACAACATTAACGGTTTCTAAAAATCACCCATCCAATCACCAGAAACGGATTTTGAATATTATCTCACAACATTGGCAGCATACCAATTGATTTATTATGACATTACTAGGCAGATTAATAAAGCACTTGCACCGGCCTGTTTCAATAGAGGCTATTGATCCGGCCAAGGCATACAATCTATGGTCGCAACAATATGATATGCAACAAGGCAACCTGATGCTGGCACTTGATGAGAAATTGTTTTCAGATATTTTGTGTACTACAGATTTGAAAGATAAAATTGTAGTTGATATAGGGTGTGGTACCGGCAGGCACTGGTGGGAAATCATATCACAGCAGCCACGTGCCATAAAGGGATATGATGTGTCTGCGGGTATGCTCAAAAAGCTGAAGGATAAATTTCCTGATGCCGTGATATGCCAAATGGAGAGCAATTTGCTCCCACAACTTGAAAATAAAAGTATTGATGTAATTATTTCCACACTTACCATAGCACATATTGAGCATATAGAAGAAGCTTTTGAGGAATGGCACCGGGTATTAAATAATAGTGGCGAAATTATTATAACAGACTATCATCCTGCTGCGTTTGTAAACGGTGGCGACCGAACATTCTCTTACCAGGGACAAACGATAGCCATAAAAAATTACATTCATCCAATCAATGAAGTTTGTGAACTATTACAAAACATGGGGTTTGACCTGGTGTCTTTTGAGGAAAAAAGAATTGATCATTCAGTAAAGCACTATTATGAAGAGAAAAATGCTTTACACGTGTTTGAGAAGTTCGAAAATGTGCCTATTATCTATGGTATGCATCTAAAAAAGAGAAATGCTTTTACGTAACCTGGATATTATTAATGCCGATAAAATTGCCGACGTACATATACTGAACGGCAAAATAAATGCTGTAGGTAATTTTATTTCTACACCTGCAGATACAGCAGTAATTTCTTTTGATGATGTGATTGCATTTCCCGGCCTGATCAATTCGCACGATCACCTTGATTTTAATCTATTTCCCCGGCTGGGAAACAGGGTTTATAATAATTATGTGGAATGGGGTGATGATATACATGAAAATAATAAGGAAATTATAAATAGTGTACTTCAAATTCCCAAACAGCTGAGAATAAAGTGGGGCATCTATAAAAATCTAATCAACGGTATTACAACAGTTATAGATCACAGCCTTTACGGGAGTATACATAATGAGGTGATCACTGTTTCGCAGCAATACCATTTTTTACATTCCATACAGTTAGAAAAAAACTGGAAGCTGCAATTGAATAAGCCTTTCATAAAAAAACTGCCTTATGTTATTCACATAGGAGAAGGAACGGATAACAGCAGCCACAATGAAATAGATACACTGGGAAAGTGGAACATTTTTAAAAGAGATATAGTAGGTGTGCATGGCATAGCTATGAACGAAAAACAGGCAAGCGGCTTCAAAGCACTTGTATGGTGCCCGGATTCAAATTTTTTTTTAATGGGTAAAACCGCGCCAGTTAATAAATTAAAAGAAGCAACCAATATTGTGTTTGGCACAGATTCAACAGTGTCCGCCAGGTGGAGTATATGGGATCATCTTAAATTAGCAAGGATCCTGCACTTAGTGAGTGACGAAGTGTTATTTAATATGCTTACAACGTTGCCTGCTGAACTCTGGAATTTAAAAGGGGCGGGCATAATAGGGCCCGCTTATGATGCAGATATAGTAATAGCTAAGCGGAAAAAAGATTTGAGAGGCTATGATGCATATTATGCCGTGACCACCGCGGATATTTTATTAGTTATCCATAAAGGGAATATAAGATTATTTGACGCAGAATTGCTGAGTCAGATTAAAACAGAAGGCTTACTGACAGATAATTTTAGTAAAATAATTATTGATGGATCTGTCAAATACATTTATGGAGATCTACCTGCGCTGGTGAAAGAGATAAGATATTATTACAAAGAGGCTGATTTCCCTTTTGAAATTAATTAATAGCTGCAATGAAGCATGTCTTTAAAAATACATTAAGCATACTTAACAATAAGGAACGACAACATTTTTTCGTTCTGATATTGCTTAATGTATTGATCAGTATCATAGATGTAGCTTCGCTTGCGCTGCTGGTACTTTTAATAAGCTTTTATACGGAGGGTAATATCAGTCTACAGGGGTACAGAAAAGTGCCATTAACGTCGCTATTTAACGTCAGCTCAGTTTTGCCTGTTTTGCTATTCGCATTTCTATTCATCATTAAAAGTCTTATTGGGTACTTTGTATATGCAGCACAGTATAATTTTGTCTATAAAGTGGCTTCAGGGATTTCCAGGGTTAATCTATTAAAGTATTTACGGGGAACTTATACTGATTATGTCCATATTGATTCCTCTGTTCACACAAGAAAGATATTGCATCAGCCAATTGAGTTTAGCCACTATGTCCTTGTCGGCATCCAGCAAGTGATCACAGAATCTATACTTTTACTTTTTACCGTCATTGCTATTCTCTTATTTAATGTCAGGCTTTTTCTACTGTTGACCATAATATTAGTGCCTCCTGTTATTATCATTTCTTATTTCACAAAAAGAAAGCTGAGGAATGCACGGGCTCATGTAAAAAGCAGTAGCGAAAAAACATTGCAACATCTGCAGGAAGCTTTATCAGGATACATTGAAAGTAATATTTATAATAAAGTCGATTTTTTTGCTAATCGCTATGCATCTTACCAGGAAAAATTGTCTCAATATCTTTCTGATGTGCAGACCACCCAGGGCATCCCTTCCCGTCTTATAGAGGCTTTTGCAGTTTCAGGTTTACTTGTACTGATCATTGTAAATAAGGCATCCGGAAATTCATCAGTGATGGAAATAATAAATATTGGAGCATTTATGGCGGCAGCATACAAAATCATACCGGGCATAGTGAAGATATCCAATATAAGCGGACAAATAAAAACTTACGAATACACAATAAGTGACCTTATGAAAGATGAAAAAGAAGATAAGATTGAGGATCCTCCTGTCAATAGATTGGAGTCTGTTAAATTGCACAAAATATTTTTTGGGTATAATGGTCACACCCTCCTTAATAATTTTGAACTCAGTATCTCCCGTGGAGATTTTGTGGGTGTATATGGGACGTCCGGGAAAGGGAAAACCACGCTTCTTCATATATTGCTGGGCTTCTTGTCCCCTGCAAAGGGAACTATCTTTTATAATGGTATAATAACTAATGCTGTAAAGAGGCAACGACACTGGAAGCATATTGCATACACACCGCAACGACCCTTTCTTATCCATGATACCATAGCTGCCAATATTACATTGAGTGAAAAAGATATTGATGACCGGTGGTTGCGGGAAATAATAGATACAGTAGGATTAAAGGAATTTACAGATATCTCTGAGGATGGCTTAAATACACTGATCACTGAAAGCGGGAAAAATATCAGTGGTGGTCAGCGTCAGCGGATATCACTTGCAAGGGCATTTTATAAAAATGCAGACCTGATCATATTAGATGAATCATTAAGCGAATTAGATACGGTCTCACAGAGATGTATTTTGGAGCACCTGCAAACTCTTGCGGCAAATGGGAAAATGATCATCATGGTAACTCATGATAAAGAAAATCTTCTTTACTGTAATAAAACTTATATAATTGATTGAAGTAAACAAAACATTAATAATCCTTACTCCGGGATTTGCGGCTGACGAAGCAGATACTACCTGTCTGCCTTTCCTGCAAGGGCATGTGGATGCGTTAAATAAAAATTTTCCTGGTACAGAGGTAATCATACTTGCTTTTCAATATCCATTTGTAAAAGCAACCTATCAATGGCATAATACAGAGGTGATTAGCTTCGGGGGAAAAGAACGCGGCAAGTTTCACAGGCTTAAAATATGGGCGCAGGCATGGCATAAGCTTATGGTATTAAAAAGATCTAAAAATATTTTGGGAATATTTAGTCTATGGTGCACAGAATGTGCATTAATAGGAAGTTGCTTTGGGAAGTTTTATGGCTTAAAACACTATAACTGGTTATGTGGCCAGGATGCAAAAGCAGGTAATAAATATGTGAAACTCATCAGGCCAAAATCCAACGAACTGATAGCGATGTCGGATTTTTTAAAGAGAGAGTTTTATACGAATTATCATATACTGCCAACGTATGTCATCCCTATAGGTGTAGATGCGGAGCAAAGTTCGAAAGTGGATTCTACAAGACCTATTGACTTGCTAGGTGCCGGCTCATTGATCCCGCTGAAGCAATATGATGTATTTGTAAAAGTTATTCACCAGTTGAATAGCAGGCATGAGGCATTGAACACAATAATATGCGGCAAAGGCCCTGAAGAGGAACAACTAAATAAGCTGATCCTGAATTTTAAAATACAAAATAATATTAGCCTTGCAGGAGAAATCCCACATAATGAAGTTTTGAAATTAATGAAGCGAACAAAAATATTCCTGCATACTTCCAATTACGAAGGATTTGGCACTGTATGCCTTGAAGCACTTTGTGCCGGGACGCATGTAGTCAGTTTTACAAAGCCGATGGACGGACACATCGATCATTGGCACCACGTAACAAATTTTGATGAAATGGTAGAAAAGGTCAGCTTGCTTTTAAATGATAAAGGGCTCTCCCATGATCCTGTTATCCCTTATAGCAGTAATGTTGTTGCTAAAATTATGATGGAATTATATGTCTAGCAGCTTCTTACAGACCCCTAAAATATCTTCTGCTATTGTTTTAAAAGAAAGCTTGCTATTGAAATGATCTGATACTTCGCCCGATAATTTTTCCTTTCGTATTTTTGCGGCCTGTGTTAACGCTACATACAAACTATCGGCATTACCCATTTCAAATAAGAAGCCATATTTACCAACTATTTTTTTAAATGAAGGGATGCCGGTAACCACAGGGATACAGCCGCATGCCATAGCTTCTATTAGTGCATATCCCGCAGCCTCCCTGTGGCTGGCTGAAATGTAATAGTCGGCAGCGCTAAACCAGGTTTGCAAATCATCATGGTTTATTTTCCCTACCAGGCAAACAGATGCCTTGAGAACATCGCTTTTTTCAAGTAACGCATTAACTTCAGCTAAAAGATCATTTTCCTGGTATACCATATATAGCTTTGCGCCGGCATTCGCACGCAGATATAGCTCAAAACCTCTCAGCACGGTAAGCGGATCTTTGGTTACTGCCAGTCTTCCTACCCATAAAAAAACAGTATCACTCCTGATTCCCAGTTTTGCACGGCACAACAGCTTATCCATTTTTTTAAAAAAAGTAGATGCTTCTAATACCTCATGACATTTGTTTCTGTCAGTAATGACCTTCTCCTCTACCCATGGCACGGAATTTTCAACGGCCGTAAACAAATATGCATCTATGCACTTATCAGCTAATTTTTGGAATATTTTCCTGATACCCTTAAATGGCTGCTCTCCATGGTGCTGCACAATTATTTTACAATTTTTTGCAATTGTAAAACGTAAAAACAAAACCTGGAAAGGAAAAACTAAACCTTGTATGAAAATAACATCAGGCTGTTGTCTTTTTATATAATAATGAGTCTTATAAGGAATATGAAAAAATCCATTTTTACTTTTAAAGAAAGAGTATTTTATATTATTTATCAATTCTGTGCTTTCATTATTTAAATGCTTTACAATAGTAGCACTAATACCATCTTCAACATATGCCAGGTACCCAAGAGATTCCTTATGGCTTTCCAGAATTTGAAAGGGCTGATCAAACTCCGTATTCATATAGTACGTGAGATCAATGAGGTGTATCATTTTTTCCGCAGGCTTATAATGTAGTAATCACCTATATTTTTCCATGGCCATTTATTTTTATGCAGGTTTTCTAATGTCGTTAGCGTTTTATATAGTCTGGTATGCTTCTCTGCAAAATGTTCTATATACGAAGGTGGCACTATACTGCATAAACCTTCTACAGACAATAATTCAAAATCATCTTTTAAAGCATTGATAATAAAAGAAGGACGATAATACCAACATTTAAAATAAGTGCCTTCAATATGGGCCGCTGTACCCTTTTTACCATTAAATCTTCTGAAAGCCGTTTTAAATTTCCCTTTAAACAGAAGTAATGTTTCCCACAAACAAAACGGAGGCAAGATAACTAATGTGACCAGGCCTCCGGCAGTAAGTAAAGGCTTGAAAGAACGAAGTACATAGTATAAATCATCTGTACAATTAAGCCCGGCAAAGTTTGAGAATATGAGATTATATGGCCCTTTGCTCCTCAGAGTATGTAATTCTGTAAATGAGCATTTTTCATAGGAAATACGGGTTTCCAAACCTGCGTTTTTTACTTTATTCCCCAGCCGCTCTAACATACCTGTTGAAATATCTGTAGCATGTATATGGTGCGCTTGCGAAGCAAAATAGAGTGCGTCATCACCAGTACCTGCATTTAGCTCAAGTATATGGCTATTGGGGGGCAAATATCGATTAACATGAGCCCTTACCCGTTCCCTTTTATAGCTCACTATTGTGTTTGAAGCATAAATAGTATCAAACACTGCGGATTGCCTGCTAAAAGCAGTTGCAGATAATTGCTCATTATTTACCTCAGTTATTTTGTCCATTGTCCATTAGTTCATATATCAAAATCCTTCGATTTCCGGTTGCCGGTATTTCCACATTACCTGTAGTGCCTTTAGCTCATATGGCTTCCAATAAAAACCTGTCTTGTACCTCAGTGTTGAAATTGCCTGAATCGCTTTTCGTTTAAAGCTACTCATCCTTACATCTGACACCGTAGGATAATAGCTATTAAGTACCGTTTCAAAATTTCTTATCTTATTCACCATTTCAGCCGTAAGCCATGGAGTAAGCGGATTCTTTCGCAAATCAAAATTCTCCCATTGCGGACTAATCCAATCCTCGAGGGTTTCGGGAAATTTAAAGCCGGAAGACAATACTTTATTATACATATCAGACCCTTCTGTAGGCACAGGACTATATATATAGATGATGATCTCTGTTTTAGGATTGATCTCTTTTATCTCTTTAATAAAGGCAATATCAAAGTCTATTTGTTTCATTACCTCCTCAGGCGTATCTGCTGGTGTACCTAATACAAATGAGTATTCAGGGATAATATCAAACTTAGCCATCCTCGCTGCAAACGCCCTGATCTGCGCACCTGTTTGCGTGCCGCCTTTATCCATTTTTTTCAGTATCGCATCATTCCCTGTTTCCGCGCCGAAAAATATCATTTTACAACCTGAGTTGCGCATTAATTCCAGTGATTCATCAGAATATTTATTGATGGTGTCTATTCTCCCTTCTCCCCACCATATCATATTTTCGGGAGCAATTAATTTAGAAAACTCCACGACTCTTTTTTCTGAAACAAAAAAATTATTGTCGTGAAATTCTATGGCGTTTCCGTTGTATTGCTCCTTCAGGTATTTAATGTCTTTATAAATATTTTCAGCCGATTTCCCTTTCCATCTTGCATTGTATATAGGCACCACAGCACAAAACGAGCATTTAAAGGGACAACCCATACTGGAATGATAGGCTATAGTTTTGCTACCCAGGTATGTTTTACCTAAGTATGAGGATAAAGGATAAAATTTATTCAGAGTATCATATGGTAGTTCGGGTAGCGCATCCAGGTCGTATAATTCGTCTGTTCGTGTTTTTATGATCTGGTCGCCGGCACTGTATATGAGATTACCTATCAGCTCATAAGGTTTATTATGTTCGAGTGCATCAATAATTGCCGGGAAGCATTTTTCACCTGGGCCGTTTACAATAAAATCTACATAACCTGAGTTCAATGTTACTTTAGGCTGATTAGAGGGGAAATACCCTCCCCAAATTATTTTTATGGCTGGATACAATTCCCGTACTTTCCTGGAAACAGGAATTGCCTGCCGCAATTGCGGGCCAGGCATGCAGGTACAACCAAAATATTTAAACTCCCCGGTTTTAAAATAGGATAATATCTTTCCTTCGGGATCTGATTCAAGATTGCCATCAACGATCACGTAATCATACAATCCTTCAATGGATGCCGCAACTGATAAAATAGAATTAGGAAGCCTGGGCTTATACCTTGCACTGCGTGGATTAAATAACAATACCTTATTCATAAACTATTTTATTTTTCGAGTGCGCTAAGCTTAAGCTTTGCAATAAATATACCTGGCAAATAATAAAATATTGACAATAGCTTTTTTAACAAAAAAGGGCTTAAAGACATTTGCCTGAAACTTCTTTTCACATAATCAACTGACATGTGCATTCTGTGGTTTCTCTGCACATATCTGTGTAATTGCTTGTAAAAAGCAGGCTGGTAGGTATTTATAAACATAAGCTTTAACTCATCAGAGTCGGTCCAGTTAGCTTTTTTCTCCAGCTCATTTTTTACTTTTTCATAAAAGCGGGTGCCCGGCAATGGATAAGATACAGATACTCCAATGCTATGTGGCAATAGCTCATTGATCATAGAGATTGTATTTTTAATATCCTCTTTAGATTCTCCGGGATAACCGAATTGAATAAAGAAAGAAGGCTGTATCCCTTTTTTCTTGAGCAGTGTCGTAGCTGTTTTAATTTGCGCAACAGAAATACCTTTATCCATTGCATCCAATATTTTTTGAGATCCGCTTTCCGCGCCTATCCACACATTTTCACAACCAGCCAGTGCCAGTGATTGAATATTATCCTCCTGTAACAGCAAGTCGGCCCGGGATTGAATTTTAAATTTGAACCCTATCTTTTCATTATTGATAAGTTCAGCAAACTCGGTAACCCAACCTGGTTTTAATCCGAAAATGTCATCACAAAACCAAATGTGATCAAAGTGGTATTTCTCTCTTAAAAATTTTATTTCTTTTACAACATTACCCGGCGATCTGGAATTATATCGGTTGCCATAAATAGGTTTTGCACACCAATTGCATTTAAAAGGACATCCCCTTGTAGTGCCCATATTCATAGAAAAGTATCCGCTGCTTTTCATCCAGTAGCTTCGGTACAGTTCTATATCTGCAAGATCCCAGGCAGGCATTGGCAGGCTATCCAGGTCTTGCATTACTTTTCTCCCGGGTGTTTTTACCAGGGTATCATTGCGTTTGTATGCTATGCCCTGTATCAGGGAAAAGTCATACCAATCGCTTTGCAATGCGCTGGTAAGCTCTGATAAGGTTAATTCTGCCTCCCCTATTAATATAAAATCAGCGCCTTCATTAAGGTATTTTTCACAATTATCTGTTGAGTCGGAGCTGGATACGATTACTATGCAATTTTTTTCCTTTGCCAGCTTCATCATTTTAAATGCCGCATCGCGCATGTTAGTGAGGCACATTTTTGTGAGATAGTTAAATCCATCATCATAGATCACAAGAATATCCGGTTTATGTTCTTCAATTGCATCCTTGATTTCTTCAGGGTTTTCTACAAACATGGTGTCAAACAGGGATACAGCATGGCCTTTTTCCCTCATTAAAGCAGCCGCATACAAAGTACCCAGGGGGGCATAAGGCTGCCCCATTCTCCATTGTTTTGGATCGAACCGCAAAAAATAAGAATGAGAAAAAAGAATGTTCATACGGACGGAATGGTTTTGTAACTATTCAATGCATTGCATATAACGGCACTGCCACTTGATAAAACGATAGCGGCCAAAATAGTAAGCCTTAAAATTTGTTTCCTGTTGCCTGATGGGTGATCGGGAGGGATGAAACTATGCAGAATTACTACCGGTTCTTTTAATTGTGCAGACATTTGTTTTTCTGAGATTATCTGCGCTTCAAGTGTATTTTTAAATTTAAGTGCGGAATCCAGTGTGTATGTAATAGCCGGCAGGCCTGATGTTGTGCTCTTTTTTAAAACCTGGTAATCTGCTGCTATTATAGAATCAGAAGAAGCAATGTTTTTGTATAAATATTGCAGCTGTGTACTAATATCAATCGAATCTGTATATGCCTTTGTATTTAAGTAGCGGCTTGCAGTATTCAAATAATTGATAAGGCCCTTTTCCACCTCCGGAAAAATCTGATTGTTCCTTGCCGTCACTTCAAAATATACCGGTGCTTTCTCCTTTGTTATATCTTCATATAGCATACTCCCTGCCGTATTCTTCCCCTCTATATCCACAAGTTGCTGCGCATCCTGTATCGATATGTTTAAATACCTGGAAAGAGATGCATAGGAATTGTTTTTTATAAGCTTATCAAGGTCATGAATCATTTCTCCGTAATTTTTTTTATCCAGATCTCTGAGTCCTGCAACCATTGTAGCCTGGTATACCATTGGCGACTGGTACCATAGGAATATTCCTATACCTGATATAAGAGCACATATAAGAAGCGTAGTCTTATGATATTCCATCATTGATCTCCATGTATACCACAATACTTGTTTTATAAAAGATATAAAACCCGACACAAAACCTTCGAAGTCCTTACCACCGATCATTCTGTATTGGTCCATATTGGGTATAACTGGTGGTGAAATAAAATATTAAACCGTGCACCTAAGTTATAAGAGCTGTATTTCTACTTTTCAATTGCCGCGATAACTTCAGAACTCATTGGTTTGGTTTTCGGATCAAAAACGGCCACCAGTTGTCCTTGTTCATTAATAAGATATTTTTGAAAATTCCATTTTACATCGCTATCCATATAGCCATTATATTTCTTCTGTGTCAGCCATTGATATATTGGCGCCATATCATCTCCCTTTACAGATATTTTTGCAGCCATAGGAAAGGAAACGCTATAGTTTTTATTACAGAATGTTGCAATCTCTTCATTGGTACCCGGCTCTTGCGCACCAAAATTATTTGCCGGGAAACCTACGATCACCATATTACTGCTATATTTTTTATAAATACTTTCCAGTTCGGCATATTGTGGTGTATTACCGCATTTAGAAGCAGTATTTACAATTAATATTTTCTTTCCTTTATACTGGGAAAAGTCAATTGTTCTGCCATCAAGCGCAGTCACTTTAAAATCGTAAATGCTTTGAGGAACAGTGGTTTTTGCCGGAGCAAGAAATAATAAGAATTTCAATAGAATAATCGTGGTGAGTGACATAAGTTTTGATTTTTAATTGATTGCTATAACCGCTTCATTAATTCGGTTATTCCTTTGATAAAAATAAAGACAGAAGGGTCCACTTCACAATAAAATCAGATGAAATGGGAAAAGGGGTAAATGAAGCAGGCAGGAAAGGTTATAACCGCTGACTAACAAACGCATTTCAGGCCTGATACAAACCAAAATATCCGCGAATTTGTAGTTTTTATAAAATATTACCTGCTGTAACGTTAATTTCAATTGCTGAAACGGGAATTATACGCGACCAGATTATACGAATGTATTTAGGCTCAAATAGTTAGTAAATATCCGGTTATCTTTATATGTAGTAAATATTTTCTGAAATCATAAGTATAAGATCAATGAGGCGTGTGTTACGTATTTTTTATATTACCTGCTTTCTTCTGCCAGTATTTCTGTGCGGGCAGGCTCAAATATTTGATGTAACTAACGGCACTATACACTTTTATTCGGATGCGCCCCAGGGACTGATAAAAGCATCTACGGATAAACTAAACGGTGTTATTGACATAGCGAAACGAACATTTTTTTTTAAGATCCGTGTCGCTTCTTTTGTAGGATTTAATAATGCCTTGCAACGGGAGCACTTTAATGAAGATTATATGAGAAGCAATATTTTCCCTTTTGCTTATTATTCCGGAAAAATTATTGAAGACATTGATTTGTCTAAAGACGGTGATTTTATGGTACGTACAAAAGGCAAATTATCTATACATGGTGTGGAGCATGAATGCATTATTAAATGTCACCTGATTTGTAAGAAAGGGGCTATATCTGTGAAGTCAGATTTCGTAGTGCTTCTTGCCGATTATAATATTAAAATACCCCGCATAGTATGTGATAAAATATCTCCTGAAATTTATGTTTCCGTAACTGCATTGCTAACACCAAAGCTTTCTTCATAAACAGATAGTCTCAGCTCAATTTTATCCGGCAATATGTTAACTATAAAACATAATTTTCATTGAAGGCCAGAAAATATATAAAAATGATATTGATTAAATTTTTAAACACCTCCTGCTAAACGTTGCTGCATTATATATCATACATACGCAGGGCATTGTGTACATTAATTGTGTGCTCATCGGTCACTGCACTGGCTCAGCAACCCTTTATCCGCAATTTTACATTAAATGAAGAGGGTACCAATGTGAAGGTAAATGCATTAGTACAGGATAAAATCGGCTTTATATGGATTGGAACAAATGACGGGCTGATCTGCTACAATGGCCGCAATTTTGTGAAGATACAGGACAGTATAAATAAGCCCGTAACTGCCCTGGCAGTGAGCAATCAAAGCATATGGGTAGGATATGTTAACGGAAGGATAGGAAAAGTGATCAATTCATTTGTAGTTCCTGTAAATATCACAAACGGACCTTCGTCTTCTGTTACTTCCTTATATACCTCCGGCTCAAATATTTTATGGGCAAGTACTGAAGAGCAAGGCGTGTTTGTTATCAATAATAACATTAGCGTTGAATTAAATACCTCAAGGGGGCTCTCTGATAATTTCACTTATGATTTGTCCGTAAACAAGGGCAATATATTAGCCGGGTCAGACATTGGTATCAACGATATATCTGTTGTGCAAAACAAATTTGCTGTAAATGTTTATACCACAAAAGAGGGCTTACCAGACAATATAGTAACAGTTATAAAAAACATCCCCGGCTCACATACTTACTGGGTGGGCACCCAGGAGGGCGGAGTTGCAATCTATGATCATAACAGCAGGAAAATAACTCCGATACTTGCTGCGGGTCTCAAATGGGACTACGGACAGGTTAATGACATATTGCCTGTGGCAGGCAACCGGGCCTGGGTAGCTACTGAGCAAGGATATTTGTTGGAGATGCAGCTAACAGACAGCTCTAAAATTGTGATTCATCCTTATTATTATCAGGGTAAAAATTTTAGGAAATTATTACTGGACAAGGCCGGCAATATCTGGTGCGGCACCAGCCAGGGATTAACGATGATGACAGGTGAATTTCTTTCTGTCATCAGGCTCAATACTCCTTATTCCCTGCAGGATGTTACAGCCATGATATGCAATAATGATATGCTGTGGATTGCTATAAAACATGAGCTGTATCATATATATTTAAAGGATGCTACACCCGCTATGGTAAATGTTTATACTGCCAAGTCTAATATTACCAGTTTATACAATGACAAAGAGGGCAGGTTGTGGATAGGTACCCTGGGAGACGGATTGTTTTATCAAAAAAGTAAGTTTTCAATAGTAAAAGTAACCGGTATTGATGATCTGAATAATGATGCTAATGTGCTCAACATTACAGGAACGGGTAATAGTCTTTGGGTCTCCGGGTTAAAGGGGGTAGAAGAATTATCATTTCCTGAAAATGGTAAGATCACATTGCTAAAACACTTTGGAAAGAAAAATGGTATAGGCAGCGACTATGTTTACCAGCTATATCCTGATCATAAAGGAAATATCTGGATGGCTACTGATGGCGCAGGCGTTTGTATGTATGATGGTTCCACATACCATCATTGGGATTCTTCTTTTGGCCCTGAAAGTAAAGTTGCGTATTCAATAACAGAAGATATTTACGGGGATATCTGGGCCGGAACGATGTATAAAGATCTTTTCCATTTCCATGCTAATACCTGGGAAAATTTAAGACGGCAGGAAACCCAGTATCCTGATATCAATATTTCTACCGTGATGGCCAATGCCACAGGACAGGTAATCTCAGTTTACAGAAGATGCATTGACGAGTGGTACCCGCAAAGCCGTTATTTCAGGCATTTCAACAGTGCACTTGGATTGGGCATTGATAGCACATCTAATGTGCTAAACTGTGCTGCAAAAGATAAGTATGGCAATATTTTTGTTCCATATCAGCATGGGATTTTAATGTTCAAAAATCAACATGAAGCATATGATATCAGGCCGGGGGTACTTATCAATAAGCCTACGGTTTTTTCCAAACCTATTTCAGGCGACAGGCATCGGTTCGATTATGATGAGAATTACCTGGGCTTTACTTTTGATGGCGTAGGTTTTGCAAATCATGAGCGGTTAAACTACAGGTACATGCTGGAAGGGTATAATGATGGGTGGATATATACCAATGATGCTTCAGCAAGTTTTCCAAAGCTATCTCACGGCAACTATAAATTTCGCGTACAGGTATCTTTAAATCCGGCCTTTGAGCACCCCAATGAAGATGAATATAGCTTTACGATTGCTACACCTTTTTGGGAAATGGATTGGTTTTACCTGGCAGCGGTTTTATTGGCAGGGTTGTTGGGCTATTTGTATATAAAGCAGCGGGAAAAGAGGCTGAAAAGAATTTCCCGGTTACAGCAGGAACGCATGATGTTTGAATACGAACATCTCAAAAGCCAGGTAAATCCGCATTTTCTTTTCAATAGCCTGTATGCACTTTCTATACTTATCGAAGAAAAAAAAGAAAATGCTTTAAGCTATACGGTACACCTTGCCGATCTGTATCGCAATATGCTTGCCTCTGGCAGAAAAGACATTATTTCCCTTGAAGATGAACTGGAGATATTGATGAACTACATTAATATACAACAAACACGGTTTGAAGATGCTCTGCACCTTATTATAGATATTCCGGAAGATGTATTGAAATCGAAGAAAATTGTACCCTTGGCGTTGCAGCTATTAGTAGAAAATGCTATTAAGCACAATGTGGTTTCGATAGCCAATCCGCTTAATATTTATATTACCGTTTCCAGGAATGAGCTGATCGTAAAAAATGTGATACAGCCCAAAATAAGCAGGGAAAAAGGAGAAGGCATTGGGCTGGTCAATATTAAAAAACGCTACGCCCTGTTGACAAAAAAGCAGGTATCTTATGGTATTTTTGCAAATGAGTATATAGTAACACTACCTTTATTATGAATATTGTAATAATTGAAGACGAGCAGTTAGCTTATCAGAAAATGGTAAAGCTGGTAAAAGAGATCCTTCCGGCATCTCAGATAGTCGCCCACCACGATACTGTGGATTCGGCGTGGAAATGGTTTTCCCAAAACCCTCTTCCGGATCTTGTACTATTAGACGTTCAGTTGTCTGACGGTACTGCGTTCGACTTACTTAAACTGATCAATATAGATTGCCCGGTCATATTCACGACCGCATATGATAAGTATGCAATAGAGGCCTTTAAAACTACCAGTATTGATTACTTATTAAAGCCAATTAAAAAGGCAGACCTGGAAAGCGCACTTCAAAAACTAAAGAAAATTCAAAATATCTTTCACAATAATGACATTCCCAATAAAAATGTTCCAGCAACCAATGACTACAAAAAAAGATTTGTGATCAGGTTTGGCGAGCACATAAAGTCGCTGCCTGTTGAAGATATTATTTATTGCTACAGTGAAAATAAAAGCACCTATGCATGTACTGCAGACGGGCGCATATATCCATTGGATAACAACCTGGATATGCTGGAAGTAATGCTGGACCCGTTCATTTTTTTCCGGCTTAACCGCCAGTACATAATCACTTTGAAAGCGATAAGCGAGATGAGAACATACAGCAAAGCCCGTGTTATTGTAAAATTAAATCCTGAAGTTAAAGATCCCCCTGTAGTAAGCTCTGAGAGAGCTGCCAATTTTAAGAAATGGCTTGCAGGAGAATTATCATAATTATTTAACCAAAATAAAAGCGGGAACAATACCTTTTCAGATGATGTTCCCGCTTTAGTGGAGCCGGCGGGTACAGAACCTAACAGCTAAATATGTTGATTATCAATGAGATGAAAGAACGCTGAATCATGTACTCTCGAATTTCGCACCGAACTGGTTTGTGAAAGAACTACATTGAACTAAAGGTACGAATAAATGCCAATATTGCAATAACATTATTAGCAAAATTTGGCTGGTTGAAAGTGTAAATATACGATGCTGCCTTTTGCCGGATGATAGGATGGTTGATAGGTGATGTAGCCGAATGCATGCAATTCACTTATGCATTTATGGTAGGTTGCCATGCTGATCTTCGCAGGTGCTAGGAGTTTTTTCCGGGAAATAGAAAAGGGACTGCTACAGTCATTTTTAAGCCAAAGTGCGAACAGAACAAAGTACAGACTGATATGGGGACATGACAACCGTGCATCGGTTTGGGCGATGCGCATAAAGGCTGCTAGCCGCTCGCTTGTATCAGATCCTGCTTCCTGCATCTAATAACGCTCTTACTTCGGATAGTTTGTAATAATATACTCCCTCGATTTTAGAC
>Ga0302185_10001286_pt1 | contig 17882 bp, 12 predicted proteins | sample II_Bog_E1_1_FD_200231 | JGI IMG/M metagenome (GOLD analysis project Ga0302185, IMG submission 200231) | Peat permafrost microbial communities from Stordalen Mire near Abisko, Sweden - II_Bog_E1_2 | ecosystem: Environmental > Terrestrial > Soil > Wetlands > Peat | place: Sweden: Abisko... | reverse complement strand
ACTTTCCAGCCTTACTTAAGAATAATATCTTCTTTGAACAAAGTCTAAATTTATCATTCCATTTTTATTGTATACAACAAATTAATTTTTAAATTGATATCTTTCAAGCTATGAGGAAACATAAAAATAATAAAATTTGTGCTTAATCAGTTTCGGAAATTGTCCATCAACAATTAATATTAAAATATTTGTGAGGTCTTCGAGAATATATTAATTATGTTTTACAATGATTTTTTCAATTTTAATTTTAAAAAGATAAACTTCGTAATTATTGTTTATTAACTTAATAAGTTGAATGAATAGCTAAAAACGACTAGTTTACGACTTCAAAAATTTTGTAGAGAAGGTTTTCCTGCCAGTCCTCAAGAAGACAGACGGACCATACCTAGAATGGAGTCGATTTGCCCAAATTATAAGCAACGAGGCAATCAACTATGAATAACTTCATCAGTATGTCGAATCAATTAACAACAATTTACCATCTACTTACGAAAAAAGAGAAATACCGCTCTTCAAAAAGAAAAAGGAAGAAGGATAACTACCCGTTCCGTAAGGAGGTTTCAACCCTAGCAAAACATTTGGAGGAGAAAGAGCCAGAATGATGTTCAATAAAGGTTAAATGGATGATTTTGGAGATCAGAAAAGAGAAAGTGGAAGCTATTCTTTGGGAGTGAGTGGAAGAACTTCTCCTCAAAATATGCTGCCTGGTTTGTAGAAATTATGCAAAATCTTTATATAGAATCAGCAGCGAATGGAAAATATATTTAATACAGCTAGCAAGTCTCCAATGAAGAATCGCTGATGATTTATGGATTAAAAATATTGACTTTTAGTTCAGTATTTAATTATCAAATAAAAGACCAATATTAAACAAGACTATCATTAACGGGCATTTATTCGAGGGTCAAGGCGTTTTCCAGCTTTGCAGATTATAATTTATTGCTTGTAAATGAAAAAACGTTTAATCTTTCCGAAGTAAGCTATAATCAATAATTGTATTTGTTTTTTTAAATTACAGAACTGATTCAGGAGCAATTCGAATCATTTAGATCAATCTAATCTCTAATTTTAATAAATATTTGAACTTATTTTGTTTAAGTTTAAATGTGCTCTTCTATATTAATAAAATGGAATACCAGCAAAAGAAGTAGCAAATTTTAAACTCTGTTTAATTTACTAATCTACTCACCTTCAATCTCGTAGAAAATAAATTGGAAAGAAACTTCAAAGCTATTGTCGATGCACTTTTGCTTAATCAAGGTCGAACTGAGGAAGCCATTAATAAAACAGATCAACTCGAAGACCGACTTGCCCTTGAACGACAAAAGAACCTTCAATAACAATAAGGATTTAGGGGTTTCATAAAGCATTTAAATGACAGAATTAGTAAACTTGAAGTCAATACATATTCTCAAGGATAGCCATCTGCTTCGTCGATCAAAGGAGATACTAGTAAAAAATAACAAAAAGATACAAAAGAATCAAGTAGACGTTAATCGAAAAGAGAGACTTCTAAAAAATAGCTGAATGCAGCCGAAGTATCTCCATCAATGGAAATCAATTCAGCAGTTGACAAAAAAATTGAGGAGGCGTTTCAGCAAATAAATATGGTGAAATAGAAGATGCCAGTTTTGCAATTTCTTGAAAATGAATTCGATAATTTAAAAAGAGATATTTCAGTATTGAAAGGATAGCTGATGACTCTCAAGAATCATTCTTAGAAAGCGATAAAACGTGATTCCTTAGGAAATGTTTTTAAAAGATAAAGTTCAGCTAAATTAGGAAAAAGTAGTATCATAAATTTTAGTAATTCTAATTCTAATGCTTTTCTGGAAGACGCCTAGAATAAATAAAGCAATAAGGATAGTATCAAGGAAAACACCAAAGACATCATTGATATTAAAGAAACTGGGAAAAGATTGGATATGAGTCAATCGGATAAATAAGATAATGAAGAACTAGATAAGTAGCTTGAGGGATTACATGTGGAAGTTAATACTCTTCATCTTTGCTTTGAAGAATTAAAGGTCTTTGTTGAGGAACTAAGAAAAAAAGATATTAAATCACACTCCATTCTCTCCTAAGTTGAGGATAGGCAAAGGAAGATGCAGGATGAAATGAGAAAAGACAGCTAAAATTTTGAAAGACAAATTAAAAATATTCAAGTGGATCTGCTGAACAACCAGCATATCAAAGAGTAAGAAAAAAACGTGATTAATCAATAAAATAGTAAAAGGGGTAAAGGCTCAAGTAAGAATGTTGATAACTCTTACGAAGAAATTACTATAAATTTTAAAAATCAAATCAATGATAGATTCTCTAAAATCCAAGGGTCTTTGCAAGGTTTTGTAACTTAGAATTAATTTAATAGATTCAAAGGCTAATCACGAAATAAAATGGAAGATATAGAGAAAAAGCACGACAAATTTGTGATTGAATATGAGGATGAAATAAAGAAGATTTATGACATGTTAATTAATAAAGATCTGGATATAAACAGATTGGGTGAACTAATAAATTCGACTTCCGAAGTTATCAAAGAAAATGCTGCTCAAGCAGAGAGGAAGCATAATATTGCCATTGCACGGGCAGATGAATTAAAAAAGAATTTACAAAATCTGAGAGAAGATGTTGAATTTTACCAATCGATTAATGCTGATAATAAAAAGAATGCTGAAGTTGGAGAGAAAAAATTAGGAGAAAGCACGATCGAAGAATAATCGAATAGGGAGAAGGAGAAGGAAAAAGAGAAAGGAAATGTTGATACTCATGCCTTGTAAGATCTAAAAAAATACTTTAACAATAAGTTGCATGATCAAAGGGCGTATTTAGTAGGGCTCGTTAGAGATATTGAGAAAAAACAGCAAGCTGCAGGAGGATTTAATCAAGAAATAGCAAATATGTGGGATAAGATTCACGAACTCGTCTTATTTCTAGGCAAAAAAGCAGATGCAGAGGATATAAAGAAAAATTTGATTTACCTCGAAAAGAAAATAAGTAGATTGGGAGCTCATCTCTTGAAAGTGGATTAAAATTCTGAGGATGCTCTTATTTCTCGAAAAAATTGGTTTTGCTTAAGCTGCGATAAAAGCTTAGCTGACTATCAAGGAAAGGTGGGAAAACATCTTGTGTGGGAAACAATGCCTGTAAAAGGACTTGTCAAGACTGTGGATAAACGTAGCCTTCCCTCTCTCAAGATAAAATAACTTAAATGATCATCGATATTAGTTGGACAATTTTCTTTTATAACAATTTGCTTTACCTTCTAATTGATTATTATAAGCTTATTGTAAAAGTAGAAATTACATTATTTTAGACTCTCAGGAAATAAAACAGTTTGCCAATTTTGATACATTCGATAGATAATTTGATAAAGGAATTGGCTACTAATAATTTTAATATTTAACATTCGAGATCAATCATTAATTTATTTGCAAAGAATATAAGAATATGTCATCATTTCTATATGCATTGAAAATGGAATTTTCATATAAAGATCGAATAGGCATTTCCTTATATAAAATGAAGTTATTCATCACTCGACCAATTATAATTATATCTTTAAAAGAGAAAATAAATAAGATGAGCGAAGGTCGATAAAAAATAACATATAGTCTCAATAAAAGTAATCATAAAGTAACCAAGGAAGGAAGATGATCACCAATCTTATTTTTTTGAAGACTTAACAAACATAAAACATCTTAGAAGCAGATATAAATACTTTTCTTTTTATATAGGTGAAAATTTTATTGATAATATTGAGGACATTAAGAATTATAGATTTAATTTGTTAACTTTGCTCAATCTATCAAGCAATCTCATTGTCTCAATTGAACCATTTAATTCGGTTTATATGCCCAATCTTAATTGGTTATTTCTTCGTAAATCAAACGTAATTAAGAAGGAAATATGATAAACAATACAGAGCCGTTGCTGAGTTGTAACTTAAAAAATCTCAAGGAGATAAAGTTCGGTTACTCAAGCAGTAAAACTATAGATATTTAGAAGGAAATTAAATTAACGATATCTAATTTATTTAGAATGCATAATGGCCTTTATTGGAATAACTATCCTTGGATAGCAACAATATAGTATCTTTAACTCCACTCATCAGGACTTCTTGCCTCCAATTAAATCATTTATATCTATGTATGCTAAATACTAACGATAGCAAATAACAATATTGTAAACGTTGAGTCTATCTTTTTTACAAATATTCCCAACCTCAAAGTCTTATCTCTCAGTAATCAATATCCTATTTAGAAGGAAATTATATTTCAAGCATAAGGTTTTTATATAAATGCTATCTACCAATCATAGAATATATCCTTTTAGCTGAAAACTACATCTTAGATCTCTCCAGCCTCTACAAAAGTCATTTTAATCATCTTTCCAGAATTAATCTCAGTAAATATTATGAAATTATTAAGTTAAAAATAATTTTCCATCAGCCCATGAGTTGATAAAATGCTAATGGAAAGAAATTTCCACCATTCTCTATGGTATTTGAATATATATGTAGCCAATGAGACGATGATCTATAGGAGCTGCATTGAAATTCAGATGTACTAAAAAAATATCGAGTATTAGCATCTTCATTGATTTTGAAAAATTAAGATAAACATTAATAATAATTCATCGAAAAATCAACATGAACATCCATTATTCTCAGGTTCATTTTGATTTAACCTCATCTCAGGAACTCTTTAGTTTGAATTAACAACATTATAGACATCTACATTGAAAGATTTGTACTTGTCAGCAATCTTTTAAATGAATTGGTAATTGAAGGAATATCTCTTATCGTTGTTTATGCATAGAATAGATGCTCTTTTGCTGCGAATTGCTCGGCTTATACTCTACTCACCTCTCGCCTTCCCTGGTCAACTTTATGGCCAAGTAATCCAATCTGAATATTTGTCTCAGATTTTTCCCGTAATGACTAAAGCCATTGAGGAACATGCTAATATGTAGAACGTCTTGAAATGTCAAAGACAATAAAAGCTCCAATAACCTTTCGATAGTAGCTGAATAATAATAAAAAGACTTCATGGTTAAAGATCTATAGGTTTATTGTCCGGCTGTATCCCAAATTTGAGCCTTCATTGTTATCTTATTGTCCAAAGTGATTAATTTGGATGTATACTCCACGGCTACAGTTGGGGTGATATTGTTAGGTATCTTCTCCTTGGTAAAGCAATAAATGATGTTGGTTTTACCAGTGCCTGCATCTCCAACTAGAATAACTCAGTAATATGACAAGTACTTTTATGAATATCTTTGAAATCGTCCTCTGCCTAATGATTCATTTTAATTTATATCGACTATTAATAACAAAATAAATTTGAATTCACTTTTGATGAATTATTATGCGAATAATATTTATTCATTTGACGGATAATTTGTTACCTAATTAAATAATATTTGCTAAATATAAGGGGTGGTAACTCATTTTTAACTTAGTTATTCTAACTCATTTTTTGCAAACTTAAACTATTTCATCAAATGATGTTAATCTATGAAATTTGAAAAAAAAGATAGCTTTACAAATATCAACAAAATTAAAACAACTAAACAATAATAAAACAATGGTAAGATATAGGTATATAATAATAGTTAAATTGAGAATGAATAAAGATGAAATTATAAAAAATTTATACAACCAAAATGAGAATCTACTGGAATAGGTCAAACATTGGAAGAACAAATATCTTACAATGGAACAAGCCTATAACCAGCTACTCAATCAATTCATATCAAAGTAGACAGCAGTTGATCCTTAATAGAAGTAAAATATCATCATCAAACGAGAGGAGTCCAGCCTTGAGGACATTATTTTCTAAAAATAGCCAATCTCACCACTTAAAACAGAATTATCTCCTCGAAAGAAATAACTAAATCCATCAGTAAATAGTAATAAGGATTTATTGGAGAAGCCGCATAAATAGGTGGAGGATATTTTCGATTTTTTCTCTTAGAATATATTAAAGCCAACTCCAGTAGATCGAAGTGCTTGCGAACTGATCGAAGGCTGCTTCATCATTGAGAAGATAAGTAGTATTGATCACTTCGATCCTTTAAGATTTATTTACCCCCCAAACAAATTTTTACATCTGAAAAACATGTTCGATATAATTTATCGATTTATCTTCATGAATGAAGTAATCCCGGAAATTCAAGATGATTAATTTGACAGTCGTAAGAATTAAATTAATTTTGGCACTCCCTGCGAAGATTTTCAGTTTGTATTTGACAATATCGACGACAAGGGCGGTGAAAAAAACAGATTAAATTAATTTTAAAAAGTTTCTCATTTGATGAGAAAAAGATATATTTATGGTGCTATCAGACCAGAAATAATCAAAATCGATAAAAAGCTTTTTGAAACTGAGTTGGCCTACGGTTTCATTAGTAATGTTCCCTTTCCAAATTTTTTCAAGGATCTAAATAGAATTGTGCAACGTAAGCTCTATGATTATTTAGAATAGATTAAATTCCGAATGTTACGTATGAACAAAGACATAATAAATAAAAAAGAGAAAGTAGACATCGTTTCTGAAATAATCAAAGAAATCACAGCGAAAAGCATATAAAAAAAGTTGTAAGTGACCTCCTATCCGATTAATTTGTAGTTAAACGCTAAGATATGTGGATTAAGATTGGTGTATAGTAGCAAAAGCAATTTTGTATCTGATCAGTTCAATTATATAGAAGGATTTATGCATAGGTACAGCAAACTAAAACTAGTTAAAATACTTCACTATATACTGACAGAGCAGCACATTATCATTGTATGTAAAAATAGAAAAAATCTCAATCAACTGTTTGAGGTCATTCGTAGTTTTGTCTATCCTTTTAATTGGATATTTCCGATCATTTACTACTACTCTCCTTTCTTCGAGCCCTTTCTCTCATCTCCTCTCCCCATTATAATAGGATTTATCTAGAGCCATTAAAAAATTGAGACCTAACAAAAAGAAAATCAATAAAGTTTAAAAATCAAGCAATTACCTACTAATGACTTTATTACTATCTTTGCCTAAGAGTAATAAAAAATAGATTTAAATGAATTGCCAACTTTTTAAAAAAGAATCAATAACTTGTACAAATTAATAAGTAAGGAAAACAAAAAAAATGGATATTCTAGCCCCAAGAAACCATAGAAGATGTTATCTCCTTTGCTATAAAATTCAATGGACGAGCGTCTTACTTATAAATTTTATAATTATATTAAAAAATTACGAGATTTCATCGAAACTGGAAATATCAATGAATAAATGGATGATTTTCTCATTCAGTTTATGGAAAGTCAGATGGTATCTTATTATAAAGAGAATTTGCTTAAGCAAAGAGGGAAAAAATGATATTAACAATTATAATTTTTTAACATTTTTTATTAATTTAAAAATTTTGACTCTCAGTAACAAATTATAAGCATCATTGATCAAAGACTATTGAGTATTTATTCTTTTGAGGCTTTTGAACTTAAAAAGGCAGTCCGTTTTCTCTAAAATAACTTCTAAGATAATCATCCTATCCTACACTGAGAATATCTATTATATTCTTACAATTATCCAAAACTCTTTATTTGGCAACATTTATCGATTTAATCCCGATTGACTCCTCTTGCATTAATTATATTTTATTATTTTGTTAGGCAATACGATCCATTAACTGTTGTTCTTTTTTCAAACTTTGTTCCAGCGATTGCTGATAGTTTATAAGTTTTTCTTATTGCATGCCCTTACTTTTTTGTAGTTAAGCAATATAAATATTCTTCTGTTAAATAATAATATCTATTTGTTTAGATTTCTCCGTTTGCTCCCGAGTCATCGTCTCGACCTCTTTGAGTTTGACAGTGGTATTGCTCAACTGATCTACTTTTGCTTTTAACTCCTTGCTCTATTGAATTAAAGTTGATACTATTTTTTCCACTTATTTTAATACATTTTCCTCTCTCTACCACTCTTTGGTCAATTCTTAATATTGAGATATTAAATGAGAAAAATATTAACTTTTTTCCCATTTGAATTGATTTTAAGTATTCCTGTAGTTGACTTTATTTCTGTATACTTATAATCCTAAAAGGGTAGCTATTTAATCAACTATTGCCATGTTTCGACTAAATTGTTAAAAAAGAGAGCGGAGCTGTGCATCATATTGCTAACTTTTTATTGCAAATTCTTAGTATTTTTGGATCTTGGATTTATTTTTGGCCAACTAAACGCGTAATTGTATTATTTCCTCAGTTTATTCTGAAATTTATCGATATTTTAGATTCCTTTCTTTCATTAAATCCTGCAAGCAAATAATTCTAAACCTTTTATTAATCAAAACGCATTTATCATAGCTGAGTAAAAAATCAATTTGGCAATAGTCTTTAATTATTAAAATTTCAGGATAAAATTACAATTTAAGAAAAATATTATTTTTAGAGGAGATGCAAATCATGAATTTTTCACTGTGAGAAGTGTTTGGAGTTTACCGCTTTGAGATCTATCAAAATTATATCGTTAAAGCTTATTTTATGCATCCCTCCACCAAAAATAACCATTTGATCATGAGTGCCAAGATAAAGATCAGCAGTATAGTTATCTCTAGATTTAGGTGTTCTCTTAACGCTTTCAGCATTTATTTCATTTTTTTCTTCTTTTGTGTGACTCCCTCCAGCTATTAGCATAATAGAATTGGTTAATACTTCGAAGGTGGAAGTAAGATTTAAACTTTAATTGGATTGAAATGTTTATAATTCTGTCAGCAGTCTATTCTTTCGTATTTTTTTACTATCATGGAGTTAATGTTTCTTATTATCATAAAGTTAGTTATAGTAGTTCACGTCTCTCAGCTGATTTCGATATTTACCTGGGGATTTCAAAGTACTCGAGTGATCATATTCTTCAGATTCAGCCTGTTCATTACCAACTTTTGAGGCTGAATCTCGACAAATTTTTTTAATATTTGGAGCATGTTCTTCCTTAATTTTTAACCTTTCTTACTGAGAATCAATCCAACAAATTTTGGCATTGCCACTTGACAAATCAATAGAAATAAGATCATTTCTTTCGTGAGTGACTCCCTTCGTTCCTCCAAAAATAAAGAGATGATTTTCATAGACAACTCCAGAATGTCCAAACCTTCCTTATATATGGTTTATCAATTGTATCTACTTAAATTATTTATTTTGGATATTAAATATCCATACATCTTAAAAGACTGTACTAAAATTTTTACCACCATAGATGATGATAGAACTGCCATAAATATTCATGCTTCCTTGGGCTCGAGCTTATGGATATTATTTATCTTTATGCTCTTTTGCATTGAAGATTATTCTCCAAGTCAGATTCTTTAAATTAAGAGCATAGAGATTTGGATTATATTCACCATCAGAATAACCCAAACCAACAATCATATCCTATCCATGGACAACTGCTCTATGAGAATCGATAGGTTTAGGGGGTGAAATTGTTTTTACTTATTTCCAAACTCCCTATTTCAAATCAAATACATGTACTGCATTAGTGTTATCCATAGTGTCATGCATTCCTCCAAACATGAATATTTGTTCTTCAAAGATAATGGTAGTATGTGAATGCCGAGGTCCTGGTAGTTATCCCTTCTGTTAAACATTTTTCCAATTGAACTCAGCAAAAGAGTAGGAGAACATATCTTTGAGAATTCCGTTTGTGTTATTATCGTAGCCTCCATATATATAGAGCCTATTTGAAAATGATTGTACTTATTATTATAGAGGCATGAGGAATGACAGCTGCGCCTTCCCACCTCGGTTGAAGGAGTTTTAATTTATTGCCATTCTAAGTTTTATTTTGATTTATGATCTGTGCCATGCAATGGAACATCATTATTGCTCTCCCTTTTACAATTTTTTGATTGCATTTTTTAGAATTCGAAAATATTAATAATAAAAACGATTCATATTTTAAGTTATAATTCTCATGTTAATGTAAATTCATCATTGCATAAGTTTTTATTATTAATTTCATTATTTTATGCTAATTTTTTACTTAAAATTAAGAGGTCTTTTTTAACATTCTAATATCGAAGGTAATCAGTTGTTAAAGAAGGACAATAAAGATGATTAATATTCAAAATCCTTAATTACTCGCGAGCTAATTATATATAAGTAAGAACATTTTCCTATCAAATCATAAATCGCATCATTTCTTTGTAAAAATAAAACAAAATTTGCATTGATCTTCACTGTTGTAAATTTTCAAGATTCCATTTACGAAAAAGATATCTTCTCATAGCTTAATTCTATCCTCTTTTTTGAATTACCTTTTGCAGTTGTTTTAGGTGATCCCTTAATACTATTCAAACCTGATCCTTTTTTTTTCACAATCTGTTTAATTTTGGCAGGCAGAGGGGAGATTGTTTATGGCTGGTTATTGAGTTTACAAAGCTTTTGAATATCATCGTTGAACTCATTATTATTCCATCTCAGTAAATGGTTTTTTTAGGAGAGGTGTAGGTTATAGTCTTTGTAATGATCCTGACAAATTTGGCAATATGTTGATAAGGGAGCAACTTCCTCGATTATTTATCTAAATTCAAACATATTTACGTTTCGTAAGAGAGGCAGATTTATCTAAAGCGGTGCTAAAATCTTTTTTTCTCAAATTAAATGAAATTGGCTTGCGTTTTCTAACTTAAGATATCTAACTACTTTATCGACAGACAATATAAAAGCTGGAGTAAAATAGTGGCCGTCTTTATTGAAGATAGGTAGCGTTGGAAGTACTGAAGAGTGAGACCTGCATTAATGAATGTTTACCAGAAAGGAGGGCTAAAATCGACGACAGTGGGTATAATTTTGCACTCCCCTCTTAATCTGACAAGAGAGAAGAGATATGCTTGCATATTTAGCTTAGGTCTATCCGTCATTCTAACTATACTCTTTTTTATATAGAACCAATAATCTTATCCGCCATGAGAATCGTAAAATATCCACAAAAAACAAAAATACATGCTATCAATGCTTTTGCTTGAAGAAACCTGATAAATTAATACGATTAGTTTGAGATAACTTCGGCAGTATAAATTGATCATATTATCTCTCCTACATAAGATCAACCATATTTTTTAATGTGATAGATATAATAAAAAGAAAGTAAACAAATCAAAAATAACTCTTTGAAGTGATATAATTTCGCTTCAAGACAGTTATTTTCTGCAAAGTGGACAGTTGTCCTTAATTTTTCTCCAATGATTGAGACAGTCGCGATGATATACATGCTTGCATTTGGTTTGGTAAATAACAGATTCTACATTAACTTATTCTAACTTTTTTTCACTAAGTCATGACAAATTGCACAGGTTTTATCCTGCCGACACAATTTTAACTTTAGTTATGCTTCATCCTTTTTTCTTAAGGATAAAAATCCTTCATTTTGGAGTTGACTCAGTTAATTTAGAAAGTTCTGATTTGATCATCAAGGTACATCGAATGTCATCGCCATTGAATTACCTGAATTATTAAAAAAGTACCATTCTGTGCGATTTAATGAAAGGTAAAATCACCTAAATGAGCTGAAAAATTTTCATCAGTAGAAGTTGTAGAAAAAGGAAGTTGAAGAGCAGTTATATCTGGCATTGATTCATCAACTGCGGCACAATAATGAAGCTTGATGACTAAAAGTCTTACATCGAGTCTCTCATCTTAAGAATTAGCCGGGATGAGTTAAGAGAGGGCGTTAGTGAGTTCTAAGTCCGATTGATGGTGTGAATACATGAGTTTCTATTATAAAGTATTATAAAGCTATTTTCCTTTTATGCTTATGAGCAATTTATAAGAGAATTATACATTCAAAAACTCAACAATAAAAAATAGACCGTTAAAAATGACCAATTTAAAATACAGCCTCGAATATTATAAACCATTTTAATTGATGATGAAGGATTGTCAATTAGTTTATATTATAATTTATCTATTTTTTACATCTGAAGATATTTTTTTGCGTCTGAATGGTAAAAATAATAATATTAGATAGATACTGGCTTGAATAATATGTTTCCAAATTCAAATAAATTCATATGTTCTTCGTATACGTAATCTTTATCGCCACTCACTTAGATCATTCCCCTTTCTCTTGTTCCCTATCATTTCCAAAGATCAACAGATACATCCTTCTTTCTTTGCGATTCTAAAGATGATTTAACAACACATATCATCGAAATGAGTTTTTCAATGAGTGGCAAAATTAAGAAGAAAAGTGTGTAATAGTTTATGGGAAAATATGAATACAGCTGTTTTGGAGATGATCATGCTCTTCTTGCTAATAAAGATGGGGATATCCTTTACTATAACTTTATTAATCAAAACACATTTTTGATTGATAGACAACATCCATCACTATTTTCCTCCCTACAGATTCATAATATTGATCAAATATTCATTACCTGCGGTGGAAACGTTAAAAATAACAGTCAGGAAAGCGAAAAGATAATTAAAGTATGGTCACCAAATAAGGAGGATGAACTTATCATGAAAAACAGAATAGTGACAGGGCATACTAAAACTATAGAAAATAGCATTATTTTGGGAAGGAATAAGATTATAACTCTGTCCACAGACAAGACAGTTCGAACAATAAATCTATCTACAAACCAGTTTGAATCAATAATTCCTGTCGATATCGATTTCTATTCTGGCTGTCCGATTGACTGGAATACAATAATGTTAGCAGGAATAGGTCCAAAAATAAATATATACGATATCCGAAACAAAAAATTAACGAAAACAAACAAACTGAATCACGATATCATTCAAATATCTAAAATATGCAGATTGACAGAAACTTCCTTTCTTCTGTCAAACATTAACTAACTGTTAGTGTTGGATATACGCAAACTTATTGCGGATAAAAAGAGTTAGTATAAAGGCGAGAGGATATGCGAAATAGTTCCCATTAACAGCAAGGATATTTTGATTGGAAATCGGGACAAAACTTTACAGGTTTGGCGTTGCTGGTGATTATTTATTAACTCTGCCATTTATATTAATAACAGAAAATTAATAATTGAGTGTAAAATCAAGTCTAAAATACAGGCAAAGGAAATCATAGTAAAGTTTATTCAATTAATAAATTAATATATTTTAATTAAAAGATAATGAAGTCATAGATTAAACAAAGAATTAAATCACCATTTTTTACAAATAATAACAATAATAATAATTATAGGCAGTTGGAGTTAACCCTATTATAATTAAAGGAATATTTCTAATCCAAGCCAGTATGCAGCGGATCATTTTCTGCGTGGTAATCCTTTCCTTATTCCTATATTTTTATTGTAGTCTATTTATGATTGAAGAACATAATAGCCAAGCCTCTTAAATTAGTCTACGATCATAATTTCCGCTTTTCCAGCTCCTGTGCCCCTTGATATATCATCAGTAATGCCAGTAAACCCACCTTTGAGTGAATGATAATCCGACATTCGCCAAACAGATGGGAAAAATGAAAACCCTCCATACACAAATGTTGGGTCAATTTTACCGTCTGGCATTATGTATCTTTTGCCATGGTGGTGGTCGTTCCAAACTTGTAATAATTTGGGATCTTTCTCTAAACTTTGAATATTTTGTGTTATCAAGCCACTTTTATTCAGCTTTCGGTCGTCTTCTGAATAATATAGATAAGGGGTGTCCACATGTCTTAAAGCCATGTCGATCGCTCTAATTTGTCCCACATGATCTCCTGTTGAAAGAAAGGTTACGTTAGGAAAAGATTTTATGATTTATGCCAACTATGAGTTAATTGGTCCGTCGTTTACCACAATTAGCTTTTGAACGGGGACTTCATTATTTTCGAGGAACCCTAAAAGTGATTCTTAGAGCATGGCGTGCCTTTTGCAGCAGGTTAGGTATAATGCAGTAACATTACTTTTTTATGATAGGATTATTTCGTAAATAGAAGTATTTGTTTATAAACTATTTATTTTATTGTCAAGGATACGAGAAATATTTTCTTGACAACTTGTTAGACTAGCTTGAATTATTTCCAAAATACCTTTTATAGTTTATTGGTCAGATTTAGCACCATTTAATTCCATAGAAAGATCCTTAGCTGCATTTTGTTGAACATGTTGGAGAGATTCACAATTGTGTAAATCTTGAATCTGCATTTTACTCTAGTTGCTGAGGTAAAGATAGATCAAAAAATTGAATACAATGAGCAAGATAACCATAAGCCAAAGTAGCTTCATATTAAGAGTGCGTCTCAAACACTATCTGAAGAAGTCCAGGCTGCCTCCCTAATATCTTTGGGAGGGATCTAGGTTATTGGCCTATTCCTCACTTTATCTTATGCGATTCACTGGGACATTTCGGCTGCTCATCTATGGCTCTTCAAAGGATTAGTTCATCACACTAAATAATTAATAAATGATTCACTCACAAATCTAATTAAGAAATAAATAACTTCTCCTTTAGACAACCACTTTTTTGAATATCAAAAAAGTTATTTTAGAAGCTTTAAGAATGAAGAATGACCGAAAGTGTTTACTCAATCAGTAAATTAAATATGTAGATACTTATTAATCACTATGAAGTTTTTAGACTAGCCTGCTACGATAATCGAAAATATTGTAACTCTTGGAGAATCAAATGGCCCAACTCAAGAAATACAATCAACACAGCCAGCCAAAAAAAGAAGAGAAAATCATGGCTTGCGTTTTTTCCTGTTTTTATGGTTGATTATCATCGCTATATTATTATCTGTATAATTCCTATATTTCTTATGTCTTGTAGTTTATATATAAAGTCCTAAAGCTTCTATGTAATGTCCTGAAGCCTCTTTGTAATTGTTTAATTAATTTAGTATATTTATAAAAAATTAAATTGACGCTATTAAGTAAAATTTTAATATATTAAATAATTTCATAAAATATATCCTCAATGATCTCAATGATGGATATACGTCTCAAATTATGCAATCAATATTTATCACTCCTAAATTTGTTTTTGAATATTAATATGCCTCTTAATCAAAATAAGAAAACAATGAAGCCCTGCAAAGCTATTTTTAATATAGATATTATTCCTGATATAACTAATACTAAGGTGTTTCGAAACATATTTATTACCTTTGGCAGGAATAAATTATAAAACATTTATCAAGTGGCATAATTCCTATAAGAGTGGAAGTCTCATCCAATTGTTATCTACGATTTCTGTGTTATTATTATTTCTTCTTTATTGTAGTTAAGAATATTCAACAATGTGATTAATGTTTTCGAAAGTAATTTGAAACAAAAAAGAGAAAATTATGTTTTTTGTTAAGGTGTGTATAAACTTATTTATTTCAGCATCTTCTTGCTCATTATAATATTGCATAGGTAGATTGGGATAATACAAAATTTTTAGATACCAAGATTTTTGTGTCAAATTTGTACGCAGATCAACTTTACAAGAGTCTTTAACACTTATTGATTAAAATCAGACTTTATTTGGACATTGCCTTTATTGTTTTATCCGATTCAAAATTAATAAATCTATAATATTTTTTTATTAGTTAAAAGAATGTACCTAAACATCCTATACAATTTTACCACTTCTGGTCAGTAAATTGTATTGACTCATCTTCACAAACATCAAAGCGCTATATTACAGCGAAACCGCGAACTTTGGCTTCGAAATGGTCCTTTAAGAGAAAAATTTAATGGACTTTTTTAGAAGATCAAGAGTTTGAAAGTGGAGAACACAAAATTAGCAAGGCAGAATCGATATTTGCGGTAGCAAGACTAAGGAGACTACAGTATTGAAAAGAGAGGCTACAAGAATCGTAAGGAAATTAAGAGATACTAGCCAAAATAAGTCAATTTGATTCATATCCATCCATAAATGCTTCTTTCCAGTCCTGATCAATACTAGCGAAGCTTAATTCGACAAAATTCTTAACTTTAAAAAGAGAATCAAATCCTAATAAACTAAAATCCTAAACTTTAAAAGGAGGTGAAAGAGTGCATCAAAGAAAACAAATAGCTGAAAAAACAAAACAGCTACCACCACTAAAAAAATTAAGAGTAAGGAGACTATAAAATTTTTAAGAGAACATATCGACCTCGAAGAAAAGGTTTAGTTCGGAATATCTAATGCGAATATCCAGGATGTGAAAGGAAATACTCATCGCTTATTGCGTTAAGAAATCATGAAAGGCAGTACCATGGAATGAAACTAAAGTTAAAAGATGAAAAATAATAGGGAAAATCATCTGATATTATGTGATATACTTTATCCTATTCATTTATTATTCAAGGTTAAATTAATATTATAAAATATGAAATATAAGAAAACTTTAAACAAATATAAAAACAAAACAAATTAACTAATGTTTGCATTTTGAAAAGTTTTATCATGGGAATAACTTACTTTTTTATTTTAATCTTCATATATTTAATTATGAACTTTTATTCATCGAAAGGCTATGTGCTGCTAATAAATTTATTAAACTTTGTAATATATCAAAAATAAACCTCTCAGTATATATTTTTGGACCATTAATTCTAAATTTATTAATACTTATTTAAGAGATTAAATCAGTTTTCACGAATATGACTGAAGCTGTATAAAATGAAAAGATGTGCAGAATCTGTCGATAAAGCTAATAATAATAGGATAATTTTTTGATTAACCCCTCTTGCTCTTGCAAGGGATCAGTGGCATGGATCCATGAGGATTGTCTTGTAAACGAAATTGTTTACAAATACGGCTTTATTGATCATTATCGGTGCTCCTGTTGCAAATTTCTCATCCAACTATATACAGTTAGGGAAAAAAAACCATGGTATATTATTATTAGAGATCTCTTCAAGTTACTTTTAATAATGGGCATATTGTTGTATACTCTATCATGGCTAAATCAAAACGGAAGAAAACTTTCCAAACATTTATGGGGATATCCTCAAATTAAAATTATTCCCTATTTGGCAATTGGTATTGCCACTACTGCTTTCATTGACTTTCTGTATATAATTCATTGGGGTCTTTAAGGGATTTACACAGGTCGTAAGAGATTTAAATTCTACGAAAAATAATGAAGTAGTGATTTATATTTTTAAAAATTTGAGAAAAACTTCTTATATTTTATTGCATTTAGTATTATAAATGAAGTCGCATCGACCAAAATCAAATTAATTTTCAAAGATAATAAATCAGATAGATTGTCTAAAGAAACAAGTTTATTCTCTCATGAATAACCTTCAAGACAGAACAGGAAAATTTTAAAGGACAGTAATAGGTGCATCAAAAAGATAGGTAAATCAACACACCTCCAATAAGAATCTTAATTTCAAGCAACTGGTGCCCAATAAACGAAAAGTAAACAAATAAAATAGCTATAACGAGCATTCACCTCATAATAAAATCTGTTAAATAGCAAAGATAAAATAAAGGGTTGCAAAGATGGAAAAAAGTAATAAAAAGATGAAAAAATCAACAATTATCTTATAGAATTAACTAATCTTATAAAAAACAAAAAGATAACTACTTTAGAGGAAAGTACTTCGAGATCAAACTTCAGTTGCAATTCAAACCAGCTTATAGGGATCTAAAAGTTATCGGCTATTTACACCAGCCCAAAAAAATAGCAAAGAATAGTTAAGGGAAAAATGGGTCTGTAGTAATACTCGAGATTAGCAGGATGATAGTCTTTTATTAGGCAATTTAAACTAATTGAGTTATTCTTCCCCAAAGTTAGGTAAGCAAAAGTTTTATAAATTTAACGTAATTGATTCAACAAATGAAATTGGCAATAAAAAAAATGAATCTGAAAGACAATTGCCAACATTTACGCGGAGGCTATTTGAAAATTAATGATGATGCTAATTTAGCCATCTATTAAAATGATTCTTTATTTTTTATA
>Ga0302185_10001285_pt1 | contig 17883 bp, 18 predicted proteins | sample II_Bog_E1_1_FD_200231 | JGI IMG/M metagenome (GOLD analysis project Ga0302185, IMG submission 200231) | Peat permafrost microbial communities from Stordalen Mire near Abisko, Sweden - II_Bog_E1_2 | ecosystem: Environmental > Terrestrial > Soil > Wetlands > Peat | place: Sweden: Abisko... | reverse complement strand
TTCAGGGTGCCGGAGTTCCGAAGGATGAGGGACAAGCGGCATTTTGGACTCGCAAAGCAGCGGATCAAGGAAATGCAATAGCTCAATGCTCTCTAGGATTATTTTATATTCAGGGAATCGGAGTTCCGAAGGATGAGGGACAAGCGGCATTTTGGTTCCGTAAATCAGCAGATCAAGGAGATGCAAAAGCACAACAAGAACTCGGCTTATGCTATGAATATGGCCTTGGGGTTCAAAAAGACGAACAGGAGGCTATATTGCTGTATCGCAAGTCGGCAGACCAAGGGAATGCAAAGGCTAAATACGAACTAGAAAAGCTTTTACCTGCACCGCCTAAATCATCCTCCACACCAATTCAACCAATATCAACCAACTATTTTAAAACTAATGGAAATTAGCTGTATGACAAATTTCTTTCACATCGCTCGGATATGTCTTGGGATAATTTTTAGCATTGCCGGAATAATCCTGATTATCGAATGGATTTGGGCCGTTTTCCATGTCCAACATCTCAGCGCATATGCGGCAGGCCATCTTACCGGAAGTCTTATTCCCTCACTAATCGCTTTTGCTTTAGCTTGGCACTGCCTTAAAAAACGCGCATGAACATTTTTAAGAGAATTTGTGGTTTTATCACTCTGTTGACCGGCGTTGCATTCGCTTGCTGGGTATTCTATCGGCATTTAATCAAACCAGATCATAGGTGGTTATATATGATACAACCAATGGTAATATCGAGTGCTTTTATTTATGTTGGTCATAAGTGGTTATTTAAAAAATGAATACGTAGGATAACATATGTAAAGAGATAGTTTGCCACGCTAGCTGAACCATTAAATAAATAATGATAAAAAAATCAAATAGGCAGATAGGGCAACTGATTTTTGGAATCATAATGACCGTGGTCTCTATTAGTCTTATTGAGAGAGCTCTAGCAGCACAGAAGACTGGGTTTTTCGAAGTGCATATAAAAGGTATGTCTGGCCCAATGAGTATCATGCAAGGATATATTACGGCCTTTTTATCTGGCGTTATTGGCATGGCATTAATAATTGATTACATATTAGCTGCGCGCAAAAAGTGAGACACACTAATAAGAAACCTCTCGGTTTAATTTTTTTCTTCCTCTCTGGAGCATCATCCTCAAAGAAGCAAACTGATGATATACCGTCCAAAAATCAGACCTAACCAATCACTGAAGCAAACACCATTAGGTCTGCCGGTTTGCATGGGATTGCCTAGCATGGTGTCGCTCAATTCAGGATGTTTGAGCTATGAATAAGCGACTTTTCCTAGCTGTATTGATGGCTGGTTTTGCGGCAAATTGCTTTGCTGATGAACCAGGAGTATGGATCACTGGCGAGATTTTCACCTCTGCACCAACGAATGGACAATTTCTTTTTCTGGCAGATAAACCCATCAAGGACAATCCTGGGCTGAATGTCGTCCTTCTTGGAACAACTCGTGCCGCCATGAATCTCTTTCTGCCTGCATACGCAAAAGCAGCCGATAAACACACGATAGTACGACTTTTTGGTGTCCTTCAGAAAATCACTCCGCCATCAAATGCTCCTCCTAATGCGCCGAATGTTCAATTTATCGCATGGAAGTTTCACTTACCTTCTGATCCCGATGAATTACCACCATCAGATAGAATTCCGATTGATTCGAATAATCATGTAGAAGGTTATACGATTTCTACAAATCGACCTTCGAACTCCGTTTCAAAAACTACAGACTATAGTTCACTTATTGTAGGATCTTGGCAGAATCTTGATACTAATCCACCTAGATTAATTAACTTTAACAAGGATGGAACTTGGAGTTTACATTATTCAGACGGTAAAAGCCCCGACCAAAACGGCACTTGGCAGATAAACGGAACAACGCTAGTTCGCAACTATTCAACAGGTTTTAAAAGAAATTCAGAAATTCAAACAATCAGCGATTCAGAGATGATTCTAAGTAACGTGGTAGAGGGCCCTGCCGGAAGTTTTGTACATTTTGATCATTATAAACGACTCCCTACGCCTTCCCTTAATTAACCATAAACCATTCTCAAAAACTCCTAGAGCATGGGCCCTAACCAATCACTGGAGCGAACACCATTAGGTCAGCCGGTTTGCATGGTGGCGCTCAGTTCAAACCGTTCGGCAGAAATATGAAACCCAAGATCGCCTTGCTAGCCGGGATATTAATTGCGGCCGGGGTGGCATACGCCGCATCGATGCCGTTATTCAAGCTAAAGATAGGTTAGTGAAACCTAGCAGTCGACGTACAACAGGCTTTATTAATGCCACAAAATCGATTGATGTTGTCGGTATGAGAAGTTTTCCAAGTGTGTGAAAGGGCGGATGCTCGTGGCTCTGAGAGGTCGATCACGATATCGCCCGCGCAACTTATTGGGACTGCCGAAGGAGTGTCCAAGCAGTGTTGGGTGGCTTGCGTGCATCTGGTCGCAATGTCACGATTTTTTAGGCTATCTAAAACATGAATATTTGGGTGCCGATAAGTGTTGAGAGTTCCCACCGAAATAAAAGCCTCATAAGGGTTGACGGCATCGAGCATCTCATCAATGGCAACTGATGTTCCTGGCGGATTATTCCAAGCGCCATGATGTGGCATTTTCACGAAGTCTGCATTCAATGAGGTGCCGACAATATCTTTGCATGCTCTGAAGCCTCGTTCCTGCACATCTCCGCAGAGTAAAATGGAAGACTGCTTGCCAGTTATTTTTATAATGAGAGAGGTATCATTGAAATCACCGGCAACAAGTCGTGCAAAGTTCGGTTCGTGTGGATGCAGAATCTCAATACTCTTGCCCCAAATGGTAGTATCTAAATGATTTATGGGTGCGCCAGCGGTACGCACACGATTTATGTTCACTAATGCCCAGCGTTCCAGACGCTCATAAGCTGCTTCGTGAGCAGGTTCGGGTCGAAGAAGGGCCTTAATGCCTCTGTTATCAAGAATACAACGGTACACAAGGAGGGCGTTAGGAAACTCCTCCAGTAGACTGCACGCTTGTCGGTAATGATCCGTATGAAGATGTGTAATGAATACTGCGGAAACGTCTGAAATGCCATTGTCCCGAAAGTATTTGATGGTGCGTATTGCATCTACGCAATCAATAACAATAGCAGCATTCGGTGTAAGATCTGTGGTGTGAACTACTATTGTGTCTCCCTGGCCTACGTCTAGGATTGCCACCTTGATGTTCATCCCTTGTTAGTTATGGCTTGGACCAAACGGGCGGATACTTCATCCGCCGTGAGATAGCTGTAAGGGTCAGGGGTGACAGTTGTTAGGCGGTGTATCTTACCGCCGGAATCCACCTCTGCTCGACCACCAAAAATTGCTCCTGGGCGCAGCATCCATCCAGGCAAGTTGGTATCCAGAGGAAGTGTGATAAAGTCATTGATGTCAGTCCAAAGGTCCATGGATTTTCCTGAAAGATCGATACTAATAACCTTCCCAGCGACAGAGAGTGGACGAAGACTTGGAACATCCTCATTAGGTTGTACATCTCTCTTCCAGTAAAAAACAGCCCTTAGTCGATGGAAGTCTTCTCCGTTTGGGTCAATTTCGTAGGCCGCAAGCATTAATTCATCCAATGATTCAGTTGAGACCACGCCGCTTTCAATTTGGCGAACGCACTCAGTAATCTGATTTATAAGCTGGATCGATGGAGAAGCAGGCACCGGCATGGCTCGCAATGTTTCTGATCGTAGATATAACATTTGCCGGTGTTCTCCCACCCAGGCAGAAGCGACCCACCAATTGATGATGGCCGCAATGTATTCCACAGTTATTCCCTTTGCGATCGATTCCGGACCGACGCTGATGCAATAAAAGTTATTTGAGAAAAAAGTTCCAGACCGATCAATTCCACCTGCAATCATTTGCCCCCAATCCTCCGTAAGCGTGGTAGGAGTTACAACTTTCGGTCTCTGCAATTGCTCCTTCTTGCTGGGCAAATCAGCCTTTCCCGTAAAACCAGGCTCTTCTAAGTCATGTGGATAGTTTATGATTTCCTGACCTCTTAGAGAGACGCAGAACGGCTTGATAGCAGCACAATTCTTTTGCAGGAACGGCCGTATCTCAGGGGGGATACCGGCAAATCTATTTTTATTGTTGTCAGGATTTCCGCGTATAAGTCCGTAGCAAATATCGCTTATATCATTAAGGGTTCGTTTTCCTAGGCGCTGCCAAGATAGGAATGGCAGTATTAAAGAAGGAGAAATGACACTGGTTGAAGTCAAGCGTCCCCGCGCCTTCGTATTAATAGATTTCCAACGATCAGGCAGTTCGATTGTGGCAGATGTAAAAATGTTAGATTGAAGGAGGTTGATCGATTTGGGGGTCGGAATGGAAAATCCGATCCTTGCTGGATGATTGTTTGGGGCGTTTTTACGCTGGGCGATAAAGGCAACGGTTCGACCCGAAGCTTTGGCAAAAATGCCAGTCGGAAGCTGCCATAACTCAAACAATTCAAACTCCTCCAAGAGTCTTTGTCGATACTCGTTGCCTTTTTGGGCCGACATAAAGGTGGCTGGAAGTACAAGTGATAAAAAGCCACCAATCGGCAGTTTCTGAAATGCATAATCCAAAAATTTATAGGCGTGCTCTGTTCGTGAAGGGTCCGTATCCGATGTTCCATAAGGTGGATTTCCAACGATCGAAAATACTTCCCAAGTGGTTGGGGGAGTCCAATCTAGGGCATTACCAGTGTTAATTTCCCATGTATTATGGCCGCTTGTTAACAACATGGCGAAACGTGCAAGGCCGGCAGTGAGTGGCTCCAATTCGTTTCCTCGAATTTGTGAAGTAAGTTCCTGCCCAGAGTGCATATCCGGCATTGCTCGAAAGCGATTTTGAGCTGCAACCAGAAAACTTCCCCATCCACATGTCAGATCAACTAGATTGCGATCTTTGGGGGGCAAAAGTTCAAATGGTATTCGATCAACGAGGGCGCGTGTGAGCCAAAGCGGTGTGTCAAACCGGCCTAGCTGTTTTGCCACCGCACGGTCGAATGCCTCATGATAAATATAGCGAAGAAAATCGACATTAAACCCTGAATAGTTGAGGCGGGCGATAAGCTCTGCTGCGGAGGCGAAGCTTTGGCTATCACGCTCGGATTTAGTCCAATCGAAGTATCCCTCGATATTGTGTCGTTTGGCGTTATCCGGGATGACACCGGGGGACGTCCATGAAGTAAACCCCTTCCGATCGACAAGGACCCGCCATGCAAGTAGTTGGACCGCCAACTGAGCGGCACGCTCTGCATCAAAACCTTGTCGCAGTTTATTCAATGCATGAGCGAAATGCTCAACTAAGGTCTCGCGAGTGGCCAAATCTGCAAAAAATTGAAGTTGGAGAGCAGTTAGGTTCGCGAAGGCTGGCGATGAAAATCGTGAGTGGCCGGCTTTTACATCAGCGACCTTCTTGGGCGCCATGTCATCGGCATATCGAGGGAGGGTCTCGTGCAAAGCACTTGGCGATATCTCAATATCAAGCGCATCCCAAACTTTCCTCTTACCTCCTGGTTCTGCGGCGGCTGCCCATAAACGAAAAGTTTCTTCATTATTGGAGTAGAGAAGAAAAAATGGCGCAGAGAGAACCTCAAGGGTTCCGACCGCGTTCATTCCATAACTATGGTTTTGAATTGGGTGCACCACGATGGATGCGTGTTCAAGCATCGTGTCCTCTTCGGTGTAAGCGATGCCGCCGAGAGTCACATTCCTGATCTCGCCATTACGATAAGATACGGTTACATCGGAGCCAAGTAGCTGAGAATTATATCCAATAGAGTTCAACGCCGAGGCCGCCATCTTGCCTGGGGAAGTTTTCAGAAAATCTGTTCCTTGATTGAGAATCACAGCTACTTCCTCCTTTCGTCGAAGCTTGCATTTTGTTTCACGAGACGGGCAAGGTTTACTTTTTTTAAGTCGAACGCCAGAATCGCAATCTGAATTGCGGCACTTCTTGGGATCATAACTCCTGAGTCCTTTTGCGCCTTGATGCGAATATGTTCCACAACAGCTAAGAGCTTGGCTGGGATAGTGATCGATATCTGAGGCATTAACTCCAAAAATAGTACGATATCATACATGACACAATGATTTTATGTTTTTAAAGTATTCTATCATATAGATAGTATACTATAATATCATGAAAGTGTTTTGGTAAAATATACATTCACACTCTTATTAAGACGCGGGGGTTAATCTGCTAAAGCGGCGCCTATTTTTCATCCGAATAGCCCATAGACTCCACAAAGCCACAGCGCCTTTGCTTCCATAGGATCTTCCTCGACTGGCCAACGGGCCGCACAGTAAAGTCGAACTTGGTTCTCACAGTAGCCCGTTTGAGTGAACAGAGATGACATCGGCCAGCAAAGCGTCGCCAAGTGGCGCTTCCAATTCACGTCACCAGCGAAAAATGGATTCCGAATCTTCAATTCCTCTGCGATTACCACCCTGGCTTCTTCGCGTCCGATCAACTCAGGGCATTGACCAGAGAAACTACCCGGAGACTCCCTACGGGCTATTTCGAGCAATTCAAGCAGCCTATCTGGCAGAGTGACCGAACAATTTCCTGCAATCGGCCCCCATTCCGCAATAAAACCAGCCAAGGCATTGCGTGCGCTGGCATCAAATTCAGTACCCAGAAGAAAAGCCGCCTGTTCGGGAATCCCCCATCGAACATGAGCCGTGGCGCTCAAAACAATCTCATGCTGACGTAGCGAGGAAATCCAACCCGGCGAATTGTCCGCCGCATAGTAAGCGAGATAGCCGATAACCCCGATTTGAAAGAGAGTTGGGTACCCCCGGCGATTCGGACGAGAGGCTTTTAAGAGAAGTTGCCCCACGGCTTGTGAAAGAAGCGGACGCTTTTCAGGCATTGCGCGCCAGCGTTCCAGCAAGTCCTTCGAGCACACGGGTCGTCCCAGTTTCTTGGTTAGAAATCCGACCTCTTCGATGAGAACTTCTTTCTGACTGCCGATGTATTCAGCGTACATTACTGATCGAGCCTTTCGAGGGTCGCCTCTGTTGATTTCATGGTGAGATCCTTGCCGGCGAAATGCCTCAAATAGACCCTGGCAAAAAAATTAACCCGTCGTAGGTCGCCCTCCGTGCTGTCATGAATGTGCCGGGCGATCTCATCGGCGGCCTTGTCGCCGCTATCAACCTTTTTGGCGAACTTGGCGAATTCCTCACTCCACGCGGTCATGATACCAACCATTTCATCGACTGACACATGATCCACCCGAATTACGCGAAGAGTACGCGACCGAATCGGATCCGCATCAGCGAGCCAGGCAGGATGATCCTGATTTGTCACCATGAGCAGTGAAATCGGGTGCCCGTTGTCCCTGAGGTGATCATGAAGTGCGAAAATCCCGGCGACGGCATCTCTGTCCAAGCGATCGCTTTCATCTAGGAGAAGAGCCCGAATGTTTTTCCGCTTAAACTCACGTAGGGCGATTTTGAGAATGAGCTGCATCGGGGCACCATGCCCGTTCGCGATGATGGCCCCGCCAACACCGATGTCTGCGAGAATAGACCTGATCCCCTTCGTGGAACCGGCACTCGTCTGACAGCAGTAGTAAATCGCGTTGCCAGATAAACCCATGGTGGGATAGCGGGTAACAAGCCGCCGCAAAGCGACCGATTTACCCGAACCTGACGGACCGGCAATGACCCCGACTCCTCCTGTGGCATTACAATCCATCAGCAACTCGGCAGCCATAGCGAGCACGGGCAAAGTAACAATGGCATCGGGAGTTTTTACGTTCTCGCCACCATCGACGACTTTGAATTCAAGGGGTTGTTCGTTCATCGTTTTGTTTCCTCGGTTGATTCGACTTCAAATTTGACAGGCCTGATTCTGCCCTTCCTCTTGGGTTGCTTCTGGCTCGCCTTGATGCGTTTGCGTTCCGCTGCGGGCACCACGGTTTCCGGGGCACCCACCGGAGGGCATGCATCCAGCGAAGCCTTCATTTTCTTACGGAAGTCAGACAAACCGATCTGGCGTTTGAGGCGCGCCTTGTTGATTTCATCCGTATCAAAGGGAGTGGGTGTCAGCTTTCCGATGAAAACGCTATCCAGGTAGGCATCCACAGACTGATCCCCACCGGAGGCTGATGTCAGAACGGAAATTTTTCTGCCAACCAGCCCGACCAAAACCTTACCCGAGTAGGCACTCCCCAGCACGGTGACTCCTTGGCGGGCAACCTCGCATTCGATATCAACCCGCATCCTTTTACGGATCTCGGACGGCCTGACAAGATAACCGGGGGCGTTGGCGATATGCTCATGCCACGCCTCCCAAGGCGTCATTCCGATTTCGCTATGAACAGATGAGTGATATTCCAAAAGGAACTTTCTGGAGATGGCCTTTAATACCTCCCATGGTACAACCCTGCGATTTTCGGCCTTTTTCTTGCCCGATGTTTGGCTTGCATAGCCATCCAATCGAGAAAGTAATCGGTCCTGAAAAGTCTGAAAAAACCGCTCAATCTTGCCATTGGCTGATGGGGACTTGATGGGGACACATTCATGAATGAATCCCGCCCGTACAGCGACACTATCGACGAGCTTTCCGATATATGCCTGGGCATTGTCGGTCTGAACAACCTCTGGAATTCCAAAAAACGGCAGAGTGGCATCGTCCTTTGGAGTAAAAGCACCGGTAAGTGCGGCGACGGCATCCAGAGCATTTGGTTCGGCAAGGTGGAATTCAATCCATGGAACAACCCTGGAAAATCCGTCAATAACGCCAGTCATCCATGGCTTAATGAGGAGTCCGGTGGCGGGATGAATCGTCCAGATGGGCATTTCGCTGGCATCCATTTGCACGAGCTCAAGCGGGCGGTCCTGCTCCCTCTTTCCGACGAGAGCGGATTTCTCGAAAACCGCCCTGCTTCCCTCTGCCAGCAGCGTTCGCAGATCTTGCGGCAGTTTTTCGATCGCCCGACGAAGAGCGAAATAGTCGGTCGCCGGCCATTCCTCTTGGAGAGCGACCTTGTTCAGTTCACGGCAGGCAACAGCGAGAGGAACGCCCTGACGGGAGGAAAGGAATGCAAGTGTCCACCCGATCCGGATCTTATCCACCGCACTGGCGGCACCCGGATTCAAGTGACGACGGTCGAACAATGGTTCGCCGGCATCAGCACGGCGTTTGAGTTCCCACAAACTCGACGCGCTGCGTTTCTCGGACTCAGCAACCACTTCGACGCCGAATTTCTCGATTTTCTTGAGAAGAACATGCGCAGCGTTAATTTCCTCAGCGACAACGCTCTTATGGATGGTGGTGGGCTGTGATTTCATAGTGAAGGTTCCTGGAAAAGAAGATACCGCGTAAGGTCGTGGCAATGGCACTCGATGGTCATTTGGCAGGAGGAACTTCGCTCTCTTGCAAAGGCTTCAAATTTGGCGACCTCCTCCGCAATGAGCGCAAGATACGGCTCTCCCTTGGTGTAGATAACACCATTGTCACCCTTCTGGACGGCAGAGATGTCGCCGGCAGATGCTAGGAGCGCCTGCCGATAGAACTCATTGGAGATGGAGGCGACATACCCAAAGTTTGGATGATTTGTAAGGAGCTTGCGGGCGAAGTCTACGAACCCAGGAATGAGAACGAGAGGGCGTTCCTCGGGATTCTGATCTTCATCGAGCACTTCGATACCGACAGTTCGCATGAACCCCTCGGGCAGAGGCGTGTCCTTGAGGAAAAGACCCTGAAGAACCGCATCCACAAGCGATGTGTCGCAGTCAGGAATATAGAACGGAAAAAGACTGATGGAGATTTGGCTCATACAGCAAAGATACGACTGCTTTTCACATCCGGCGGAGAGAGCGGAATTGCCCCCACTCCTTCTTTTATGCAAAGGTTTGCGCTTCATCGGCCATGTTTGACCTCCCTGAATACAAAGTCGTTTCCCGGAAAAGCGAGGGCAGGGATACTTCTCTTGAAGTGGAAATCATCGGGGAACCGCTGAACTGCGAGACATGCGACGAGGTGATGTCTCCTCACGGCAAAAAGCCATTGGGGGTTCGTGATGTGAACATTGGCTACCAAAGAGTGGAGGCCACGATTCTCAGAATCCGGTTTCGTTGCGGAAAATGCGGAAGCATGAAGACGCCGAAACCTCCTTTGATCCACCCAGGGCACCGCATGACGAAACGACTGGTCGATTACATTGAGAACGAGGCGACCCGACGCCCGGATTCGACTGTCGCCCGGGAACTTGGACTGGAAGTAAAAACAGTCCGCAACATTTTCAACGAGTCATTCGATGAAAGGATCGGAAAACTCGGAATCGTAACTCCCTCCAGAATGGGAATCGACGAAGTAAGATTGGGCAACAAGACCCATGCGGTCATCGTGAATCTTGAAACCAAGACACTCGTGGAGATCCTTCCAGATCGCTCCTATGAAACAGTGTCGCGATACCTGTCGGCCCTGCCTGACGGGGACAAAGTCACCATGGTTGCGATGGACAACTGGGAACCATACCGGAGGGCGGTGAAAAACACATTGGGTTGTCCTGTAGTGCTGGACAGATTCCACGCCGTCATGATGGCACAGAGATCCATGGAACGGGCCAGGAAACACTATCGGAACATCGACCAAAAAAATGCGCCCCACATGAAAGCCTGCCGGAAGTTGTTGCTCACACGGCGGGAGAGACTTTCGCCCCAGGAACAGGCCGATCTCGACAAGATGCTCGGCAGATTCCCTATTTTAGGAGAATGCCACCGGGCATTGGAAGAATTCCGCAAAATTTGGGAGGCGGGAACGCGACCGGAAGGCGAAGCGCGCTTGTCGGAATGGCTGACAGACCTTCAGAGAGAGGCGAAGCGGTTTTTTGGTGATACAAGGGACACAGTTATCGACTGGCGCGAGGAGATACTCTCTTACTTTGATTTTGGGGATCTCGATGGCCTTGGCCATCTTGATGAAAAGAAGGACTCCCCGAATGCAAAAGGCAACAGGAGTAATGCAGTTACAGAGAGCATGAACCGTAAAATTCGCGACATGTTCCGCGCGGGCAACGGCTATTCCGTTGAGTCACTGCGACGCAAGGCGCTCCTTCGGTACGGTTCGCCAAACTGAAAATAAAGAAATGGGGGTGAAGATTCACACCTCACTCTGGCGGGGATAAAGCTCATCCCGCACCACACTATTTTACACTGAAAGAAGCAATATCCATTATGCTTGGGAATAAGTGGTCGTTTTGTCCTACCGGTCATTGTCGGTAACGGACATCGCTCTTCAGAGTAAAAAGTCCATTCTGATCCTTTGCGTCCAGCTATCTGAAGTGACGGGTTATTCCGGAAACCCAGCAGACTGGTGAAAAACTCTGCCGTATAGGGAGAAACGCTGGGCGCAGTTGACTCCGTATCTTCGGGTATGGAAAACATGCCCGCCGTTGAAAACGCCGACGAAACAGCCAGAACAGAAAAGGCGAATGCAGTCCCAGTTATACTCGGCCCGAAAAGCGAGCACGAGGCGGAGGCGATCATCGAATCCATCCTGAGCAAAAATGTCAGTCTCTGGAATCTCACCCCGGAACGCTCCAAGGAACTGACCCGCCGCCGCCGTTTTTTGGAGCAAATGACAGCCTGGGAACTTTCCGTAGAGCGTTACATTGACTTACTTCATACAAGCCAACAGGAGAGGGAGTTTCACGGGATAGCAACCATTGCGGAGATTCCTAAACGCTCTGCCATGTATGAATGGAAGAAGGCCGCCGATTCCGTTGAAAAATTGAGTCGTCCGAAGGGAGGAACGGGTCGCAAGAGCAAAATCCCGAACTGGGTTGTTTGCTTCATCCTTCAAAAACTCAACATTGATCCCCACGTCCGTGTTTCCTGGATCTATGAGTGCCTTGAAGACATTGGTGAGTACTGGAATTGGTATGTCCCGGCAGAATGCACAATCAGCCGTTTTGTGAAGGCGATCCGTCGCGAGAATGGTATTCAGGACATGCTGCACTGCATCCAGAAAAAGGCCTATTTTGCCAAGTATGAATCGGTGGTTCGGCATCACTACAGCCACTCCAACGATATCTGGGAAACTGACGCCACTCGGCTGAAGATTCGCGTTCAGAGCAACGGAAAAAAAGAGGAGCTTTGGTTGTTGCTGACAGTGGATTGTTTCAGCGGATTGATCATGGGATGGACTCTGGTTGTGGGCGCTCCTAATGCAAACGATCAGATCCGTCATCTCCGGGACTGCCTGTTGCCGAAGAGAAACGGGGGATGGGGCGGTAAACCGGTCATTCTCCAAAGCGACAACGGCAAGATTTATGACTGCCGGGTGCTGGATGCGACATGCAAGGAACTGGGGATAAAGCTGCGCAAAAGCCCTCCTTACTGCCCGGCTTACAACGGAGCGATCGAGCGCCTGAACGACGCCTTCAAGGATCGCATGAAGGACATGTATATCGACGCCGTGAAGCGGTATTACCGCAATACCCTCCAGCGGGATATTTTTCTGGGAACAGTCGAGAGCCTTAAAGACACCATTGAAAAATGCTTTGAGGACCATTGCCTCAAAACGACACCCAAGGGCCGTATTGAGACCCGCCTGCAAATCTGGCTGAGCGGACTTCCCGACGAGGAGAGCGGACAGATCGATACTCTTTCCGTCAAACGGGCCTGTCTCTACGCCGAAGAGATGGCCGTGACTCGTGAAGGGGTGCTCGTCAAGGGGCTCAAATTCAATAACGCGGTTCTCCGCTATTACCTGAAAAGGAAGGTACAGGTTCGTTACAACATCGACGGGGAACCCACCCATGTCATTGCGATGCTCGATAAGGAGCCCGTGCAGTTATGGAGAAACACAGAGAAGGAGACCCAGTTGGTTGAGGGGTGCAAGAACTTCCGGCAACAGGACATGCCGAGCATGCGCCGTATCGAAGCATCCCTCTATGAGGGGGCACTGAAAACCCTGCCTGTTCATACCCCGGGAAGCGCCCACGCCAAGCGGGAAGCGGAGGAAAACCCGGAACAAGTGATGCCGACATACTCTCCCGGTGGAAAAGTCCGTCTTCCCGTAATCACCAAGAGCACCATCCAGACCGATCTTTAATTCACAGCAGTACAAACACCAAAACAACCATGAACACACAAGAATTCATCACACTGAACTACCATGAAGCATTCACTCGCCGGGCCGTACCGGTGCTGGAAAAAGGTTCCTCCGTTGTCGTATGCGGGATGGAAGGATCCGGCATTACTTACCTGTGCCGCTACATCGCCCAGACTTGGAAAAGGGAAGGAGATCGAAAAGTTCTCTCATTCACTGCCTTTGGCGAATCCGATCAGATAAAACTCGCCCAGTATTTGAGCTCCCTGGTTCTCGGGGATGAGATGCCAGCGGACTGGCATCTGCATTCCTTAAGCAGTCTGCTGAATCAGATGGCCAAGAAAATCCGTGAGAACAAGGTCGGGTTGATTTTCATTGATCGCGCCGATGCGGCCCCGAAGGGATTCATCGACTCCATCCTGACGGTTTCCAGTATCTGCCGTGATGCCGATTGGAATTTGGGCGTGCTTCTGGGAATGCGCAGAAGCAACATCCGGCTGGAGCTTTTCGAGGACGAGGATGTTTCTTCCACTGCGGTGGCCTTGCGCTGCCAAATTCAGCCGCTGGATGCGGGAACCATTCTGGCTGTGCTGCGGGCCATGAGTTCCCAATTTGAAGAGATGGGGAGCATGGTCGAGAACAACGATGCAACGGCCGTGAATGGCCTCGCGATGCTCACCAAGATTTCAGGGGGCAATTTCCGTCGTCTTGGTCAGTTCGCCTCTTATATGGATGAAACCATGCAGAAGCTGTCCGTGGTTCCTGCCTTGGTTGATAAGGCATGGAAAGATGCGTTCGCCATCGAGTCGCTGAAGGTGGCGGCCTGAGTGGTGCCAAGGAATCCGAGGTAGGCTCTGGCGCAAAAAGGAACTCATCAAGGCAATTCTTGCCAACTATGAAGCTCTGGATGAGTATCTGAAAGCGGAACCTCCCTTGCCAGTATTAATCATGCACTAAAAACCGCCCTCGCAGTCCATTGGCAAAATCCAAATCTAACCAACAGCTTTTATGGCAAATCAAGATATTGAAACAAAACTAATCACTCTTGCTATACGCGCAAAGGGTAGCATTACCAATTTCAGCGAGGTTTCGGCTATCAAAGCTAGGGTTGCGACTACTCGCCCATCCAGCCGTGCGGATGTTCGCAAAATTATCGCTCTTGCGCTTAACGAAAGCGAAAACACCGTTTTAGTCAAACTGGCTGCACACGATGACAGCGACAGGCTAATCGACGAAATCATAACTGGTTTCAAAAAATAAGATTTGATGCAGGATCTGCTGACCAAGTGGGCGCTTGAGCAGATTCAGAAAAGAGGGTTTGAAGCTGTTCTATTGTGGTCGTTAGTTTTCTTGGCAGTAGGGGTAGCCCTCGGTTTTTTTATCGGGCAATTCTGGCAGATTTGCAAAACCAAGCGTGAAGCAGATTCAGTCGAGTTGGAGAATAAGAAGAAGATGGCTGAGTTGCTGGAGCAACTCGACATAGTTCGTCAGAAATGGCATTCCGCTAAAGACACTTTAAATCTTCATTTTCGCAATGTAGCGTCTCTAGCTCCACCAAACTTGGATCAGAATAAACTGAAAATGTATCGTGAGGAAATGTGTCGTTGTTACGACAACGAGTATTTACCTGCATTCCAGTCATATTTGGAAAAAATCCCAACGCTGACTTACCCCCAAGAAGCTCGACTTAGGGCTGTTGGGGAAATAATACCAGGACTTCAAACAATGGTTAGTTTTTTAAAAATGGCAAACGAACCAAACATTCTTAAAGAAATTCAGAATGCTACGCCATTCTTATTGAATCCTACCGCTCGGGATACGATCCTTTCGCGCACAAACGCATTGCTATCGATGACAAACATACAAGCGAAATGGAGGCTGTTCATGGTTTGGTTTGCTACAAATAAGTATCTCCGCAAGTAGGTAGCTATCGGATTGAAACTTCCTCTACGGTTGCAAAAACGCCGCCAGGGGATGTAAAACCAATCACGATGTTTACCTGTATCTACACCAAAGAGGAGTGCGAAGATTCAGCAGGAGAGCATGTATTGCAAAATTCCTTTGGTGCGAGATGGAGATCAAAACGCATCACCTGCGATAAACTTCAAGCCGAGTTTGGGAGTACGATCGATGTCGAAGTGGAGAGGGCGTTCCAGCCGTTTCGTAACATGCTTGGCGCGAGAGGCGGGCGCGGCGAAACAGGGCCGTCTCTGGAAGCGAAAGACATTGATGGTGCGAAATATCTCTTACATCCAGGTGGGAAGCCTGAAATAAGGGAGCCACAAATCGATATCAAAGAATTACCCGATGGCAATATGACTGTTAAATTCACTCTTGCTGATATCAAGCAGCTTGAGTGGGCGAAGGCAAAGGTAAGGGCCATGTATCCAGAACGCTCGGTGAAATTTGATGACTCGGCCATCCCTGCGCGTGAATCCGGATATCTCCAAAAGCCTATTCACATGTCCATCAAACTTGGTGGCAAAGATTTTTTCCGAGGATTATTGAAATCCGTTTTCAATCTTCTCGGGGTGACCATGCCTGAAATTGCCTTGGGTTCCGAGTTTGACGGATTACGGAACTTTGTCGTGAAGGGGGAAGGAATTGTGGAGGATTTTGCACGATGGAGTTCTGAGCAGGACCCGTTCATGCAGCACCGATTCGGTGAGTTCGATCATTTTATAGGAGTATGGCGGCTGGATGGACAGGTGTTCGCTATGGCCAATCTTTACGGAGGAATTCCGTTTATATTCCGCCTCGCCGAGGGGTCAAAGGGTGACGATTTCGCGTTTGGATACCTAGTGAACCCGCTCAGGGATACCGACCCAGCGGAAAATAGGGAGCTTTCTTTCGATCCCTCAAGACTCCCGCTTTTCGATGAATGCAAGATGGAACCGGGGCCAGAAATATGGGCTGCATTTGAAGCTCGGGTGAAATCTTTTCTTCAAAACTACCTCGCGCGAGCCGATTCGAAACGAATCGAAGAGATTGTAACGGAGGTGTTGGGGCCGCACGATGGAAAGCTATTCGACCAAGCGATGTCCGATGAACTCAGCATGAAACTCGCTGAGTACATCGTTCATAGGTTGAAGAAGCCGGAACGCGTTGACGAATTAGCAGAAAGGAAAGCCCCCTAGTATGAGCCTCCAAAACTTCCACGTCGATGCCGGGAAAAGCGATCCAGAAATTTTGAAACGCGCGGTTGAACTATACAAAGACTTGGTTTCCTCGCTGAGGCACCTAACCGCGAACGGTGGTTTCAATTTCGGCTTTGTGAAGCTTGCCGACGGCGATCTGAATCGAATCCATTCCATCGTCAACGAAATTGATAGTCGCCGTCTTTTTTACAGTTGCGGGGAGGACGAAATCCCTCGCTATGCGCTGCAAAGCGCATACGAGGCCAGGGACGAGATCCGCAAGCTCGTCAGGGGGGTGTGGGCGACTGAGAAATACGAGGTCCTGGTTCAGGAAATCGGCCACGTCTTAGCTGATTACTGCACGAAAGCCGAAAGGCTCATGTCGGATGTGATATCAGACAGATCGGACTATGGCAGGAAGTTTTGGGATCTCACATTGGATATGCGTCTCAATATCTGGCTTCTCGTCGCCATCATCAAGGCGAACCTCGGCGATGTCATTCGCCCGCGAAACTTGCCTCCCGAAATTCTTGAGCAGGTCGAATCGGCGAGGAAGGCAAAGAGCTAATCGAACTGCTCGAAATCGGCTATTTCAAGAGCGATTCCCCGAAAGTAACGTCACTTCAGGGAATTGAGACGGGTGGTGTGTGAAAGATAGGAAGCACACGGCATGGAGTAAGAAACGGATATGGACGGAGAGCAGGTTAAAAATAAGGGAAGCTGTGATATAGATCGACCAATCTGACTTTCCCTAAAAATGGGGAAGCGGATGTCGTTATGCCAATTCTATCCACGAAAACACACGCAAAGAAATATATTGAGCCACCGGATTTGAGTCGTCGGATGGCAGACATCAGACTGCTTCTCGATACGGTCAGGCAGGTGAAAATTGCTGTGCCTCTCAAAAAACGGATGCTTGTGCATGTCATTTGGGAGGTGGCCAAGGCGACTGGCAATTTTTACGGACGCTATAGGAGTGAGGGGGTTATTGAAAGGGGCGGTGATCCGATTCAACGCGATCACATCTACAAAAAGAGCACACTGGTTGAGGAATTACTCAGTCCTTCGCCTGATCTCGACAGGGTCATGGGACGGGCGCTGTGTTGCATCGTCACCAAGAAGGAACACGACAGGTTACACGACATCGACAAAAAACGAGATGGTTGGGACAGATACCGAGCCGCTGGGATCGTAGTTTATGACATGCTTGACCAGACACGGATGGACTACCAAACGAATCCCCGATCTTTCGGGTGTGATCAGTTAAGTGCCTTTGGCTGAAGGGATTGGGATCTTTGGAAACCAACTCCAGAAATCACTGCAAAGAAACTCCGGCATACAGTGCAAATCTAACTCCGGAAATCACTGCAAGCCGACACCCAGAGGCAGTGTTTATCAGGGGTTGCTGGGTTAGCCTCACAGGATGGCTTTTCAAAGGAACCCCATATTTTCCTGCCATTTTTTGTATATTCTTGTATATTGCGGGGGATGGCAAAATCAGCCGATAGCAAGAAGATGAAGTTTCCCCTGAAGGTGGAAATCTCTGGACGGGTTGCCAAAATTTACAAGCTGGGAAACGGAACCTTCAAAACCCATTTCTCTTTTGCCCGGAAAGCGTATCAAAACACGCACGCCACCGTTGAATCGG
>Ga0302185_10001281_pt1 | contig 17922 bp, 11 predicted proteins | sample II_Bog_E1_1_FD_200231 | JGI IMG/M metagenome (GOLD analysis project Ga0302185, IMG submission 200231) | Peat permafrost microbial communities from Stordalen Mire near Abisko, Sweden - II_Bog_E1_2 | ecosystem: Environmental > Terrestrial > Soil > Wetlands > Peat | place: Sweden: Abisko... | reverse complement strand
CGGTTTGAGATCAATTGTCAGTTACATTTCTTCGTTATAATTTATTGTTGATATAAATAGAGAGTAATAAAAGTAGTATATACATCATTCAGTTAAAGTTAAGTCTTAATTATCCTTTAAATCAAATGATATTTTAAAAACTGGTTGGATTATAAACTGATAGGCAACTTATAGATCAGTTTTATAATAATCCACTTGATGCCATCTTAAAATTTCTTCCTCCTTACCCATTAATAAAAAGTTTAGATATCTTAATGCGAGTCCGATACTGTCCATTTTATTTTTGACTACAATGTATATTATCGAGCCCAAGATATCTTATTTTTAAACTGTGACTTGTTTATCAGTTCGATTTTTCTTGCTCTCAATGCTGATGTTGTACTAGATCTACTTAAGTAGATTAGATCGATATTACTGTAAGCTTGCCAGAAATTCTGGTATGCTTTTGGAGTGAATAAATTTATTGAGTGACTACTTTGTTTATGGGAACAGAGGAGATTAACTGTAAATATTTAAAATTTTCGGATTGACCTTTAACTATTAGAGATTAAAATTTTAAGAAAAGGAAGGGCAGTCCTGATAAAAACATGGTTATATAACTTCATCGTATATTTTTTTCCAATCTTTGTTTTCCACAATAATAGAAATAGCGGTTTGGTATTGTAATTTGGTTTCCACATCAAAGCCTGCATCGATGAGGTTTTCAAGGCAGTTATAATAGAGTAAGTATGTTATTTCAGCAATTAGGAGAGTAAAACTGTGATAAAACTTTTAAATTTCTTTAACTTCTTTATAATCACTTGTTCTATAGATATGATTCCAAAGCTTATGCACGCCATGCAATAAAGGATTTTTCTTCCATTCAATCTTTATTTCCTTTTAAATTACACTATAATTTTATAGTTTTAATGTTGGTTCGAGGTAGACCATTTTTGTGAGTCGACTCTGGATGTTAGCGCGCATTTCTTTCCACTCGCTCTCGATCCATTTTGTACATAGAATAGAAAAATAAGGAAAACTACTATGGAAATGCTTGTCTAACATGTTTAGCATCGTTTATTTAATCATTTGAGGAGTCATGTCAGGGATAGTGATGGATTTTTTTTTGGTAACTTTCAAAGTTCTCATAGACAATTGATCAAATTCTGGGTTTTATTTCTTATTAGAGTCGTTTTTAATTTATTTTAAACTCATAGGTTCTCTTTTGACGGAAGGTTTATGAGATGACATGAAGAAATTCATTTTAACGAATAATTACGTAGCATCATTAAATAGCAAAGACTATTATACTCGATTTTAATCGAATAAATCGAAGTTTGCAATAATTCCAAATGATTGATTGTTATTGAAAATATTTTCATAAAAACGGTTTCGAATTAAAAATGATATTTGTCAGTTAAAAATAGAATACTAATGGAGTAAAAGAATACTGTTTTTTTAAAAATAATGCGAAAATAAAAGACAAATCTATTTTACTGAAGAAAATTCTACTTTTTATAATAGTAAGATTCGTATCTATGCTTTGTTCTATTTGAGATTCTTTGAATATTATAATGCTAAATATTCTATTTCTATAATTAGAATATCAGGTACAAGAAAATAAGAATAACTTATTGTTAAATTGATGTTGAAATGTAAATAAATGGTACAAGTTTAGATGTTCAATCAATTAGATGTATTTAATTTCTTTTCATAAAAATATAAAATTGATAATAACCAGCTCATATATAATTTTAATTCGGCAATTTTACCAAAATATTTCTTTCATCTTTTAAAAGACTCAGCACAATTGAAAAAGTATGACTTTGGATATAAAAATCGGTATTAAGTGACACACACAAAATGTCAAACTATATTTTTTATTCAAGACAGCGACATTAATTTGTGTTAGATTCTATTAAAATAATATTTTACTTTATATTCCTTTAATATAAAATCATTTAGCAATCTCAATTTACTTAATCTCACATTAAAATATAGATAAATGATTGGATTATACCAAATATTAATATCCTTGAACTTATTTTAGTGGCTGATTTTGTTTAACAAACTAAAAGGTAAAAGTAAAGATAATATCTAAAAATGCAATTGCAGCCTTCGAGATTTTATAGCATCACTTCTTTTTCTTGTTTGGTTCTTCTTCTTCCTCTTCTTCCTCTTCGTCAGATTCTTCTTCTTCATCACTCACGTCTTCATAATCGAAAAGACCAAGGAAATAGCTTAAACTATCTCTGATGACAACCAACAACTCACTCAGAATTGCATCACTTTTTTGAACTTCATTTGGGTTTTCAGCAGCAGTCCAATTCAAAAATATATCGAAGAATGATTCTATCTTCTTCCCCTGCACTACTTTGCTTTCTCCAGTAGCTTTGTTGTTCACTTTTTTGGATTCATAAGTCAGCCAATTACCTTGTTTCCAACTCAATAAATCTCCTTATAAGCAAACAGCTTGACCATTTGAGTATTTGAGCCGTCGAACCACACTTGTTTCTGAAAAATAAGAGTTAGGCTTGAAAATGAAGCGAAGATTAATACTCGAAGAATTGTCTTCATCATTATCAGCGTCAACCACTTGCACATCCAACAAGTATTCAAGTGCTTTTTCGTCCTTTTCCGTTATATAACAAGCAACCTGACTGTTCTAAAGGGCTGCATTCCAATATCGGTCCAATATTTTTCCCTTCAACTGCCCGGGCTTTTCGCCACTTTTAAGATATTGCTTGAGATCTGCAATTTCTTCTGGCTTGGGATCTTTACCTTGAATAAGCTGAGAAGCCTAAGTCGAAAAATAGGTACTCTTTAAAGTAGAGGCTTCATTTTTTAGTTGTATTTTCTTCTCACTTTTTCTAACTCCATCTACTGCTCGTCATCGAGGTTGGCTCGTGTGTCAAGTAGGTTTTTAAGTGCAACAACTGGCACCTTTTCGTGAAGAGGAAGAGCAATGATAAGGTCATCTATATTTGGCTCAGGATTTTCCATTGGAGGTAATAATTAAGTGATATTATAATGAGGGCATATTTGAGATTTTAAGAGCGCATAAAATGCAAAATTATTTTTATTTAATAAACCTTTTCTCACTCCCGTCTTGCTAGAGGACTGTGCTTTTACATTAAACATACAATTCGAGGGAATTTAATGAATATATTTTTTGCTCTTTTAATTGGACAACGTTTAAATGGTCACAGTGTGCTGAGGATCAATAAATTGTTTGAGATGTGTAACGAGGATATATTTTCTATATTAAAAATATTCAAATAGTATTGCGTTAAGATCCACTAAAATAGTGTTGATTTTAGCTTATAATCAAGATCAGAATTATTAATGGAGTCACTGTAGGACAAGCAGAAATACCTAAGATAGAACATTGACCCGGAGCTCTACTAAGAGTTTTTCTAATACATACAAGAAAGCGTGGGCAACATCGATCTTGAGAACTGGTCGCATGAGTTCCTAGTTACCGTACATCATTTTCAATTTAGGTTGTTTAAAACTTTAAGGAGAATCATAGTAGCTTAAGCAGCGCACATTAAACTTCATTCTATCAATACCAGCAGCAACCGAGGGAAGAACAAAAATCGGTTAAAAGTGAAAAGAAAGTAAAAGAGATAAAGACGAAACCACAACCTATCCCGCAGCACGTGCCCGAACCTGTCCATTATCTTAAACATGAATAATCCAATACTGAAATCAAAAGCACTCCAGCCCTTAATTTATTTGACTCCGTCTTTGATCCTAACGCAGCAATTGTCATCACTAATAACAATGTTAACTCCAAACCAACTGTTGTGCGCCAGCCTCCAACACCGAAGACCCTGCCTCAACTTTCAGAAATCCCCTTTAAAACTGTAGATTCCTCCTATTTTGAAAATAAATAATTTTGGGACTTGAAACTAAACGATAATAATGCGAATACAACTAAGCCCAAATCAGTTAAATCAACTGCGGACTTTGCTACATTTGACTTCTGGTCTCAGCCTTCTTCAGTTAACTCGAGCCCTCAAGATTACAAAACAGCTAATCGTTCTACAGTTGCTTTTAAAACTCCTGAAATAACGCTTGATAAGAAGGATCAAGCAATCCCTTCCTTCGAGTAACTGTTGGCGATGAGATAAAAGCAATAGCGGCAGTAGAAGCAAGAAAAGCACGAAAAGCACGAAAAACAAAATACCACCTCGCCCTATCAAAAGAAAAACTATGTCGAAGAAAAATCGGCAGTCAGGCAAAGCAAAGTCATCTACGATGGGGAAGCAGTGCTTAAAGCATAATTTAAAGACACTGTGAAATGCTTTCCCTCTGCTGAACGAAAACAATTTAATCATCCAGATCTATCAGTTTCCATATAACATCATGAAATAGTCTCACGCACATTTCTCATGCCCGACTATGTTATGTATTCTGTAAAAATACATCCCCTAAATATTACTTGCAAACGCAATTACGAAGATTTTACACGGCTAAGGAGCACACTTTCTCAGCTTTATCCAGGCATAAAACTATCTTATCTGTAAAAAAATAGTTGGTTTTATTCAACTAATATCGAGTTTATAAAAAAGCAAAAACTTATGCTCTAATTATTTCTCAATGATCTTATCAAAAATAAAGAAATCTTAAATTCGAGGATACTCTAGGATTTTTTGACCCTGACTGAGCACAAGAAAATTAAAAGGAAATTTGAATAGTATGAAAAACTTGAAAAGCCCAAAGCTATTTAATAACTATGCTTAATGGAAGGCAGAGTTGAAGTTGATCTATCATAAAACCAGCGTTTATATCAATAAAATCTAAAGAAATATCACTAAAAGATGCTGATATTGCTGTAAAGGCACGAAAGATTGAATGAAACATTATGCGAACAGTACCGGGAAGTAAAAATTACTTTAGAATCAATTACTGAATTAGCAAATAGTATAATTGAGTAAACTCATCATTTTAACGAGAGAGTTTATGGAATGGAGCTGGCATAAGTAGAAGATGTCTTTCGAATCATTAAAAATTGCTACGCTAATTAAACAAAAAAAATTGATTTTACTCTTGATTATATTGGGGTTCAAATACAGCCTTTTCTTAATTATGAAAAGGAAAATCTGCATTAATTCACTGATCTTATCAACACGCAGCAAGTCTTTTTCAAATCATACCTTAGACGATCATAATTTGAAAAAATAGAAAATATACCCTATACGAGTGATAAAATCAAGAATATGAAAATGGGAATCTTGAACTAAAGTAAAAATATTTTGGTTTTGAAGTATCAAGCTGGCTATCTGAGCAATCAAGTATGTAAATAAGCAAAGAGGATATTTGAAACACTGGGCAATAAATATAGAGCAGTGTGGAGAGATTACTCATTTAAATAAAAGAACCAGCATGCAAAGGATTTGGAGTTTTGGACTACTGTGTCTGAGTCTTGCTGACAAATTGCACTAGTTGATTATTATCAGTATCTTACTTGATATTGGCATTTATTGTTTAAATAAATTAATAAATGAATTGATTTAGCAAGTATTTTGTTGATAAATCAGAATACTATTTTATCTTATATAAATTAGCAACATAATGATCAACGATCTACAAACTCCTCAAAAATAGAATCCTGATAGTGATAATAAACTTTCCTTAGAGGACTCAGTCAACAACAAGCTGAAGTGCTATAGCAAGAATGATTATTATATGGAGAATATATCAATGCTTTCACTCGATCTTTTTCCCAAATAAGAACAACCTATGAAGATGGAAAGTGAAATATAATATTTTCCTTAAAATGATGATTATTATCTTGCAGAAATCGAGATAGGATTGGATGATCTCATCTCAGAGTTAGAAGCAATATACGAGGAATTGACAAAAATTAAGTATGTCTAATGATTTATATTTTACTATTTTTGTCAATTTAATGAAGATTCTATTGTTGGAATAGTATAATTAAAAGATTATGAAATAAATAACCATAATCTTAGGCTTATTAAGAGGTGTCTTGATATTTTATATTATTATTGATTATGTTTATTGAAGATATTAGTTTTTTAACAATTAAAAACAAATTAATGACTCATTATAATTGATAATATTAAAATGCATTCATTCGGAAACTGTCAGATTTAATTTTAATTTGTGACTTATAGCATATTAAATGATTTTAATAATTAATCTATTCTTTAACAAGTATGATCAATTAAGTCAATGAGAAAGTCAACAAACTGACCTTCACCTATCGAGAATACATCAGAAACAATCAATCTCTTGAAGGAATTACAATTGGCCCTTATAAGATTCAAAAGTAATTAGGGAAGGGAGCCTTTGGAAATATTTATTATGCCGAAAATGATCAAAAATAATCTTTCGCTCTCAAGATGCTGGATCTTGTTTCTGTCAAGGAAGAAAGAAATCCAAAAATTAAATAAATCAGATGGAGGTTAGTAAAATCATAACCAGGCCTCATGCAACTATGTGACAGCCCTAATGTCCTGAAATGTTACGATATCTTTTAAAACTAAGATCTTAAAATTCTAGTGCTTGAGTACTGCAATGGCAAAACTCTAGAAGAGTATCTTAAAAAGAAGAAGAAAATACCCGAAGAAGAAGCTGTTGCCATTTTAAGGCAAATTATCAATGGGCTAGCTGTATTTATAATTTTATTTAGGAGTTGCATAAAAACAGCATTGTTCATAGGGATCTTAAAGCTGAAAATATTATGGAACATGAAGGATGCTACAAAATAATTGATTTAGGTTTTTCCAAAAAATTAGATATCATTAATTAAACAGCTTAAATTCAAGGAACAACTCTTGGGACTGTGATTACTATGGCTCCATAAGTTATGTCAAAGAAAAATTATGGACTAAAAGTAATTAATATTTAACTTAGGCTGATATATGGTCCATTGGAGTTATCTTCTTCCAGATGATTTTTGGAGAAATGCCTTATGATTCCATAAATGCTAAAAAAAGATATGAATAGATTGAAAAGAAGCAATATTTCAATCCAAATACTCCACTGACGATTAACAAAGTGACCGCTTCTAAGTTAGCTGGCGATTTCTTTTCTAGAGTGTTTCAAGTGGACACAGAAAAAAGAATGGATTGGAGATAGCTTATCTAGCATTAACTTATTAAAGAAAAGAAAGAAGAACCACTTTGCCCTCGATTTTTGCAGAGAACCATTTTATAGAAGCCGGACGTTCATAAGTCTCTTATTTAATAAACCCTTCAATAAGGAGAATTTTAATAAGAGAAAAAATAAGAGAAAAAATAAGATCCTGTGAATCCTAAAACTCGTTTTGATGATTACATGAAAAGCAAAAGTCCCGCGATCCGGAAATAGGAACAGCATCAAGAACATATTTTGAATTAGAAATAAATTTAATCTGTTTAAAGACTTTAAAGATTAATACATAGAGCTTAATCTCCTAATAGAATATTTTAACCTTAATCTCCTAGTAAGAAATTATCTCCTTCATCTCCTAATAAGGGATTATAACCTTCATCTCCTAATAAGGGATTATAACCTTCATCTCCTAATAAAAAATTATAACCCTAGGAAATATTATAACCTTAGAAGTAGATTGGAATGAATGAAGATACATAATAATATAAATGGTGTAGAGAAGGTCATTTATAATGTTTAAAAACAGAATTAATATACACTCAAATTATAATTCCCATTAAAACTAACCAAATTTTAAACTTAAACGATAGAGAAGTGGTAGAACTGATGTTCTTGCTCTCAGCTCGATGCTTTAACAACATGAGTCCCATCAGTTGTAAGATCTAAAATGAAAAGGACAAAAGCAATAGAATGGTCAAGAATTTATATGAACAAGTTAGGCCACTTTATTAAAAAGTGCTCGAAAACTTTATAAAATTTAGTGATAATCTAACATCTGTTGAAAATAAGTGGTTGAGTATCATTAAAGACTTTCTTGCTAGAAAATTCCTTTCTCAAAATTATAACTAAAAAAATAGGATAACAACTGGTCTAGAGAATGAATAAAACACTCATTATGGAGACTATTCTAAAAACTAGCAGATTAGCTATACATTCAACAATTTCATCGTCAAATTACTTCCAAAGATAACAAATAATAGCATCCAGACGATAAGAATCAAAAAATACCTGATGAATTATGAAAAATTAAATTTTGTGACTGTTGTCTAACTTAATGGAGATAACTATGGAGATTATGTCAGAAAGATATTGGGCTGATAGTAGATTAACTTTTGAATATAAGAATATTTATTATTCATCGGTTTTGCATTGCTTATGAATATAATATAAAAAGTATTAATTATACAATGGAGGGTGAAGAGGAGGAATATGAGTATTCATCACAAGCATTAGTTTACTCCTATTAAGAGTTTCTAGACAAAGGTAAGACCTTATAAAATTGCATAATCGACAAATATGTTATCTATGATAGGATAGGGGAAGGATCATTTGGCTGCGTATATCGTGGAATGGATGATAAATCAAAGAAACAAGTGGCTGTGAAGGTGTTAGACATGAGGGACATCCATAATTAAAAAAATTAAAAGATGAAATAAATCAAAATGAGACTGGCTGAAACTGAGCCAAGATTGATGCAGATGTGTAATAGTCCAAATTTGCTCAAATGCTACGATGTCTACTAAAATGATGATCTGAAAATATTAATACTCGAATACTGTAATGGAAAGACTTTGCAGCAAGAAATCGACTAAAAGAAAAGCATTCCTGAAAACTAAGCTGCAACAATTCTTCGGCATATCATCAATGGTTTGATGGTAAATTTGTTGTTATGAAGGAATTGCACAAACATAAGATAGTGCATCGGGATTTAAAGGCTGACAATATTATGTCCCACAATGGAACTTACAAAATTATTGATTTTGGATTCTCTAAAAAACTTGATATTGCTCAATAGATGATGGAAGTTAAAGGTACTTCCTTGGGAACAATTACTACAATGGCTCCCGAAGTCATGTCTCGAATTCCTTACGGCTTAAAAGTAAAAAATATTTGATTTAGGCTGATATTTGGTCGACAGGAATAATATTTTTTCAGATGATATACGGAATTTATCCCTATGACTCTCAAACAGCTCAATAAATGTATCGGGAAATAAGAAAATCAACTGTCTTCGCAAGTAAAACTCCCATCAAGATAAATGGCATAACTCCCACTCAACTAGCCTATGATTTCCTTAAATTCGTGATAGTATTTAATACCACTCAAAGACCTAACTGGAAACAGGTGTCAGATCATCCTCTGATTAAAAACATTAATGATTCTTCTATCAATCAAAGATTTTTAAAGCAGTGCTAAGTGGTTGTCGATTAAAAGCTTAATTGCGATGAGGAAATCAATGAAGATATGCCAATAATGAGCACACTTAAAAGAAATACTTTGAATGAAGAAAAAGCTGAACCATTGCGAAGACTACTGCAACGTGAAGATTTACACCCACCTGTGAATTAAATTAAATAAGCATCAAAACAAATCTACAAACCATTTGAAAAAATATAATAAAGAGTAATTAAGAAATAAGTTTAAAAGCCATTGAACAAAATAGAATAAAAATAAAGCATAAAGTTCATCCAAAAGCCAATTTAAAAGTTTGTTGAGAAAAAATAAATTGATAAATCATCCAGCGAAAAAAAAGCATTTGCTTAAAAGATGCAGAATGAGGAAAAAGCATAAAATTCAATCTCTCCCAAAGAATAGGCCTTTTCTACTCTGAAGAAAAAATAGGAAATGTCAAAGGAATAAGAATCTACGGTAAGGAGAAAGAAAATTGCTGATTTGATGAGAAGAGAAGAAGAAGAGTAATAGTAAAAAAAAAGGGCCAAGCAAAAGTAAGAAATGAAAATGAGTGAATCCAAGAAAATACAGAACGCTATAATGATTGAAGAGTTGTCGCGCAAAATTGAAGAGAGAAACAAAAAAGAGTTTTAAATAAAAAAATAGAGTAGTAGGATGACCTATCTGAAAGAGGAGAGCTCTATCAAAAGATAAGTTAGGCCTATTGAGATTCAGAAAGGATTTATTGCCTAGAAAAAGAAGGAGATCAACGAAGAATAGGCTTAGTAATTTGCTTGGACTGAGAAGGCACATTTAGAATGTTTAAAAACTCAGTTAATCTTTAGATAGATCATTAATCCTATTGAAATGGGCAAGTTAATTGTTGTTGATGGTCGTAGGGGGGTTGAATTTCTCTACTTGCTGATAGCCCGCTGTTTTAATAATATGAGTCCAGTCCAGCACTAACTGTAGAAAAGGAAAAAGAACAAAAATATTATTAACAATCTCTACATTCAAATAGATGCAGTATATCTTCAGGTTTCCAAAAAATTTCAATAATTTTCAAACAAACTAACTTCAGTGGAGGATAAAACTGGATGGAAAGTGTATGATTATTTTAAAAAGAGATTTGATGAGGATAATTTTAAGAGGAAGGACAAATTTTTAACTGGCATCTAAAATTTTGAGTACTTAAAGAATGAACAAATTTAATTCACTTATGAATACTATAAACAATGGATTTAACCTGAACTGAAGAACCATCCAAATGGATATCTAGTTTTGCAAAGAATGTAAAAATATACTCAAATCAACAGCATTACTATGGAAACGATCACCAAGAGGAAGAAAGATTTCAATAAGATTGTTCAATAGATTCTAACCAAGAAATGATCGCCTATGCCCTTCAAAATAATTTATATATTCTCTTCTTCGCAAGGATTATCATATCTATTATATTTACGAGTTTTCCTTAAATTTAATTGTGTTGCCTTCGGGACACCTATCCATCAATATAATGTTCATAACCCAATCAAAACAATATCAAGAATAGCTATTCTCTAAATAAATTAAATCAGAGTGAACGAGAAGGTCTTCACCCTCCTGAGTAATCGAAATCGATCATCACTCGGTACTACCTTTGCTCTTCCTTGAAATAGTCAATATCCTTTATCGGTAAATTGGCTGGAAGTTATTGTCGAAACTGTCTACCCTGCCTTTCAATAATACAGAAGGTCCTGATTTTCATATGTTCAAATCCACATTCGAATTTATGTGCAAGCAGTTTTTTGAGGTGTGTAAAACTGAAGGTCTTTTGAACTCCAATTTTGGCCCATTGTCGTAGTGAAACCAATTAAAAACGAATGGCGATTAATCGGTCAGGTCGTGGTGGATTAGATTACATTTTGATTAACAATATTATAAACTAAGCAGTAAACTACAAAAAAGACAAATATTAAATGATATTCTCTTGCTTTGAGTTAAACAGTCTTATCATATCTATTGGATCTAAAGACATTTTTGGAAAAATGTTTATTCATCAATTAGGATTTAAAAACAATTAAAATCAACAAATAGTGCTTATCTGCTCGTCTTAACATGTATAGCATTCTGTTGGTCTATAGAGTCGAAGTTTAGGGCTCTTATGCCCCTTTTCCCGTTTTATCCACCGCACCACATCCGTATATACACTAATTCCACGGTCCTATTCATGGCTTTCATAAATTTAGAGTATTTCCTTGTTGCCTTTGAAAGCTTTGTAAAATGTGTCAACTTCTGCCTTGGGCACTATATTATCATTTGCACTGCTAATAAACAAAACCGAAATACATTTGGGAACGCGTTTAAAATGATGGAGGTAATCTTCTTAGAAAAGAGGGTATTTAATTTTCTCTTCTATCTACTTTTTTAAAAAGTATAGAACGATGCTAATTAGGGGCTGGGGTAGGCTTATTTCTATTTTTATAACCCTTTATATTACTTCTTATAACCGCTTAAAAGGACTATCTAAAACGAGTTTTTCAATGATTTTATGATTTTTTGCCGCGAACATTATTGCTGTGATTGCTCCCATACTCCTTCCCCATACTGTAAGTTTCTAAACTTATAAATATTTATAAGCTTCTCTAAGAACTATTTCAGCGTCTGATGCTTCATTAATACCATAGGTAAGGTACCCACTATCGCTGTTGCCGCAGCCGACAAAATCAAATGATATGACAGAGACTCTGTATTATACTATGAGGGGAAGTATTCCCATTATCTCAACTTTTGTTCCTCCATTTCCGTGAAAATAAAGAATAACATCTTTGGTAGAGGTATTCTTTTCACGAAGGATAACTGCACTAATGTTTTTTCCATCGTCATTGGGAACACTGAAATCTATGCGTTCGATAGTATGGCCATCATTGGTAAGCTCTCTTGGGCAAACAGTGTTGATGTTGTAGGAATACTTGTTTGGAGCGATTACACCACGCCAGGCACGTTCGAAGTTTTCTTTTAGCTTTTGCATCAATAAGAAAATAATAGTAAAAATTAGGTACCAATAAATTTATTTCCTGAAAAAGCATAATAATTTTCTTAAAAATAAAATGACTATCTGATCGATATCTAAATGTAAAACATAAATATGGGCTTAATAAATAATAAATGAGATAAAATTCAGAATAAAAGGAGTCTAAACTAAAACTATTTTCATTATTTTCTATCGATTCATCGTGACATTTTTGCTTATCTCCCCGATTTATTGATGTGTGTGTTAAACTGGCCTCTCTCAATGTGGGTTTAGATTCATCATTTCATCGAACTGTATAGTTATATGACGGTGGCAAATGCAGATTTTGAATCGAAAAGCAGCTGTTGTCAGCTTCCAACTCTTCATCATCAATAAATTTCCTTTTTCCTAAAAGTCGCAATGCTGATATTATCGAGGTTAGATGGATATCGTCTTCGATAATCATAATATCTGAATGAATACAAATATACTTGTGGATACAAGTATCTTATATAAAAAGCATAGAGAGGAGGAATTAACCGATTTACATTCTTTATTTCGGGCTAAATAAAACTACTGGATGAGATCAACAAACATTTTTATACTTAATTTTCTCAGACTCATAGGCCTTGAGTGCGGCAGCGTAAAAGCGATTTTTTCTGTTGTTCGATTCAAATATGCTTTTGATGCTTGAAGATACTAAAATACCTTGATGTGTTTAATGAAAAACTGCTCTGGATTGACTTCCATAAACAAGTTAGTTTGTAGTTGATTGTTACTTCACAAAATTGGATATCAATGTCTTTGAGGCAGCAGCACTAGTTGATATATGAGGAATGGACGATTATGGCAATTTTCATCAATAAAATGTATAAATTTTTAAATTTTTAGAAGTAGAAAGAAAGTCTTCTGCTCTTGCTTGGGTATTTGTTGGTTGAATGTTGACCAGAATTAGACGGTCCGGGTGGCTCAATGGTAGAGCATTAGACTTCTAATCTAAGGGTTGGGGGTTCGAGTCCCCCCTCGGATGTATTTTTGATTTATTAAATTATACTTTTAATTAGTCAACTTAAAGTCAACAACTATCTTAATTCTTATTTTAGCTACCTCTTTTACTCGATAAAATCTATAGTGTTAGATAGTCCAAGTGGTTCAATGGTAGAGCAAAAGATTTCTAATCTTAAAGGTGGGGGTTCGATTCCCTCCTTGGATATTTTTTAATGCATTAATTTTACAAATAAATTAGCAGGGTAAATAATATAAAATAAGATGCGTTCTGGTTATATATAAGTCATTTCTTGTCGAGGATGGGGGGAGGAGTGAGCCCTTTCTTAAAATTCTGGTAGTACAAGTCGCGGGGAATGAAGTAAAGAGTTATAGTGCGCTCGTCATAGATGCGTCCTTGCATCTAGTTCATTGCCTTTTCTGCTTGCTCTTTAGACTCGTATTAAACAAACATATTGCCAACGTCAGCGCAGATATCCTTCTCTTCTTTCTTGACAAACCAATGATGTACGATGGTACCAAATTGAGCAAATCCCTCCAATAAATCTTCTTCGTATTCTTGCCACTGCTCTTTCGTCAATTGACCTGCCATATAAGAAGTTACCGCGTTTGCAACTCGAATTAAGGTAGAAGTCGAAGTGTTACTGTTGCGCAGGGTATCGACTGAAAACTGTGTCTTTTTGTTTTATAAAACGTTGATTGCAGCGAAAGCAGCAGCTTGGGCCTGAGCTGCAGTCTGTGCCTGGGTGACTACGTTATTTCCGTAGCAGCTATCTCCTAATCTAATGATACCGCTGATGACCCCCTTAAAGAGTTCAATCTTCTCCATCTTACAGATTCTGCAAGTTTATTAGACAGACGATAGTTCCACAGCAACATTTTTATCCGTTTCATTAATTTCTAGATTTACTACTGGGCAGTTATTCATCTCATCTTTAAGATAGTTCTGCGCCATATAACGAGTAATAAGATTCCGCAGATCCTCATCAGTAATGCCTATTTCAAAAGGCACATTCGTGATCATGAGTCTTCTCATCTTTTTGGTGTTAACAAGTGCACTTGTAGATACGGTGGGAGTATAGTTCATGCGGGGAACCCAGGAAAAAGAATCCCAAAATTCACCTTAGTTGTTATTTTGATTGCGACGATAATAGTTGAGTGGAGAGCGAGATCTTTCTCGTTTACGGTGCTCCATTGGTATTGGTGGCATTTCGACTTATAAGGGCATGGGTATTTCAGTGGGCTGGGCAGATTATTTTTTTTTCTACTATTTAACTTTTGGACGTTCTCGACTATCCCTCTTGTGGCTTTTCTATTTTTTATGAGACCGTGATCTGAGTTTTAAAAAATGTACCTACTTCTACTTCTCCTTTTCTTATCTTTTTTCTCCTTACGATCTTTGTCCTTATGCTTATGCTTTTTGGCAGATTTAGATCTAGATCCCCGTCTCTCTCGAGATCTAGATCTAGAACCGTACTCTCTCTGAATTATTATAGGCGTACTTTCTTTTTCTTCTATTTTTGCTCACGCTCAACCTAGTCAGCAGGATTAGCGCTATCCAGAAGTGCCTTTTCAGCACTGGCTTGAACCTGCCTGGTGACTTATCGAACCAAATCAGACATTTATAAGAGATATAATTATAATAAAGTTTAACTTGATTTATAGATCACTCTGGGATAACCTTATATGGGTTCATAATGCCATTTGGATCAAAGAGTTTCTTAATATCCCTGTATATTTGTAGTATTTGAGGAGATTTTTGAAGATGGAGGAAAGGCGGCTTGTGTAGACCAACTCCATGCTCAGCACTTATACTACCTTTGTTTTTTGCCACTTGCTAAAACACATTCCCTTCATTAAATTATTGGCCATCCTGAAGGCATATGTTTACATGCAAATTACCATCCCCAATGTGGCCGTACCCGAGTACAAGGGTCTTGGTCGTTTTTCGTAGATTAGCCAGAAGAGCCGGCCATTTGGTTACATCAAATGATATGTCATAAGCCAGAATTTTACCTTTTTAACGAACAGCAGACACAGCCACATCTTATCTAATTTTCCAAATTTTATTGTACTAGCTATCATTAGTGGACATTATTGAATCATTGAAATGTGGAAGTAGCTCGAATAAACCATCCAAGTCCTAGGTTGAGGCCTGCACAAAGAGCAATTGATCTTCTAGTTAAACTTTGTTAAAAATGGGAGGATGCAAATGGCGAACTACTGTTTGATAGGTGTGTCCGTCCATATACTCTAAAGCTGCTAAATTCTTGCCTAAGTATTTCTTAATAATAGGCATGCTCTACAGTATGGTCTCAAATTTGTCTGCTTTGAACACCATTATCTTTTTAATAGAATCTATCTTTTCGCATAAAATGTTCAGCTTTGTTATGATACCAATTATTCCTTCTCCCCCTATAAATAAGTGTTTTAGATCAAACCCAGTATTATCTTTATGAATCTAAGATCTTAGATCTAAAATATTGCCGTTTGGCATAACAGCTTCAAGGCCTAGAATATGAGATCTTAGTGACCCATATTTTATCACATATTTACCACCAGCGTTTGTCGATGCGTTTCCTCCAATAAAGCACGATCCTTTTGCTCCTAAATCAAGAGGAATTTCAAATCCATAAGGCTAGACATATTAATTAAGCTTTTCTAAGATTACTCCAGCCTCGCATCCTACTATTGAACTAATTTCGTTAAACCCTTCGATTTTATTCATATTTTTAAGATTCACGATAACTTCATCGAAGACAGGCACACTACCTCCCACCAGTCCAGTGTTTCCTCCCTGTGGAACAACTGCCAATAATCTCTGATTGCAGTATTTCAATATATTTGATACCTATTCCGTATTTTGCGGAAAAAGTAATAATTTGGAGTCTCCTTTATCGAGCTTCCTAAAGCAAAGGTTGTGAGGAGCAATTTCTTCAAGATCAGTAACAACATTCTGCCGAGGCATGAAGGATCTAAAATATTCGATATCTCTGCCCTCCACCACATTAAAATTTTTCCTTTTGAAATTATGCTGCCAATAACAGTATTTACTGATGTTTTTGAGCAGTTGTCGCATCTTATTAATATAATATATCTAGAGCTCATTTACTGTTTTAATAACTAATACGATTTGATCGAATATAATTTTTAAAGCTAAATACTTTCTTTGAGAGATATTTTTGATCATTTATTTTCATATTAATTATTGCCTTGTTTTAGAGACTCTTAATTCTTATATAATAATTTGAAGCTTCTGAAGGAGAAAATTAAGAAATTTATAAATTGAATTGATATATTAATTAATGAGCTAAATGATCAGTTAGGAGGACAATTTGAATATAAGCAGGTTCCTGTAAGAGCATATGGACTTCGATGAACAACCTTCCGAAGAGGAAATTATTTAAAAAGCACAAGAACTAGGAATTAAAGATCTTGGATTAGCTAAATAATCCCTTGTTAAGGAACTTGACCCTGAATGGAAGCCTTACATGAATAGATCAGAATAAATATTTTACATCAATCTCGAAGAAAGAAAAGCGTATCGCGATCATCCCATCGACATGGAATTTAAAATAACATATGCTCTCCGAAATAAACTCAAAATCCCAACTTTTAGATAGTATTAAATTTAATAAATTTCTCACAGCCTAGGTTTGATATAAAACCAAATAAGAAGTTATCACAACAGTCATCCTTTAAATGTTGTATACGAATAAAGTTAATAATAGTAATCGGCTAGGAGAAATACACATTTAAGTAATTAGCAGGAAGAGGAGATGTATGAAGCAGACTTAAAATAATTTATTGAGGCGAACGAGTAGGAGTTGTAAAATTACAGAAGAGAACTGCAGTAAGAAATGAAAACAGAGTTAAAATAATATCGTAAAGCAAAGGAGAGTCAATACATTCTTAGAGGTAAAAAACATGAGGCCAACATCGAGGAAATTAAAAATTCACGAATCAAAGAAGTTGCAGCACAGTTTGAAGCTGAATGGATAGCCAGAAATTAGTCTAATTATCTAAAAGCAATTGATACAACAAGGCAGGAACTATAAACTAAAAGATAAAAATACTAAAATTTGCTTCAAAGATAAATTGATGTGTTTGAGCATATTCACAACTTAAGACTATCTCAAAAAGAATTGAAAATTATAAATCGATAAAAGATAATAAGACAAAAGATAGCACTCGAAAAAGAGTTCATGCATTCTTTCAACCTTAGTATGAAATAAAAGGCAAATAAATAACTCTGTTCAGCTGTTGATAAATATTAGCTATCAGCAAGATAATTGGCAGCCAACAGAATCAATTATAAGGAGAGTATCGAACGAAATATACACGAAATTTCCAGGTTAGTGAACGACAGCAGACATACAAAAAAACGATTATCGATTTTTAAATCAGAATTACATGAAAAAAAACAAATGTCTGAGAATGATGAGGAAAGATTAATGCAATAATTAAAAATAAATCAACAAATTTGGATGAGAAATGAATAATTAAAAAGTTAATACTGCCCACAAGTGAAAGGTTCACTGTCTCTCAGATTGATGAAAAGAATTCTATGATTTTCTTTTCCTACTGACTATGAACCTATAATATGTCAATAAATTGATTCTTTTTTTAAAAAAGTGATAGTATTG
>Ga0302185_10001267_pt1 | contig 18034 bp, 17 predicted proteins | sample II_Bog_E1_1_FD_200231 | JGI IMG/M metagenome (GOLD analysis project Ga0302185, IMG submission 200231) | Peat permafrost microbial communities from Stordalen Mire near Abisko, Sweden - II_Bog_E1_2 | ecosystem: Environmental > Terrestrial > Soil > Wetlands > Peat | place: Sweden: Abisko... | reverse complement strand
CCATCTTCCCATACAATGGTATCTTTGGTATCTGCTGTTGATTTACTAAGGAATGCGTAATCATTAGAAACGTCTTTGAAAACAACTAAGCGGTAGTTTTCGGGATGAATGCCTTTTTTCATGTCTTTTTTAAATTGGGTTGCAAAGATAGGAAAAAAAGTAATCAGTTGTCAGCAATCAGTATTTCGGTACTAAATTCTCTTATTTCCGACCATTGATTACCGACAACTTAAGACTATTGAAATTATTTTTCTACTTTTCGTATCATTATTCCCCAAAGCAATGTATTTTAGTGCAATAATTTTAAGGATACTAATATGCAGAGTATGCACATAGCCGTAGCAGGTAACATAGGATCGGGCAAAACAACACTTACCCGCCTATTATCAAAGCACTATAAGTGGAAGCCCCATTTTGAGGATGCCGACGAAAACCCCTATCTGAATGATTTTTATGAAGATATGCAACGCTGGTCTTTCAATCTGCAAGTTTCCTTTTTGCACGCCAGATTAGGGCAAATACAACAAATACGCAAGAATAACAAGACCGTTATACAAGACCGTACCATTTATGAGGATGGGTACATATTCGCACCTAATCTTCATTCCATGGGCTTAATGACTACCCGTGACTATGAAAACTACTTGGCCCTATTTAAAGTGGCGCTTGAATTAGCACAGCCACCTGATCTGCTCATTTATCTCCGTGCTACTGTGCCTACATTGGTTAACCAAATTCAAAAGAGAGGCCGGCCTTATGAGGAATCTATACGTCTGGACTATCTGAAGAGACTCAATGAACGTTATGAAGCCTGGATGGATGATTTTCAAAGCCAGAAGAAGACGAAAATACTGGTGATTGATGTGGATGAAAATAATTTTTCGGAAAATGCCGATGATTTAGGTAAAATAATCAACATTATAGACAGGGAACTGTTTGGGGGGCTGTTTTAATTCTTTCACTCAGTAAAACTTTGCAACAATTTTATCTTCGTTTTATTTAATTTCATTCCCGTTTTCATCATAGTTTGTTGTTTTTGTTGCAACGCCGCCGGTATATGTAGTCATACTCATTAATACTCCGCTTTCGTAATAATCCTTTTCAACACCATTTGAACGGCCATTGGTACAAGAAAACTCCCTGGATAATTTTCCATCCTGGTAATATTCTTTCTGCACTCCATTTAATAAACCGGCAGTATAAGGACTCTTTGATTTTAGCTTACCGCTTCCATAATATTCATTTTCTACTCCATTCATTATACCATCTTTATATGGAGTTTCCGACTTAAGTACTCCGCTTTGGTAATACTCCTTTTCCACTCCATTTTTGCTGTTGCTTTTGTAAGAAATTTCCATGTCCACAGTACCGTTGGCATAGTACAGTTTTTCTACCCCGTCTTTTTTGTCATTGATATAAAGGCATTCACCCCTAAGTATTCCGTTTTCACCATATATTTTATCAATTCCTTCTTTCTTATTATACTTATAGGGGCATTCCCCTTTTAATTTCCCATTTTCATAATACTCCTTTTCAGGTCCATTCTTTTTTCCATCGGCATAGGAAGTTTCAGATTTTAATGCGCCACTTATATAATAGGTTCGTCCCACTCCATTTCGTTTACCGTCGGTGCATGGTATATCTTCTTCCACTACTCCATCATCATAGTAAAGGATTGCATCACCGTTCTCTTTGCCATCTGAGTAGGGAATTTTGATATACAATATTCCTTTCCGGGTATATTCCCGCATTATTCCAAAAGGTTTGCCAGATTTGTAAACCGTAAGCTTATAAAAGGGCGCTGCAGTATCAGTGGTTATACTATCTCTATTGTCAATATACTCTACCCACTTACCTTCTTTTATACCGTTTTTCAATTCATTTTTAGCTTGCGACTTGTTGGTAAAATCTTTCTGTGCCAAAGCAGAAAAGCAAAGGATGTTAAAAATTAAAAACAGCGGGGTAATAAATTTTGTTCGCATGGTAGTTAAACGCAAAATTCGCAAAAAATTGCGCAATGTGTGCAAACACTATCCATTGGTTTATATGATGACCGTATAGGTCATATTTCTTAGTTTTGCCGCGTGAAAGAAGTAATGGCAATAATACAAAGAGAGTTGCGGCATGAATTGCGCAGCCGCAAAGCATGGCTTGCCATTGTATTATATACAGGCAGCACTGTATATATAAGCTACCTTGGCCTTCAGGGCTATACAGATACTGCTACTCATAATGCGGTGTTCTGGCTGTTAATCATTTTTATATCCATGTTCGCTACTTCGGGCAGTTTTGCCGGCAGAGATAGCGAAATGTTTTACATATATACACTTGTCTCACCGAGCCGGTTTATACTCGCCCGACTTCTCTATAATGGTATCTTTTTACTTTCCGTTAGCTTGTTGGCTTTTATATGTTTCCAATTTTTTGTGGGTTTCGGTGATACGAACCAGGTGCTTTTTCTGGCTGCCTTATTGTTAACTGTTTGGGGTATTTCTTCGCTTCTCACCATGTCATTTTCTATTGCATCAAAAGGAGGTGGAGGCTTTACACTTATGGCTATTATCAGTTTTCCACTTTTAGTACCCTTACTCATCACAGCGCAACATCTTTCCGAAATGGCAGTAGCAGGCTCTGACACTTCCGGTTATGGCGGATATGTAACAGTCCTGCTTGCATTAGACGGCATGATTGCAGCCTTGTGCTATTTATTATTTCCCTATCTTTGGCGGGATTAAAATGTTATGATTAAACGCGATATATTCTCTAAATCTTGGTGGAAATACCTATGTATTATTTTCCTCACCTATACTGTAATAGCAGGCTTCCTGATGCCTGTTCCTGCACTTGAAATTCTGCATGAAACTATACGAAACCTCTACTTCCATGTGTGCATGTGGTTCTCTATGATGTTTATTCTTACAGTATCCTTGGTGTATAGTCTTAAATACCTCAACAAACCTAATGAGGATTATGATATTATCGCCTCCCAAAGTTCCTATACTGGCTTGATGTTTGGTGTATTGGGATTAGCTACAGGCTCACTTTGGGCGAGATATACCTGGGGCGCCTGGTGGACCAACGACCCTAAACTGAATGGTGCTGCCATAGCACTGCTCAGTTATTTTGCCTATGTGGTACTTCGCAATGCTATGGATGATGAACAGAAAAGGGCCCGCATTTCGGCGGTATATAACATATTTGCATATGCTATGATGATGGTATTTATTATGATTTATCCACGATTGAAGGAAGTTGATTCCCTGCATCCCGGAAATGGGGGTAATCCAGGCTTCAACCAATATGATTTAGACAGCCACATGCGCTTGGTTTTTTATCCTGCTGTAATAGGCTGGTTGTTGCTTTGCAGTTGGATAGCATCCATAAATATCCGCACCGAACGCATTAAACGACATTTAGCTAATCAATAACATACTTTTCCATGAGAAAAATCAGGTTTATTTCGATCGTAATGTTTTTACTTTGCAGTGTTTTTATGCAAGCGCAGCCGGTGTCAAATCCGCCGGTGGAAATGGCTGATGGAATGAGAAGCGATGGCAAAATTTATGTTGTTGTTGGAGTTTTGGTAATCATTCTTTTTGGTGTCTTTGCTTATCTTATGAGTATTGATAGAAAAGTAAGCCGTATAGAAAAAAACATTGAAGAATTAAGTAAGAAATGAAAAAGATACATATCATAGCTATTCTCATTATCGCCATTGCGTTTGGAGTGATTATGACTTCGCTATCCAATAACAGTACCTATGCTTCTTTTAAAGAAGCGGATGAGCATCCAACCCGGACTTATCATGTAGTAGGAAAGTTGGATAAAGCCAAGCCGTTTTTATACGATGCCCATCTAAATACAAACTTGTTTACCTTCTACCTGATTGACCGGGATGGAACCGAGCGCAAAGTAATGCTTGAAAAACCCAAACCAGATGACTTTGAACACTCGGAGCAGATTGTGGTTATTGGAACAGCCAATGGCAATGGTGAATTCAAAGCAAAAGACTTACTAATGAAATGCCCATCTAAATACCAGGATGGGAAACCAACTGAAACAAAGCAGACTAGTTCTATGTAATTTAATTATAACCTTATCCCTATAACCAATATATCGTCTACTTGTTCAAGATTGCCTTTCCATTCATCCAGCTTCCTTTCCAATATGGACTTTTGTTCTTCCATAGAACTTGATTCATTTGATAATAGAACCTCCTGTAATTGCTTGTCTTTAAATTTTTTTCCTTTCGAACCGCCAAACTGGTCGGCATAGCCGTCGGTAAACAGATAAATGGTATCTCCTTTCAGAAGTTTTATAGTATGCTCATGGAATGGATGAGAGTTAATATACTTGCCTATCGGTTGTTTATCAGCCCGCACTTCATGCATTTCTCCATTCTGAATATACCACAATGGGTTATTTGCACCACTCCATTGAACTTCAAGTGCTTTTGTATTTATGCAACACAGTGATATATCCATACCATCCTGCACGTTACTTTCACTTTTCTCAAATGTTTCAAGTACAAGCTCGGTAACTTTGTCCAGTATCTTTCCGCAATTGGTTATGCGGAATTCCTTTAGCGTCCTGTTGAGTGCATCGGAACAAACTACGCTTACCAATGCCCCTGGAACTCCATGTCCTGTGCAATCAGCCGCGGCAATTAAAATATTGTCTCCGGATCTTTCCATCCAATAAAAATCGCCAGCCACTATGTCTTTGGGTTTATACAATATAAATGACTGGGGGAAGAACTTTTTAATCAAACTTATAGGCGGTAAAATCGCTTCTTGTAGCCGTTTAGCATAGGTAATGGAATCGAGTATATCTTTATTTTTTTCTTCAATTAGCCTTTTCTGCTGTTCAGTTTCAAGGCTTTTGATTTCGATAACTTGTTTTTGCTTGCGAGTAATCTTCAAAGAACGCAGAACAAATCCTGCAAATACAAGCACTACTAGTAAACCAACTGCAGTTGACCAGGTAACAATATCCTGCTTTCGTTTCTCTGCCTCTGCCAGTATATCTTTCTTTTCCTGCTCGGCTTTTGCGGAATCCGTTTTCCTGTCAAAAGTATAATTCATTTGCGCCTGTTCAATTTTTTTGGTGTTGCCATCATTTATAATACTGTCGCGGTAAATAATAAAAGTTTCAAAATCTTTAAAAGCTGTTTTGTAATCGCCGCTGATAGTATCAAGCGCTGACAGTGAAGCGTAAATAGATTTTAAATCTTCTTTTTCACCTATCTTTTTCTCTAAATTTAAACCTGAATCAAGATATGCTTTTGCCTGCTTATATTTTCCTTGAAGAATATATACACTGCCTATGTCTCCATAATTGTGCGCAATTTGCTCCTTATTTCCAATTTCTCTGGATTTTGTCAAAGCTTTAAAATAATATACAAGTGAAGTGGTGAGGTCCTTTTCTTTATAATAAAGTGCGCCTATACTGCTCAAGTTAATAGCTATACCTTGATTATCTTCAATTTCCTGATGCAGTTGCAAAGAATTTTTAGCATATTTCAATGCCTCCGCATCATTTCCCATGTCATGATAGGCAATTCCGATATTTCCAAGGTTACGGGAAATACCTATTTTATCTCCTAATTCCAGATAAATTGCCAACGCCTTAAAGTCATATTCCAGCGCTTTTGAATTATTGCCGCCCTCGCTCATATAAACAACCCCAATGTTACCCAGCATGGTAGCAGTTCCTTTTTTGTCACCTAATTCCTGGTATATTTTTAATGCATCGAGGTCATCCTGTAATGCCTGCAAGTAGCTTCCTTTATTCCGGTATATAACCCCTAAGTTATGGTTGGCGTCTGCTATGCCTTTTCTGTAATCAAACTTCTTTGCAAGGATTAGCGCTTTGTTAGCATAAACGATTGCTGAATCAAATTGGCTTTTTTTCCAAAGCTTTTCACTTAAGCGGTTTAAGTTATTTACATTGACTGTATCACTTTTACTATACTTTATTTCAGTCTCAGTATTATTCTGTCCTGTTGTATGTATGCAGGCGATAAGAAATAAAAACAGAGCAATAAGGACATTTTTCATAAATAATCAGAGTGAAAAATAGCAGAGAAACAAAAGTACAATTCTAATTGGAATTAAACTTCAAGAAGGATTTTTAAAATATTTTATTGAATATACTAGACAAAACCACCCATTAACGCTTTGTGATTAACTTTGCATTCTTTGATGTAAATTGTATATCCTAATTTCTTTGAACAATATCTCATATACTGGCGAACACATTTTTTGGGGACAACTTGGAAATACATTTGTGTTCTTGTCATTCACGGCTGCACTATTGGCAGCTTTTGCCTATTTCCGTTCGGCACAAAACGATGAATTAGAAAATGGAACCTGGCGAAAATTAGGAAGAATTTCTTTCTATCTCCATTCATTAGCTGTAATAGGAATAATGACGACGCTGTTCAGTATGATATTCCTTCATTTTTATGAATATTACTATGTTTGGGAGCACTCTAATAATGCCATGCCCAAACGCTATACCTTGGCCTGTTTTTGGGAAGGTCAGGAAGGCAGTTTTTTATTATGGACCTTTTGGCAAGTTGTTATTGGTAATATTTTAATCCGCACTTCTAAACAATGGGAGGCGCCTGTAATGAGCACACTTTCGCTTGTTCAGGCCTTTTTAGCATCCATGTTATTGGGTTTTTACATTTTTGGAATAAAGATCGGCAGCAATCCTTTTATATTATTGAGGGAGACACCTGAATTTATAAACCTTCCATTATTCCAATTTCCAGACTATCTTTCCAAACTCGATGGACGCGGACTTAATCCACTGCTCCAAAATTATTGGATGACCATACATCCTCCTACCCTATTCCTTGGTTTTGCTTCTACTATTGTTCCCTTTGTATACGCCATTGCCGGACTTTGGAAAAAGAAATACGGAGAATGGCAATTAGATGCACTTCCCTGGTCTTTCTTCGGTATTATGATACTGGGAACAGGAATACTCATGGGTGGTGCATGGGCTTATGAATCACTTAGCTTTGGCGGCTTTTGGGCCTGGGACCCCGTGGAAAATGCCTCCCTTATACCCTGGCTTACCTTTGTAGGCACGGGTCACATACTTATCATTTATAAAGCCAGGAAACAAGGAGCCCTATCCACATTCCTGTTTCCTATTATTACTTTTGTATTGGTACTCTATTCTACTTTTCTTACGCGTAGCGGAATATTAGGCAATACCTCTGTACATGCTTTTACTGATTTGGGTTTATCCGGACAGTTGTTAGTTTACCTTTTGTTTTTTATTCTGCTCTCTATAGTTCTTATTACTGTAAATTATAGGAAAATACCCAAAGCTGCTCAAGAAGAAGAACTCTGGTCCAGGGAATTCTGGATGTTTCTGGGTGCGCTGGTTTTAGTGATGTCTTGCATGCAGATTCTTGTCACCACTTCTATTCCTGTAAGTAATAAGATATTCGGGCTAAACCAAGCCCCGCCTATTGACCGCATTGGGTTTTATAATCGCTGGCAGATACCATTTGCCATTATAGTTACATTCCTTGTTGCCATAGGGCTTTACTTTAAGTTTAAGACAACAGACATGAAGCTGTTTTGGAAACAATTACTTCCTCCGTTAATTACAAGCATTGTTATTACTATAATAGCATCTATTCTTTTAAAACTGACTAATGGCTTTTTCATTGCATTGCTCTTCACTTGCTGGTTTGCGGTAATTGCGAATTTCCATTATTGGGTACAAAATAAAAAAGCCAGTTTAAAAAAAGGAGGAGCAACCTTTGCCCACATGGGATTCGGGCTTATTATTATGGGGGCATTAATTTCTACGTCTACAAAAGAAGTTATCTCGGTAAATACTTCCGGTAAAAATGTGGAATCACTTGGAAAGGATATTTCCAATGCTACCGATATATTGCTTGAACAGGGAGATACCTTACGAATGGGTAATTACTTTGTAACATATACCGGCAAAAGAAAAGAAGGACATGATATATTGTTTTCTGTTTTGTTTCTCAGTAAAGATTCTACAACAAAAAAATACACGGAACAATTCACTCTCAATCCGCTAATACAACTTAACCCGCAGATGGGTAACGTAGCGGAACCAAGCACCAAGCACTTTATCAATAAAGATATTTACACCCATATTATGTTTGCTGACCTTAGTACAGACGAAGAGAAAGGTAACGGAAATGACTATGGCGAAGCCAAACCGCATACTTTAGGGGTTGGAGATACTATGTTTTCATCTAACAGTATTATTATTTTAACTGCATTAGATACACATATAGATAAGTTGCAATACCACCTCAAGGCTGATGATATTGCTGTTGGCGCTGTTCTTAAGGTGATTGATGTTAACGATAAGATACATAGTGCAGAACCACTGTATGTTATTTCTAATGACATGGTTAAGCCTATTGATGCTACAATTCCTGAATTAGGATTGAAGTTTTCATTCGAAAAAATAAATCCCGAAACCCATAAAATGGATTTTACGATTGCCGAATCCAAGCGCACCGCTAAAGATTTTATTGTACTGGAAGCCGTTGTTTTCCCCTATATAAATGTACTTTGGTTTGGATGCTTGATAATGGTAATAGGAACGGTACTTTCCATTCGGCAGCGGATAAAGAAAAGTAAAGAAGCGAAAAAAGAATTGCAAAATAATACAGAACCACCCATAGCCTTATAAACAGCTATGATGAAAAAAAATCTTCAAAAAATTGTATTCATCGGCGCAGGCAATGTTGCAACATCGCTTTCAGATTCCCTAAAAGATAAAAGAGAGATTATACAGGTATATAGTAAAACCCTTGCACATGCAAAAACTCTTGGTCAAAAACTAAAATGCACATATACCAATGATTTGAAAAAAATTGCTTTACATGCTGACCTATATATAATAGCAGTAAAGGATGATGCCATTGAAAAGGTATGTAAAAGTTTAAAACTGAATGGAAAATTGGTCATTCATACTTCCGGCAGCACGAATTTGGATATCCTCAAAAATATTTCAAAAAAATATGGCGTGCTATGGCCTATGTATTCTTTTGCCGGAAAAGCAAAGTTAGCGTCGGGAACCCCTTTTTTTATAGAAGCTTCCAATAAAAAAGATGAAAAGGTACTAACCGATTTGGTTAATGAAATGAAAGGCAAACCCTATTATATAAATTCTGAAGAGCGGGCTAAGGTTCATCTGGCAGCAGTATTTATTAATAACTTTCCCAATCATCTATTTGTAATTGCAGAAGCCCTGTGTAAAGAGGCCGGAATTCCTTTCAAGTTATTTTTGCCTCTTGCTAAGGAAACATTTGAAAACATAACCAAACAATCTCCGGTTTTAAGCCAAACTGGTCCGGCAAGCAGAAACGATAAACAAATATTAAATAAACATCTTGCACTTTTAAAATTGCATCCCTTATACATGGACATATATAAAATATTAACCAAAAGCATTATTCAAACAAGTAGTGGAAGAAAAAAACTTTAAGCAATTACTAAAGCAGGTTAAAGCTATGGTATTTGATGTGGATGGAGTTTTAACAGACTCTTCACTTATTATTATGCCCGATGGTGAATTGGTACGCACAATGAATATGCGGGATAGTATTGCCATGAGACTGGCTGTAAAAAATGGATTTCAGCTTTGTATTATAACCGGTGGAAATTCACAGGCGGTAAAGCAGCGGTTAAACCGCCTCGGAATATCGGACATATACCTTAAAACAGAAAATAAGCTCGAAGCCATGAAGGAATTTGTAGCCCTTTATGATCTTCAGTTAAGCGAAGTTTTATATATGGGGGACGACTTGGTAGATTATGAAGTAATGTCCAAAGTTGGGGTTCCTGTGTGCCCGGAAGATGCTGTAAATGAAATAAAAAGCATCTCTGTTTACATATCACCAATTAAAGGAGGGAAAGGTTGCGTTAGGGATGTAATCGAACAGGTAATGAAAATGAACGGAAAATGGGTCATTCCCAAATTTTAATGCTTTTATCAACATTTTCAAAAAAATCCCAGGAAGTATGTATGTTCATATTAAACTAATGTTTAATTTAGCAGTCCTAAATCTAATCAAAAACACAAAAACTATGAAAAACTTTTCTAAAACAATTGGTGCCATTACCATGTCATTGGTGACTATTGGTGCTATGGCTCAAGCCCCAGCTAATAGGGCTTTAATGGCAAATCATGTGCCATCATTCAGTAATGCAAAAGAAATGCCTACACTGCATCAAACTGGTAATATTAAAGCAGTTATGACTATGAATCATATTGATTTAGCATACTTTAATACAGACCTCGGAATAGTGGGTTCAAGTGCTTATAGTTACTTTATACCGCCTGCAATTTGCAATATGCGTTATACAATTAGCGATTCCGGTACAACTTCAAAGAATTACAATGGATATCACTCTTCTACAGTAGTATTTGACACACTTCTTGATGCAGGCGATATTTCATATAGTGCTTCGCCGGGTTCACTTATGGTTGATACTATTTTTGCTAATCTTGGTTATCGCAACACTTCACATAAAAATGATACTTTAGTGTTTCACATTGGTTCAGTTTCAGCCAACGGTTATCCTACGGGTACATTTTATACTAGTGATACTGTTATAGTTGCTCCACATAGTTCTGCTTTGCCTGGTAATGATTTGGATTCTATTTATGAAATTTACATTATTCCAAATGGCGGAGCAGGTTATACTATTCCTGCATCAGCTCCAAAGGGATATAAGTTTAATGTAACCATTCAAGAATATGGCTCTAAACTAGATTCCTTGGGAACATTTTATGGTGCACCCGATTTTCAGTGCGGCGGAGGCGCTTATGCAACCTACACCCAAGTTGGACCTAAGATGGGCGTAGCTCCTCATGTAAACACCATTATGAGTGGATACGAATGGTACGATCAGTTTCATGGCACTAATGGTCAAGTTTTAAGTTGGCCTAACCCGAATGGAGACCTTTATAATTCTAACGGAAGCTTTGGTAACATTTGGAATATTCCAAATTGTGGTGCAGGAGAAGATACATCATATATATATACCCAAGACAACTTTGTGGCTGTGGCAATTGATTATTATGATAATACCGGTATTTCTAAAATTGCCAATAATGGTCTATCTATTGGACAAAACTATCCTAACCCTTTCAATAAGGAAACCACAATTGCTTATAGCTTAACCAAGTCATCTGATGTTACTTTCTCAGTTTATGACATCACAGGCAGGGTTATAACTACTACTAATTATGGCAGTGTTGCTCCAGGTCAATATAACATCAACCTCAGCGCTAATACATTTAGCCCTGGTATTTACTTCTACACATTCAATGTGAATGGAAGTATTGTTACCAACAAGATGGTAATTACTGAGTAATCTCAGTTAAATCAATACCCTTGTGAGAGGTAATAATAATTCTTCACAATAAATAAAAAGCCCTGACGTTAAAGTCAGGGCTTTTTTTATTCAATTATACGTACCTTTGATGCTCCCATTAATAAACTAAGTCGATTGAGGACAATACTTTTAATAATATCATTTATATTCTTTACCAATATACCACTTGCCTATTCGCAAAGCTATTATGAACAAAATGCCTTACCTCAGGCAAAAGCTACTCATTCAATTAATGGGTCCAGATTACCTAAGTTAACTAATGCAGTGCATGACTCTGTACACAGTTTAATAGATTATTACCTGCTTGACTCTTTATTATATGGCCCTTCTAATTTTAGAGGCACCCAAGGGCAATTATTAAACAGCGCCTATAGTTACCCAACAGATACAACAAACAGCTATAAGGCAAGATCCAGTTTTTTCATGAATTATTTTTGCATTAATGCCATATCTGTGGCATTTGACACTATACCTCATTTTTCTGAGGATACTGTCAGCCAATCGCAAATAGATACTCTTTTTGTTCCCATAATTCAGGTAAACCACAGTGGAATTAATGATACTTTAGATATTCAAATTACTACGGTAGATGCCAATGGATACCCAATTACAAACAGCTATCAGATTGATACACTTGTTGTTGCTGACTCAACTAATAGTTATAATATAGGTGCGGGGAACGATTATACCATCAATACCATAAAATGGAACCTGAATAATTATTCATTATCAGGAGGACGTTTTGCTGTAAACGTTACTTATCACGACTCCACAAAAAAAGATAGTTGCTGGTTTATCTATGGTTATGGATACTTCCATAAGACATGCCCTTTTGAAGGTACCGACAGCACTTTTGCTGAAATAACCCATTTTTCGAAAGTAAACGCTTCTCCCAAACCTTTTTTTGCAAATAGTTTTGCGTATTTTAACCAATATACAGGGTTAGGAGGATACCTTCCTGCACAAGACGGTAATAATGAATTCTTTCCATGTACGGCTGCTGATACTGACTTGTTTCATCCGGGCATTGATGGAGCTAACTACCTGCAAGATATTGATATTGCTGCACATGTATATTATTATTCATATGCTGGTATTCCTAACCTTCAATCTCCGGGTATAAGCGTAAGTCAAAATTACCCAAATCCATATGACAATACAACGGTAATTAATTATAACCTCATAAAACAAGCCGATGTATCATGGCGAGTTGTTGATCTTGCCGGCAGGGAAATAATATCTCAAAGCTATGGAACTATTAGTCCCGGACAGCATTCCATTACTTTACATGCTAATACCTTCAGTGCAGGTATATATTTTTACTCCATCACCAGTTCAGGATATACTATCACTAAGAAAATGGTGATTTATTAGGTTTTGGAAAGAGTCCTCCGTATTAACTCCTCCAGTTCACTCAACATCATAGCTGTTGCACCCCAAACTGTATATCCTTCCAAGGTATAAACAGGCACCTCCAGTTTTTCTCCCGAGCTTACAGTAAGTAGCTTCACCCCTTTTGAAACAGGCTCGAGTAAATCAAAAATATTTACGTCAAAATACTTTTGAACTTCAGCTTTACTTAAGGTTGCAGAGTCTAATTTTTCACTTGTTCCAATAAATGGATGCACCCAAAAATTGCTGGGTGGAATATACAATGGAGTAAGAGCCCCTATTTGTGTAATTTTATCCGGTGGCAAGCCAACTTCTTCATTCGCTTCTCTCAACGCAGTGTACCATAACCCATTATCATTTTGTTCAACTTGACCGCCGGGAAACGCAACCTGTCCGCTATGCACTCCAAATTCAGCCCGAAGAATTAATCGTGTATATATATTACCGGCAGCAGGATAAAGCCAGATAAGAACACCACTTTCACGCGTTTTACTTTTGTCTGAAGGGATATACCGATTTTGGCTCCTTCCTGCGGGAGCCATATGTTTCTGGGCATCCCATCCTGGTAATCCTATATTTATTTCTTGTTTTAGTTTTTCAAAAAAATCCGGCATACAGAAAATTAACTTGCAAGTTCTCGGAGTAACTTAATATTTACTTCATCCATATTATTTTCCTCATCCGTTTCAATAACCTTGGGAATATGCTGAAACTTTTTCATCATTAACTTAAAGGCAAGAGTCCCAATTTTCCCTTTGCCAATATGTTCATGCCTGTCAAGCCTGCTGGCCAAATCTCCTTTAGAATCATTGAGATGAATAGCATGTAACTTACTTAGCCCAATTATGTGATCAAAATCTTGCCATGTTTTATGAAAGCCCTCTTCTGTGGCAATGTTATAGCCTGCAGCAAAAGCATGACAAGTATCAAAACATGTTCCAATCCTGTCAGATCCGGTTAAATCCATAATATTCCTAATATGCTCAAACTTATAACCTACATGCGAGCCCTGTCCCGCCGTATTTTCTAGTAAAATTTTCACCTGGGAGCCATGTGTTTCCTGTACTACTTTTTTAAGAGAATCGGCAATTCGCTCCATAGCTTCTTCCTCAGAGCTTTCACCGGCTGCTCCGGGATGAAGAACTGTATAGGCAAGTCCCAATTCATGGCATCGAATTACTTCCTCGGTAAATCCGGCAATTGATTTGGAGCGTAATTCATGGTCAGCACTGGCAAGGTTAATTAGATAAGAAGCATGGGAAAAAATAACTTTTACTTGCTGATTATCCGCCCATGCTGCAGCAAATGCCTTTTTCTCCTCTTCTGATATAGGTTTTGCCTTCCATTGACGCTGGTTTCGTGTAAAAATCTGAAAAGTATCAATTCCTAATGTGCGGGCTTCCTCAAAAGCATGTTCTAATCCTCCGCTTACTGAACAATGTACTCCAAGTAACATAATTAATATTTTTTAGTATGAATACGAATATACAAATTTATACAAAACACTTCTGATTAAATTTTCTTACCTTTGAATAGCTAAAACTATACACTCCATGGTTGCTGAATTTGCCGCTGAAATTTTTGAACGGGAACTAACTAAGCTTATTGAAGAAATAAAGCTCTATCCCGATGAAGCATCCTTATGGAAAATTTCAAATGGAATTAGTAACTCCGGTGGCAATCTTTGTCTACATATATGCGGAAATTTGCAACATTTTATTGGAAATGTTATTGGGAATTCAGGCTATACCCGTAACCGGGACCGGGAATTTTCGGCCCAAATACCTACCGCTGAATTACTAAGTGAAATTCAAAAAACTATTAAGGTTGTGAGTTTAGCCTTTAAATCAAGCCCTGAAATTGATCTGGAAGAAGAATATACTGCATTTCCGGCGCATTTACTTGGAAAAGAAAAACTTACCAAAGGCTTTTTTCTGATGCATCTTATATCGCATATGGATTATCATCTCGGCCAAATTAACTACCATCGCAGAATGATTTCTTAATATTTATCACAGCTCAACATTATTTGTCATATTTGTATCCATTTTCAAATTAAATGTCTTCAGACAGCCTCGTAATAATTCCTACATACAACGAAAAGGGTAATATTGAAAATATAACCCGCAAAGTAATGTCCTTACAAGGTAATTTTCATTTGCTTGTCATTGATGATGGATCTCCAGACGGAACTGCTGATATTGTAAAATCATTAATGAAGGAATTTGACGGACGTCTTTTCATAATTGAAAGACAGGGTAAGTTGGGGCTCGGAACAGCCTATATAGCCGGATTCCGATGGGCACTTGAACACGGATACGAATATATTTTTGAAATGGACGCAGATTTTTCGCATAACCCGGATGACCTTATTCGCCTCAAAGATGCTTGTCTAAATGGGGCTGATCTTGCCGTTGGCTCACGATATGTAAGAGGTGGTCATATTACAAAATGGGATTATAAAAGAGTAGTGATGTCCTATTTTGCTTCTCTTTATGTACGATTGGTTTTATGGATGAATGTAAAAGATACAACTGCCGGATTTAAATGCTATAGGCGCAGGGTTCTTGAGGCCATCCATTTCGATGACATTCATTTCATAGGTTACGCTTTCCAAATAGAAATGAAATATCGTACTTATCGCAAGGGATTTAAAATTGTTGAAGTACCTATTACTTTTACAGATCGAGTTGTAGGAGTATCTAAAATGAGTGGAAAAATATTTAAAGAAGCAATTCTGGGAGTCATCAAAATGCGCTTTCTAAAGGTAAATTAAAATGCCTAGCATACTTATTTGGAATGCCTATATTGTAAATGAAGGGAAAACATTTCATGGTGATATATTAATTGTAAATGGGCGAATTGAAAAAATAAGTCCGAGTATGGACAAACAAACTTGCCCTGAAAACACCGAATTTATTGATGCAGAAGGCAAGTATTTGCTACCCGGAATAATTGATACTCATGTTCATTTCCGCGAACCAGGATTGGTTTATAAAGCTGATATTTATACTGAATCTAAAGCAGCCATTGCCGGGGGCGTAACCTCTTTTATGGATATGCCCAATACTTATCCTCCAGTACTAACTCAAGAACTTCTGGAGGAAAAATATACTATTGCTGCACAAAAATCTCTTGCCAACTATTCCTTTTATATGGGCACCTCTAACACAAACTTTGATGAGGTTGTTAAAACAAACCCAAAAAATGTATGCGGAGTAAAAATTTATCTCGGCTCTACCACTGGAAATATGCTGGTAAATAATCCTACCAGTATTGAAAACTTTTTTAAGATATCCAACCTATTGATAGCCGTGCATTGTGAGGAAGAAAGCATAATAAAAGAAAATGCCAAACGTATTAGAGAAAAGTATGGTGATAATCCCCCACCCTCCTGCCACCCAGTAATTCGTAGTGAAGAATGTTGCTATCACTCCTCCCATCATGCTGTTGAACTGGCCAAAAAATATGGAACCCGATTGCACGTAGTACATGTATCAACGGCAAAAGAAACAGGATTATTTGATAATACCCTGCCACTTGAAGAAAAAAAAATAACATCAGAAGTTTGCCCACATCACCTTTGGTTTTCAGATAAAGATTATGCCGGCAAAGGCAACATGATTAAATGGAACCCTGCCATAAAAACCGAATATGACAAAGAAGGCCTTTTAGAGGCTCTGCTTGAAAATAAAATCGACACAGTTGCAACTGACCATGCTCCACATACACACGATGAAAAAGAGCAAGCCTATTTTTCATGCCCCTCTGGAGGACCTATGGTGCAGCATTCGCTTAACGTAATGCTTGAACTGCACCAAATTTCAATAGATAATATTGTACAAAAAATGTGTCATGCTCCGGCTACTTGTTTCCATATTCAAAAGAGGGGGTTTATCCGTGAAGGATATTGGGCCGACCTTATACTGGTAGATTTAAATCATCCCTGGAAAGTAGAAAAAAGCAACATCCTTTATAAATGCCAATGGAGCCCTTTAGAAGGAGAAACTTTTCACTCAAAAGTTACCCACACCTTTGTAAATGGCAATCTGGTTTATTCCAATGGCAATTTTACAGAAGCGGTAAAAGGTCAGAGAATAGTATTCGATAGATAGCCTGATTCTAATTATCTCCATTAACACGTTTCAAAAAGATTCTTCTTGCATTAGGATCGGCGGTTACAAATGAAAATTTCCCTTTATCGGTTTTCTCACTTCTCTTATCATCTTTAAGGGTGCTTATAATATTATTAAAATCCGGATTAGAAGAAGCAACCTGCATCTGCCCCTGGTAATAGGTGAAAAAGTACCAATGCATAGGATCAAACTCAATATACATATTTAACTGGTCACCCTGTTTTCTCTTACGTATTTCAATAGTACCTGTTGCCTCCTTGTTTATCATTTTAGTACCAATGCCTGCTACCCCAATAGAACCCTCGGAAATATAGGAATGCGTTTGGTTATTCCACTTTAATTTAATATTACTCAGGAAAAGTTGAGATTGTAATTCCTTAGGTAATTTCTTAACAGTTCCGTAAAGTGTGAGTTGTGAAATCAATTTATCTCCTTCTTCTTTTCCCATTAATTGACGTAGATTCTTTTGGAAGTTATCGTCGGTAAAATCCAATGGTTTCAGGGTAGTCATGGCTTCCGCATCATCTGCCATTTTAGAAATTGCACCCTCATCAAAAAAGAAATTTACCAGTATATCTGTATTACATACAACAGTATCCGGAATAATATAATCGGTAATATTTCCTACTGTTTTCAAATCAACGGCTTGCAGATCTTCTCCAAGATTCAAGTTCCCTTCCCCATATTCTATGCATTTTCGGGTATCCAGACTTACATAGTTTCCTGGCAAAGTTTGTGCAACCAATTTCTCTTTGCTTCCAATCCGGTACTGTTGAGTTGGGGGGTCAAATGCCAAATAGCCTCCGCTATCAGGAATAATCACAACATCCTTTTTAGGATTAATAACCGGCGAAAGAAATGCGCTATAAATACTTACAGAATCGCCATTTGAAACAACCGGTGATAAAGCTAACGGAATATTCTGGTCACTCATAGCAAGTTTTACAGGTATTTGAACATTATCCGGATCAATTTCCCCGGAAAATTTGAGCCATGAAATTTTTACTTCATTGCAACTGTGATTGATACGACAGAAGCCGTTAAAATCTAAAAATGGATCTGAGGCTTTAAGGGTTAGGCTGCCCTTGA
>Ga0302185_10001265_pt1 | contig 18052 bp, 15 predicted proteins | sample II_Bog_E1_1_FD_200231 | JGI IMG/M metagenome (GOLD analysis project Ga0302185, IMG submission 200231) | Peat permafrost microbial communities from Stordalen Mire near Abisko, Sweden - II_Bog_E1_2 | ecosystem: Environmental > Terrestrial > Soil > Wetlands > Peat | place: Sweden: Abisko... | reverse complement strand
CGGATCACCTTACCGTCGACCCTTATGGAATTGTCTGATGAATTTAATGTACCGAGAATAATATTCATGAGGCAACTTTTACCTTGCCCGTTTTGCCCGAGGAGACCGGTAATTTTGCCGGTTTCGCATTTTAGATATATGTCTGATAATATCCTTCTTAAACCAAAGTCGAGTTGTATGCCATCGGCTTCAAGTGTATGTATCATAAAATCTTAATTGCAATAATGTACACAAACACCCAAAGGATAAAATCAAACACCGAAGTAAAAATGCATAGCTGCCTTTTGGAAACACCCAGGTTTTGGTAATAATAAAGTTCTGCCTTTTTATAATGGATAGCCAGGTAAAATATCATCGCCAAAGAAATTATTTTGTACCAAAAAAGTATACCAATCAAATCGTGCGCTTTTGCTCCGTAACTCCACAAAAGGAAAACGCAACTAAGTGTAACCAGGAAATTTGAAAAAAATATCCCGCCATAAAACCTTGCAATAAGCTTCGCAGTACGCATGAGTTGAAATAACGGGATAAGTATAAATTACTTATAGTTTTATAAAACTATTTATAAAATCAGGTGGTGATTTTTTGATCGTTCTCGTCGCCAATTTTCGAAACAAGGTAAACAATTAGTGGCCCAAATAAAGCTACAATACCAAAGGATAACCTTAGACTGGCGGCTTTGCTAACATAGCCTACCAAAGGCGGGATGATAATAAAACCCATATAACCTACCGTTGAGATTGATGCCAGCGCCGACGAACTGCTCATGTTTTTGGACTTGCCGGCTAAACTAAATACCATAGGCACCACACATGATACCCCCAAACCAATTAATACGTAAGCCAACAGGGCGGTTACGGTAAAAGGCAGCGCCACAGCAAAAGAAAGGCCGAAGAAAATAAATATACCACTGAATTTGAGTACCTTTTTAATACCGACGCGGTTAACTATACTGTCTCCGAACACCCGGCCGGAGGTGACAGCGCTTAAAAAGACGGCATAGGCAACTGTTGACATTGTTTTGTCCGGGTTAACCTGTTTTTGAAAATAGAGTGCGCACCAATCGTACATGGTATTTTCGCAGGCCATGCAGGCAAAACAAATGAGGGCAAACTTTAACAGGTATTTGTCAGGGAGTGCATACACCGGGCCGCGGCCGTTTCTTAAGGGTGGCTGATGTAGCGTGCTGTTGATAAAATAAAAGGTAAAGCCAATTAGCGCCATGCTTACAAATAAGAATTGATATCGCGGCGCCACGTTAAAAAAAACCAATATGATGCTCAGCCCTGCGGCGGCGAAGCAAGCCAGGCTCCATACACCGTGAAAAGCGGCCATAATTGATTTAGGATACAATGCCTGAACAGCAACTCCCTGTGTGTTGACAGAAAGCGTCATTAGGTTACGTGATGAGCCAAAAAAAAGCAACAACACAATCAATTGCCAATAACTGCCTGCAAAGCCGATAAGAATTAGAATGACACTTAAAATTATAGAGCCCGTAAGCATTACAGCCCTGCTGCTATAGCGGCTTAATAACCAACTTGTAAAAGGCATGGTAAGCATAAGGCCAATGGGGAGTGCCAGCAAAGCTGTACCTAACTGTGCGTCATCAAGGTGAAGTTGCCTGGTAATGGCCGGTATACGCGAAGCCCAGGTTGAATAACCGAAACCTGAAATAAAAAAGAAAATTGCAGTGGCCAGACGGTATTGTTCTGGGCTCGTTTTTGCTGATGCTTCGTCCACTAATTTTATTAAGCACCTAAAGTACGGTTTAGCAGCGAAAAGCTGAAAGCGAAAAGCAAAAAGACTAAAGCTTTAATGAGTTTAACACAAAGCTTTAGCCTTTCTGCTTTAACCTTTTTACTTATTTACCCACAACCACAACATGAAAAGTGCCGGGTATTTGCTGCGGCCTCGGGCGGGGGTTGTCCGTAGTCGGTGCAGGTGCGGGTTTCATCTGCGCAGTAGGCAGGTACAATTTATGGGTATAGGTATCAACCCCTATGGTCCTTGCACCTGGTTCAGTCGTAATGTTTTCAACAAATTCAAACTTGTCTGCGCTTAACTCACGCACAACAGTCACGGTACCTTCACCGTTTGAACTGTAAGCCAGTTTAAGTTTAGGGTCAAAACCTACGCCATCGCAACGTCCAATCGGGAACTTTGCCACAATAGTGCCATTGGTAGCGTCTAATACAATCATCGTTTGATTACCACCGCAGCCTATAAACAGGCGGTTAGTTTTCCTGTCCATCGCCAGGCCCGATGGTTCTTCACCACCGGTAAGTTTCCACCGGTTTAATATTTTAAAGGTTGCTGCATCAATTTCCACCTCTTCGCCGGTATCTTCAATATTTACAAATACTTTTCCTTTTCCGTCAGATACACCGGTTTCGGGTTTGCCGCCAAGCGGTATTGTTGCAACTACTGTGTCGGTAGCTGCGTCAACAACGGTTGCGTCTTTGCTGCGGCCATTAAAAGCGTACACTTTTTTCGAGTAATCATCATAAAAAATGGCATCCGGGTTTGTACCGGCAGTAACCGTTTTCAATACCTGGTTGGTTTTAAGGTCGAACACCGTGATATTATTAGCCTGCCCGTCACTAACATAGCCCTTATTAAATTCATGGGCAATTGCTATGCCATGCACCCCTTTGGTATTTGGGACGTAACCGATAGAATCGCCGGTGGCCGCATCTAAAATATTCACCTGTTGACCGTGTGAAACGTAGACGCGTTTACTTTGGCCATCAGCTGTGATATAATCCCATCCGCCCGTACTATGGATCGGGTAATCAGCTAAAACGTGAAAGCCTGTTTTTTCCTGTGCCCAAACGCTGCGGGGCTGAGTAAATACTATGCCAATCAATAGCATAAAAAGCAGTTTAATTATCGATTTCATGATAGTAAAATTTTTGATAGAGTTAGGCAATGATTCTGGATAAATCCTGTACGAATCGGAGAGTAGTTGACCCGATAACTATCGGGTAGGTTTATTGAGTTGATTAAGTTAAAATGGGCCGGACCCGGTTGAGCGGGTTAAATTAAGTTGATTAAGCCAAAGAAATTAATTCCCGGAACTTAATCAACTTACCCGATAGCTATCGGGTCAACTTAATCAACTATTTCCCACCACGGACACCGCCGCCGCCGTTACCACCGCCGCCGCCGCCGGGTGCAGGCGTTGTTGGCACAGGCGCAGCATTGTCCTGGTCTTGTTCCTGCGGTTGCTGCTCTTTTTCCTTTTTAAATTCCATTTTGCCGAATTTGTACATCAGACTGATGCCAAAAGAGCGTAACGGGATCTCACGGAGGCTGTTCTGGTTGAAATTTGGCCCATAAGTGTTTGACTGTACGTTTACATACTCGTTGAAAGGATTGGTAGCTGTTAAGCCAATACTCGCATTTTTATGCATAAACTGTTTGCGTACTGCAAAATTGTAGAAGACAAACCCGGGGTTAGTTCCCTGTATTGTTCTTTGCGACGATCGGTCATTTATGAAAAATTCAGCAGCAAGGTCTTTGGCAAATTCGTAGCTGGCATTTAAATTCAGGCGGTAGGTAAAACCGCTTACCTGGGGCGAACCGGGGTTATCGGTAATCCTATCGGCAAAAAACATGTTCGTACGGAAAGTGAGCTTACCAACAGGCAATGACCCAAATAAGTTTACGCCTTCGGTAACTTCCTTACCGATGTTGTACTGCTGGGTAAGCGAAACATTTGAGTAAGTAGTATCGAGCACCTTTAAATTAGGGTAAAAAGTTGTAAATGACTGCAGGTCGTTGGTATTGTACCTGTAAAAGCCGGCCACATAAATATTTGCCCCGTTGCTAAACGAAGTATTATACCCCACTTCAAAATTATGGCCATATTCCGGTTTCAGGTTGGGGTCGCCGGTGCTGATGTTATGCGGGTCACTGATGTTATAAAAAGGATTGAGCTGGTTATAACCCGGACGTTGCAACCTGTATGAATAGCTAAATTTTATGGATTGTTTTTTAGTTAGCTTGTGCGATAATACAAATGATGGCGCCAAAACGTTATATGACGGTATTGTTGTATTCGGGAAATCGGGAGTCGACGAAGTGAAACTGGAGGTTGTATACTCATCCCTTAAACCCGCCTTTCCATCAATAAAATTATTAAAAAGCCCAAATGTTGTTGAAACGTAATAGGCGAAAATCTTACGGCTGTAATTAAAACCATATGACTGATTAGGATTAAAATCGTATATCCCGTTGTCGAGCGTTTGGGTAACTACCGTATTGCTGATGTTCTCAATTGTGGTCTTGGCCCCCGTTTCAATCGTGAAATTATCGGAAACGGGTTGGGTGTAATCAATAGTTAAGTCGGTTTCCTTATCAGTGCCCGGATTACTTCCAATGGAACCGGACGCGGGGAAAGCTACATTGGTATAATCCTGCTCTTGTGTATAGTTATTGGTGTTGCTGCCAATACTTTGGTTGTATAAAAAGTCCAGTTCCTGGTCTTTTTTCTTGAATGTCTTTTTATAAGTAAGGTTCCAGTCGGTAGTATTATCGCTAAAAAGGCTGGTTGAGTGGGTTATACTATTGGTATCAGCGGCCGTGTTATTAAGATAAGTAATTTGCTTATTATTAACATAGCCATTGCTGTTATTCCCAAAGTGGTTAAAACTAATTGATGCCGTCAACGCATCTTTAGGTGTAATGTCCCAGCTGAAGCTAATACCAGACCGATAACCGCTTCTCTTAAAGTTACTGACGCCATTTTGATTTAAACTTGTAGTAGTATCACCGGCAGTACTGACGCGGTTTCCAGAACTGGGGGTGGCACTTGTAAGGCTTTCATTACCGCTAAAAAAAGCGCCCACTCCAACTTTACCTTTTTTTGCGTTTATATTAAACGACCCGTTTTCCAAACGCGTACCGGCGCTGAGGTTAACACTGCCGTTTACACCCTGTACATTATTGTCCTTTAAAATAATATTGATGATACCCCCTGTTCCTGACGCATCGTACTTTGCTCCCGGATTGGTGATCACCTCGATGCTCTTAATCTGGCTGGCGGGGATTGCCTGTAATGCGTCAGTAATACTGGCGCCAAAAATTGTGGAAGGTTTCCCGTTTATCAGGAACTGGATATTTGTATTACCCATCAATTCAACGTTCCCGTTAATGTCTACCGACACCATAGGCACTTTTTGCAATACATCCAAAGCAACGCCACCTTGCGCTGTAAGGTCGTTTGCAGGGTTGTAAACAAGTTTATCAATTTTATTTTCAATGGTAGGGGCACTAGCCGTAATGTTAACTTCTTTAAGGTGAGTCTGCAACGAGGCAAGCAGGATGGTGCCTAACGAAACATTTTTACCGGCGCTGCTGATGATTACATGCGCAATTGTATAGCGTTTGTACCCTAAAAAATCTACAGTTAACTTGTAATCACCGGGTGGGATTCCATTAACGGTAAAATTTCCTTTTGGATCTGCACTGGCGCCATTAAAAGGGGACGTGCTTCCTTGTTTAAAAATGCTTATCGTAGCATAGTCGACAGGTTGTTTGGTAACTGAGTCCGTTACTAAACCAGTTACTTTGCCCCTGGCTTCATTTGCGCCTGCGTGAACGCCCCCGATTTGGGCCTTCAGACTTACGGCGGTAATTAACAAAAATAGTAGCGCGAAAATACTTTTCATTAGATATTAAATATGACCAAATAAATTAGATTACAAAATTGTACCGAAAAATTGGATTAAAACTGAATTTCGAGTCAGGGTATTATAATTGTTACCAATTTAGTGTGATTGTTACAATAAGATTGCTTAAATAGATGCGTAAAAGATTAAAAATTAGACATATATGCAAAGTATATGTAAATTTCTTTTACTTCTCTATCCCACGAGAGGCTAGTGTATTATGATATCCGGAGTTAAATGCAAGTGCATCATTTTGTTTAAGAAGACGGATAATCTGGACAAAACGGCGTTTGTAAGTATCATTCATAGAAGTTATAGCAACAGCGTATTCCTTGCCGGAAGTAGAATGAATGAATTGGAATTCGTCATTGCAATTACATAATACTATTCCAATATGGCCGACCGTATGGCGGTTATGTTTCTTTGTACCGGTAAATAATATAATATCGCCAGGCTTAGCATCCTCAAATTTTATCTTTTCGCCTATGCTTAAAAATTCACGTGCAGAGCGTGGCACATTAAAATTAAATTTTTTAAAAACATAGCCTACAAATCCAGAGCAATCAAAGCCAACTGAGGGATCTGATGCCGCGGGACGATAAGATATTCCAATCAAGGTTTGGGCAAATTGAATAATACTATCTGCAGGTATACTATCCGGATTGAAAGAAGTTTGCGATAAATTAACTTTGCGGTTATTAGAAATTTTTCCTGCATACACTGTTTTGGAAAACAATGCAACCATGCATAAAAAGATAATCAGGGTTAATAGTCTTTTTCTCATTAATCAGGTAACGGGATTCCGGTAAATGTAACAATGTTGATAGCATTTTTACAAATTTTTTACAAAATATATTTGCAAATTCCCAAAATATATTTGCGGGCCAAAAATCAGGCTGATCTTCATTCAACATCAGGCAAAAATCAATACGATGCTCCCGCCAATAATCATCAAAGCGCCGACAATTTGTTTAATATTTAGCGTCTCTTTTAAAAATACAACCGCTAGAATTATGGCAAGCGCCACGCTCAGCTTATCAATCGGGGCAACCTGCGAAACTTTCCCCAATTGCAAAGCCTTAAAATAGCATATCCATGAAAGTCCCGTGGCGCAACCCGAAAGTATTAGAAACACCCAGTTAGTTCGGGTAAGTCCGCCAATTGTCCCTATCCCATCCTTAAAAATTGCAATCGCCCAGGCTATGAGCAATATTACAACTGTACGAATTGCGGTTGCGAGATCGGTATTTACCCCTTTTATACCTATTTTTGCAAAGATTGCTGTTAAAGCAGCAAATAAAGCGGATAATAATGCATATAACCACCACATAAAACACGATTTAAGAATTTTTCAAATTTTTAAGATGTACCGCAAATATCTAAACAATCATCCTGAAAATCTCTTAAACCTGAAAAATTGTGCTCGCGCAAATAATCCAAAATCTTTACAGGATTGAGAATATATATTTAACAAAAAAAATTGAAAATACTGGTCATCGAGGACGAAGAAGGCCTGCGCGAAAGTATTGAAGAATATTTTACCGAAGACGGTAATATTTGTGAAACGGCAGCCAATTATAATAATGCAATGGTGAAGATTAACCTTTACCGTTATGATTGTATTTTGCTGGATATAACATTACCCGGCGGTAATGGAATTAACATTCTAAAAAGCATAAAGGAAAATAATTATCCCGACGGCGTTCTCATCATATCCGCCAAGAACTCACTTGATGACCGACTTGAAGGATTGAACCTTGGCGCTGACGACTATCTGGTGAAACCTTTTCATTTATCAGAGCTAAAAGCGAGAGTTATGGCAATCATACGCCGTAAATCATTTAACGGAAGCAACCAACTGATATTTAATGAGATAACTATTGATTTACTTGCAAAAGAAGTTAAAGCGGGTAAATCAACCGTTAAACTCACCCGGAAAGAATATGCTTTGCTGCTTTATTTTATTGCCAACAAAGGAAAAGTTGTTTCGAAAAATGCGATTGCCGAACATTTATGGGGAGATGGCATAGATATGGCTAATAATTTCGATTTCATTTATTCGCACATAAAAAACATTCGTAAAAAATTGATGGAAGCCGGTTGCAGTGACTATATACAGGCGGCTTATGGTATGGGATATAAATTTACAGATTTATGAAGCTCATTACCAAATATAACCAGGTAAACGTCATTACCACCATCATAATTATGCTCATTACCGGCGTAATTTATTACCAGGCGGTTAGCTTGATACTTACTTATCAAAAAGATAAAGACCTTGTAGTTGAAGAACAGGAGATTTATGAATATGTAAACCTGAATAATAAATTACCTCAAACTTTTCAGTCAAACGACCAGCAGATCATATTTCTTGAAGCTGCACCAGGTTCCGTAAAACGCCGCTTTATAGATACTGTATATTTTAAAAAAAGGGAAAAGGACAGTTTGCATAAGAATGACCACGATCATAATAAACACCCGGCTCATAAACATCATGGCTGGTACGAGGCTGGCCGCGGTTTAATTACTTTCGTTACCGTTGGAGACAAATATTATAAAATACTCATTATTGAATCAAAAGTTGAAACGGAAGATTTAATCCGCATTATTTTCTCAATTACCATTGGCGTAATTTTGCTTTTGTTGATCGTCTTATTGCTCACAAACCGATTAATTTTAAACAGGTTGTGGAAACCTTTTTATAAAACCATGGGCGAATTGCGGTTATTTAACATCGCCGATCCAAGGGATATTTCAAAATCAGAAACTGAAATTGATGAGTTTAAAGAATTAAACAACGCGGTGTTTTATATGACCGCCAAAGCAAAGCACGATTACAAAGATCTTAAATCCTTTACTGAAAACGCTTCCCATGAACTGCTTACACCAATAGCGGTCATCAATTCTAAATTGGATACACTTATTCAAACCGAAAATTTCAGCGACAGGCAAAGTAAGTTACTGAATGATTTGTATACCGCGGTATCACGATTAAATCGTTTAAATCAGTCACTTCTTTTGCTCGTCAAAATTGAAAACAAGCTCTTAAGTGACCAGCAAATAATTAAGTTAGGTATTTTACTGGAAGAAACAATTATTCAGTTTGAAGAAATCTTTCTGGACAAGGAACTAAAACTTACGTATTCAATTAGCGATAAAGACATTTATGCCAGCCGTTATCTCATTGAGATATTAATCAGCAATTTAATCGGTAACGCTATCCGGCACAATTACAAAGGCGGTGAGGTCATTATTAATTTGACCGCAGAAAGTTTAACGATTCAAAATACCGATGGAGACACAGCCTTAACGGATAAAATCTTTACACGGTTTTATAAATCCTCGGGCTCGGAAGGTAGTGGTTTAGGGTTAACTATATCAAAACAGATATGTGAGAATGTTGGTTTTTCGTTGTCCTATCTTTATAAAGATAGCTACCATACATTTGTTGTGAAGTTTAAGGGTTAAGATCATTCAAAGAAACCTTCCAATTACCGTAACTCAATTCGAGGCAGAATAGAGCTCACTCTTAAACCTTTTTGCCAGTAAACCGGTGGCCAACCCAGGGTCAATATCGGCCACAATTACGCCGGTTACTCCATAAGTTCCATGTGCGATGCAGGTGCCGTCGGGGCATATAATGGAGCTGGCAGACTCGGGATAAAGGAAACCATAATTAGAACTTGCAAAGTAAATAGTATTCTCCATTGCCCGCAACATGATGGCTTTCTCGTAATAAGGATTGTTTTTGGCGCCCCATTCGGTAAGTTGGGGACCATCGGTATCGCTGCCGGCACAATGCGGGTGAAACACTATTTTTGCGTCGTGCCGGGCGGCCCATCTTACCGATTCAGGATACCGGAACCCTTCATGACAAATCGTGATACCAAATTTAACACCATTTACTTCAAAAATATTACGTTCAGCACCGGGTATCCATACATTATCTTCTGAAGGATCTAACTGGTTCTTTGTTTGATAACCCATCACTTCGCCGGAGCTGGATATTACATGGGCTAAATTAAAAAGTTGTCCATTATGATACCAATCCATCGGAATGATAATCGTCATGGCGTTATCGGCAGCTATTTCACATATTTTATCGAGCGCCGACTGTAATTTTTCGGGTGAGCGTTCTTCCGGTTCAAACCCCAGGCCGGGATAACCTGGAATATATGATTCCGGAAAACATATAATTTCGGCACGTTTGCCTGATGCGTCCTTTACTAGTTTTTCCACCTGATACAACGCGTCACTAAAAGAGTCAGGAAAGGGCGGCGAAGCAATAGCTATTTTCATATGATACCGAAATGATTTATTAAAACCCTTTTATAGTTCTTAAGACAAATGAGTTATCGGCTATAAAAGTAATAATCAAACCAGATTCCTGTGCTTTTTTTTATTTTTTCCTGTTGAAAAAATGGTATGTTTAAGTTTTCGAAAGTTCTGCATTTACAGGTTCGAATTAAACACTTCCAAATTAATTTGAAAAAAATCGAATTGGAATCGTCCAACCTTCCTTAACATACACCCATCCTAAATTAATCCAGAATTTCGTGATACTTTAGCTTAAAAAACAGCATTATATATTTTCTGGATGAAATTCTTTTTAAGTTTTTTTTTAGCAGCGTTTACCAGCGCTGTTGCCCTGGCACAAACCAACACACTTGACCATTATCTGGATATTGGAAAAAACAACAGTCCATTATTAAAAGACCTGAAAAACCAGGTTTTGCTAAGTCAGCTGGATAGTCTAAAATTAAGGGCTGGTTTAAAAGCACAGGTAAGCGGAAACGGCGGCGCTCTTTTCGCACCGGTTATAAGTGGCTATGGTTATGCAGGCTCAATCACCAATTTCCAAACCTTAGACGCAATAATTTCAGTAAATAAAACACTGATCGGAAAACAGAACCTCAATTCCCAGTTAGCGGCTATCGGCCTTCAGCGGGATTCAATTTTTAATATTTCAAAAATATCCGAACTCGACTTAAAAAAGGCTATTACAAGCCAATATATCGCTGCCTACGGCAGCTTGCAGCAGTTAATATTCAGCCAGGAAGTTGTTACCCTGTTAACAAAAGAAGATGATTTGCTTAAGAAGCTCACCCGTTCAAATGTGTACCGCCAAAGTGATTATCTTACTTTTTTGGTGACCATGAAGCAGCAGGAGCTGCTACTTACTCAGGCAAGGGGCCAATATAAAAATGATTATACTACGCTGAATTATATTTCCGGGATTGCTGATACCAGCATGATTGAACTGACCGACCCTGCGCTCGAAAAATCACAAATCCCGGAAGTTTCAAATAGTGTTTTTTTTAAAAAATATTTGTTAGATAGTTTGAGGCTCCTAAATAACCGAAAGCTTGTTGATTTCAGCTACCGGCCAAAAGCCAACGTATTTGCAGATGGCGGTTATAATACAGATTTCAATAACCAACTTTATAAAAACTTTGGTACCAGCTTTGGTTTCAATCTAACAGTACCTATTTATGATGGCGGGCAACGTAAACTGCAATACAAAAGACTGTCACTTGAAGAAGAAACAAGGGAAAACTATAAAACTTTTTTCAATATACAGTACAGGCAGCAAATCGCTCAGCTTAAACAGCAAATAAGCGAAAGTAATAACCTGCTTAACCAAATAGAAGACCAAATTAAATATTCGGAAACTTTGATTAAAGTTGATACCAAGTTGTTGGAAACAGGAGATTTGAGAATTGCTGACCTCGTGTTGGCCATTAATAATTATCTCTCTATAAAAAACCTGAAGACAACTACAATCATCAACAAATTACAGCTCATCAATCAATTAAACTATTGGAACAGATAATATGAAAAACTTCGTCATCAACTATTCCGGCGCTGTAAAAAGTTATTTTATAGCTATACTATTCCTGATAAGTTTTTCATGCAAAAACAAAGAAAAAGCAGATGATGATGACGCAAAAGTGGCCTCGCAAACACCCGTCACGGTTACTACAGTTAATGACAGCACGCTAACTGACTATATAGACTTGAACGCCATTTCAACCACGCTTCAAAAAAATTATGTAAAGTCAAATACCAACGGGTACATCCAGCAGGCATCTGCCCAACTTGGGCAGAACATTACCAAAGGTCAGGTGCTTTTTATTGTTAAAACCAAAGAAGCGCAAAGCATTGGGAACAGCATTAATATATTAGACACCACTTTAAAATTTTCGGGTGAAAATAAAATCAGGGCTTCTGAACCGGGCTATATATCGCAGTTAAACCACCAGACAGGTGATTATGTAGCGGATGGTGAACAATTAGCCATTATAAGTGATGGCTCCAGTTTTGCGTTTTTAATGCAACTGCCTTATGAGTTGCGGCAATATGTAAAAACAGGAGAAAATGTAGATCTGACCCTGCCGGGTGGCAAAAAAATAACCGGCATAGTAAAATATTTTATGCCCACAGTTGACACTGCCGCTCAAACGCAGGGAGTAGTAATAAAAGTGAGCAATGCGCTGCAAATACCTGAAAACCTGATTGCGAAAGCAAGGATAGTAAAAGCGATAAAAAATAAAACGACATCACTTCCAAAATCCGCAATCCTTGCAAATGAAACCCAAACAGAATTTTGGGTAATGAAGCTCATAAACCCTACCACAGCAATAAAAGTACCAGTGAAAGAAGGAATCCAATCCGGAGACCGTGTTGAAATTTTGTCCCCTGCTTTTTCAATTCATGATAAGATCATTGTGAGTGGTAATTATGGGCTGCCGGATACCGCTAAAGTTAAAATAATTGAACCATGACGCCGATCAAAGATATTTTTAACATCTATAAAAAACCGGTAAGCCTTGTTTTGGCACTCATTGTCATGGGTGGTTTATTTGCTTATTCAAGGCTGCAAAAATCGCTGTTTCCCGAGATTACATTTCCCAAAATAAAAGTAATCGCCGAAAATGGTTTGCAACCTGTTAATAAAATGATGGTTACGGTTACCAAACCGCTCGAAAGCGCCATTAAAAAAGTACCAGGCCTTCAAATGGTTCGCAGTACCACCAGTCGCGGCAGCTGTGAAATATCAGCGTTCATGGATTGGAACGCTGATATTGACCTTAGCCTTCAAAGAATTCAATCTGAAATTGACCAGGTAAAAAACGATCTGCCACCGGACGTTGATATTTCTATTGAAAAAATGAACCCCTCCATACTGCCTGTTAGCGGGTATACCCTGGAGAGTCATACCAGAAATTCAATAGAACTGCGCCAACTGGCTACCTATACAGTTAAGCCTTTTTTATCACAGGTAAATGGGGTGTCCGAGATCCGGGTCATCGGCGGTAAAGCAAAAGAATACTGGATTACCTTAAACAGGCAAAAAATGAGTTCGCTTGGCTTAACACCTGATATGATCAGCAATTCGCTTAGTCAAACCAACTTCGTAAAATCGGAAGGTTACCTGCAGGACTATAAAATGCTTTATCTGACAGTGACTGACGCGACTATTAACGCAAAAGACCAATTAGAAAACCTGGTAGTAAACAACAACCGCAAAAGGGTAATCCGTTTAAAAGAATTTGCCGACGTTGCGGTGCAGGAGAGTATAGAATATACCCGCATTAATGCAAACGGGCACGAAGGGGTATTGATAGCTGTAATAAAACAACCTAATGCAAACCTGATTTCGCTGTCGGCAGAAATGGATAGTAAAATTATTGAGCTGCGTAAAATTTTACCTCACGACGTTACCATAAAGCCATATTACGTTCAGGCCGATTTTGTAAACGACGCTATCCGCAGCGTGAGTGACAGTTTATGGATTGGCTTATTACTGGCGATAATTGTAGCCATCATATTTCTTCGATCTTTAAAAGCAAGTACGGTTATATTGATTACTATTCCCGTAACCCTTTGCCTTAGTTTAATACTTTTATACAGTATCGGCTACACCTTTAACATAATGACACTTGGCGCCATAGCCGCGGCGCTTGGTTTGATTATTGACGATGCCATTGTTGTGGTGGAACAAATACACCGCACCCATGAGGAACATCCGGACGAACAGCCTGTAACGCTGGTTAAAAAGGCAATCGACTATCTTTTCCCTGCTATGATTGGCTCTTCAGTGAGCACCATCGTAATTTTTATTCCTTTTTTGCTGATGAGTGGAGTTGCAGGCGCATATTTCAAGGTGCTCACCAATACCATGATCATTACGCTGATATGTTCTTTTTTCGTAACATGGATCGGTCTGCCGGTAATTTACTTATTATTGAGCAGGCATAAAAAAAACAACAACTTACAAAAACAAGATGAAGTACACCTGGTAAAAAAACAAAGATGGGTTAGCTGGTTTATATCAAAGCCATACATTAGCCTGATCATAGTTTCGGGATTGGTAGTTGCTATTATAATTGTTCCGCCATTACTGGAAACGGGATTTTTACCGGAAATGGACGAAGGCAGCATCGTGCTTGACTATAACTCGCCGCCGGGTACCTCATTGGATGAAACCGACCGGATGCTACAACAAATTGAAAAAATAATTACCCATGAACCGGAGGTCGAAGCATATTCGCGCCGCACAGGTACGGAGATGGGCTTTTTTATAACTGAACCAAACAGGGGTGACTACCTTATCCAGCTAAAAAAGGACCGTGATAAAACTACAGAGGAAGTAATAAGCGAACTGCGGAAAAAAATAGAGGCTAACCAACCCGCTCTTAGAATTGACTTCGGCCAGGTTATTACCGATATGCTGGGCGATTTGATGACTTCGGTTCAACCGATTGAAATAAAAGTATTTGGTGATAATCCCGAAAAATTAAAAAACCTTTCCAAACAAGTAGCTGAGGTCGTTACCAATGTAAAAGGTACAGCAGACGTTTTTGACGGTATTGTTATAGCCGGACCGTCGGTGAACATTGAACCAAATTACAGCATGCTGGCCCAATATAATTTGACCGCTGCCAGCCTCCAGTTTCAATTGCAAACGGCACTGGAAGGTAATGCTATTGGCACGATGCTTGAGCGTGAACAACTTTCTACCATCCGCATGGTTTACCCGGGAAACCGGGGACTGAATGTTGTGGGGATTAAAAACCAAACAATATTTATGCCCGACGGCAAACTCATCCCCATTTCAGAATTGGCATCAGTTGAGCTTAAACCCGGTGACGCAGAGATTAACCGCGAAAACCTGCAATCAATGGGCGTGGTAAGCGCCCGGTTAGACAATAGTGATTTAGGAACGGTTATACCTGCCATTCAAAAGGGAATCACGCAAAAGGTAAGTCTTCCGCAAGGCTACCACATAGAATATGGCGGCGCATATGCGGAACAGCAGCAATCATTTAAAGAGTTGCTCATTATCCTTATCACATCCAGTTTACTTGTATTCGGGGTTATTCTATTTTTGTTTAAGCAATTCAGGATAGCTTTATCAATTATAATTATCGCTGTTTTAGGCACATCAGGCAGCTTGTTTGCTTTATATTTAACCAACACTCCATTAAACGTAGGCAGTTATACCGGCCTTATTATGATAGTTGGGATTATTGGCGAAAATTCTATATTCACTTTTCTTCAGTTTAAACAAAGGGCAATCGAAAACCAGCAAAAGGGGACTGAACGAAGCATTGACGAAGCGATTGTGTATTCCATTTCCACACGTTTGCGCCCCAAATTAATGACCGCTTTAGGGGCTATTATCGCTTTAATGCCACTGGCATTGGGGATAGGTGCGGGTGCCCAGTTGCACCAGCCTTTAGCTATTGCAGTTATAGGTGGATTTATAGTTGCATTACCTTTATTGCTTATTGTTTTACCAAGTATGATGCGCATTTTATACCGCAATAGTGACTTTAAACAAACAAAGGAATTAAATATCACCGGTTCATAATATTAACAACCTTTCTATACACTTAGTTCAGTTTAAAAAATCAAAAAACTATGAAAAAGACAATTTTAGGAATTGCTGCACTTTTGCTATTCAGTGCTGCGCCCCGAATGCTCCGTGCTCAAACCTATGTATTTGATAAGGCTATCGCTTTGCCAGGCGATGCAGGCTATGATTATTTATCGATAGATAAAATAAACCGCCGTTTATACGTTTCGCATGGAACTTCAGTAAACGTTATTGACCTTGATACCGAACAACCTGTTGGTGTAATTGATGGCATGAAAGGTGTACACGGTATAGCTATTGCCAACAAAAGTAACCATGGCTTTATAAGCGATGGGCGTGGTACCGCTGTTGTTGCGTTTGATTTAAAAACACTTGCCATCATAAAAACTATACCTGTAGACGCTAAAGGCCCTGATGGTATAATTTATGACCCGTTCTCTGACCAGGTTTTCTGTTTTAACGGCGAAAGCAATAATTCATCGGTTATTGACCCGAACACGCTTACCCAGGTTGGTACTGTTGACCTTGGGGGCGCGCCTGAATTCGCGGTATCAGATGGTAAGGGTAAAATTTATAACAACCTTGAAGATAAAAGCAGCCTGAACGTTATAGATGTAACTACTTTAAAAGTAATCAATAATTATCCGCTTGCTCCTTGCGGCGGCCCGACAGGCATCGCGTTAGATGCAAAAAACAACCGTGCTTTTGTAGGTTGCCGTCAAAATAAGGGTATGAGCGTGGTTGATATTACCACTGGAAAAGTGGTTGCTACCATACCTATCGGCGCAGGTGTTGACGCAGTAATTTATGATGGAGCGCGCAAACTTGTTTTTTGTTCAAATGGCGATGCAACTACCACGATAATTAAACAGGAGTCTGCTGATACCTATAGTGTAGTTCAAACCCTCGTAACACAAACCCGTGCTAAAACAATGGCCTTTGACCCAAAGACTAACAGAATTTATTTAAGTGTCCCTGATTTTGAAACTGGTACCCGTAAAATCGTACCAAACTCATTCAAAGTGTTGGTTTACAAACCACAATAAAATTTATTTACAAAAAATATATTTTTTACCATATTTTAGGATCGAAAATTATTATTATTATAATATTCGGTCTTTTTTTTATATTTACGGCCTTTAGCGCAGTATTCTTAATTAATATAATGATTAAAAAAACCGATTTCGTTTATTCGCAGGAGCCAGAACCGCACCGGATAAGAACAAAAAATATTTTAAAACAATTTCCTCAGGTACGAAACCTAATCGGGAAAAATCCGCAAACCATTATCGCCATCATTGGCCTGGTAGGATCAATGATCGTACTTTCCTGGTTGCTCCGTGACCAATCATGGTGGATTATTTTCTTAGTGGCATACATGTATGGCGCCTTTGCAAACCATGCCCTGTTTGTAATGATTCATGAGTGCACTCACCAGTTATTGTTCAAAAGCCACAACGCCAACCGTTGGGCATCTATGTTTGCTAATCTTCCACATATAGTTCCGGGTGCCATCTCATTTGAAAAGTATCATCTTAAACATCATGCCTTTCAGGGCATTCACGAACTCGATGCCGATTTGCCTAACAGATGGGAAGCCAAACTGATAAATAATTCTTTTTTGGGTAAAACGCTATGGCTTCTATTTTTCCCTTTGTTTCAGGGTACACGCATAGCCAGGTTGAAAGAGATCGATTTTTTTGATAAGTGGATGCTGATAAATATTTTGGTCCAGGGAGTATTTACTGCCGCCATATGGTATTTTTTTGGCTGGCATGCTGTTGCGTTTTTATTTATAAGTTTTTGGTTCTCCATAGGCCTGCATCCATTAGGCGCCCGCTGGGTACAGGAACACTATTTAACCTACAGCAAAGAACAAGAAACATACAGCTATTACGGCCCACTGAACAAAATCGCATTTAATGTTGGTTTTCACAACGAACACCATGATTTTCCATCCATCCCATGGAACAAGCTTCCGCAACTCAGAGAAAGTGCCCCAGAATATTACGACACTTTGTATTATCATACTTCATGGACGAAATTATTTTTTTGGTTTCTGTTTGACCAGGAAATTTCGCTGTTTAGCAGGATCATAAGAAAAGAAAGAGGAAAGGTAGGCCTTAACGCGCCGGTAAAACCAGATATGGAATTGGTGAAGGATTAGTTTTCTTAAAATTTCGCAAAAGTTAACCGAAAAGAACCGGGACAGGATAAATTAACCTGCCCCGGTTTGTTATTTGCAGCGTTTTTTTTTAATCAAACGCTAGTCTAAGTTTACCACATTTTTAGCTAGAACCTTAACACTAAAACCGTTTATTTGCGTTTATTAACAATTAGAAATAGTAAATAGCGCAGACATATATGGGCCGCAATAAAAAAATAATATTTATAATAACCGTTGCCGTTGTTTTGTTTTTTTGCGCCTACGCCCGTCACAGGTACGAAAACAGCGAAAGCAAAGTATGCGGACAGCTTCAACGAAAAGATTTAG
>Ga0302185_10001263_pt1 | contig 18059 bp, 9 predicted proteins | sample II_Bog_E1_1_FD_200231 | JGI IMG/M metagenome (GOLD analysis project Ga0302185, IMG submission 200231) | Peat permafrost microbial communities from Stordalen Mire near Abisko, Sweden - II_Bog_E1_2 | ecosystem: Environmental > Terrestrial > Soil > Wetlands > Peat | place: Sweden: Abisko, Stordalen... | reverse complement strand
GCCCTTAATTTGCCACTTCCATTGGGATTTTATAATAGATAAAATGTGTATTAGATATTGAAGGGTAGCATATAGATGAATTTGCGTTGACTCTTTTTCAACAATTCAGTAGTAATTGCATGAACTTAAAAATAGTTTATAAGGATAGGCATTTTCAATATTTTTTAAGAGTCTGTCGTACGTCTGATGCCGAAAGCAATTTAGTGCTGAAAATATTTATCATTTTTTGCTTTATCCATTTATATCAATATTGTAATTCATTTATTATTTCCCATTTAGGCTCAAACAATGGACGTAGAATTAGAGGACTTTGATGAAGGGAGACCTATGCACCTCAAAACTAATGAGGAGACGGGCAATCAGATCAAAACCTTAAAGGCAAGCAAACAATATAAAGAGCTGCTTGACCTTGCAAAAAAAATGCCCAATACTAAGGACAAGTATTTGCTTCAAGCACATGCTTGCCTTCATCTCAAAAAATGGAAGGAATTAGCAGAAGCTTGTGATCGGGGACTTGATTTAGCTGAAGAGAGAGATAGCAGTGATTTTCTTAATCTGAAGGGAAGGGCAGTGGGTAAACTGGGAAACTTCGAAGAAAAGATTAAATTGACGACAAGAGCAATAGAGATAGATAATCAAGTTGCAGCTTACCACCGAAACTTAGGTGCAGCATACTATAAATTGAAAGACTACGAGAAAGCGGTAGAATCTCACGAACGAGCTGTAGTTTTAGAGCCTAAGAATGGCATAAACTACCATAACAAAGGTGCTGCTCTCTTCCGCATAAAACATTTTGAGTAAGCATAAGCTTGCTTTGAAAAAGCTACTCAACTTGATAAAAAGCAATCAATTTCGTTTGCGTGGCTAGGCAATACATTAAAAGAAGTAGGACAGTACTAAAAGGCTAAGGAAAACTATTTATTAGCTTATTAAATCTCTGATAATGACGAATACAAGAAATTAGCGCGTGAGATGGATGATAAACTACATCCTGATCGCAAAAAAGGATTTTTCGCAAGGATCTTTGGGTGATTGAATCCCTCTATTAATTGACCACATTTATGATGAACCTATAATTTGTTGATAATTTCAACTAAATTTGCTTTATTTGTTAATTAAAAATCTTGATAACATGAATTTGTTCAGCAAATAATATTCTCAAATCAAACCGCTGTAACGACCATAGAAATAATTTTATTAATATCATAACTTTCTGGATAACCCATCATAAAAATCACATTCAATTGAAGTAAAGTTCGATATCGGGGTGCTAATACTTTACCTTTGAATTTTTCAGCTACAGACTGAAATCCGCATTCCTATTCCTTCGCTATTTACTTAATTTATTTCTTATGTCTTTGATCTCCGATATTTCAGTGAATTTTTGGGCCATTTTTCTTTTCATTTGTAGAGCTTCATATTGCTGACGATGTCGAAGCAGGTCTGCATTTTTGCGAGTTTCTTCCCGTCGAATGTCCTCCTCGATATGCCTATACTTGAGTTAAGTTTTGAGACTGGCTCTATTAACCTCTGCTGTTTGCAATCTTTTTTGTTCCTTTTTGAGCAAATCTTCCAAAAATAGTTTATCCTCACGTTGTCTCAGTTCTCTTTTCTATATCAAACTAGACTTACCTTTTGCACTTGCTGATTTTTTAATGATTAATTCATCCTATTATAATGAAGAGCTTCGGTCTTGATTAGATTTTGATGTTCCAGCCGAAGTGATGCCGTTTTCAACTTTTATTCGTACCTGCTCTGAAGAATAGTTCTACTCTAATTTTATTGATATTTGCGCACACTCTGATAGTTACTACGATTCAGACGTGCTTCTCGATGCTCAGAGTTACGTGTGCGGACCTGCTATGTTTGCTGAATTTTAAATTTCAGCCTCTGCAAATGATCTTTCAACTATCCTCCTCGTAGCAGCTATAAATCTCTTTTGTTATCCTGAACTATCTGCTTTGTTATTTCGGAGCGCACTTTAACGCGTTGAGATCGTTTTAGTTGCTCTAGTTCAGCTTTGAGTGATTTTTTTGAACTTTCTTGTTGTCTCTGCTGATAAAGTTCTCTACGAATTCGTTACTACTCCTTTTGTTGTTATCGTACCTTTAACAGTTTTTCCTTATTGCTTGCTGTTGAGCTGGCAAGAGACTGTGATGATTTCCTAGATCTATTTGACTTAGATGTTTGGCTGCCCCGTGGAGAATCGCATATTCCTCGAACTTTTCTACTGCTGTTGCTTGAACGTCTTCTTTCCTCCTCTCGCTTGTCTATCTATTGCTTACGATATATTGATGAGAGGTATTGCTGGTTTCGTTAGACAATACGCTCATGCTCTTTTAACAATTTCACAACTGCTGGATTATGAAGAGTCGAGTTACGTTCTCCATTCAACTTGAACGAGTATTCGTTCCTCCGAATTTATTTTTCCACTTCCGAAAGAATACGATTTTGACGCTGTATCATAGCCTTCATTTTTTTATTAACATAAAATTCTCGCTAGCGGGCAGCCATGGATCGAGTGAAAGCTGCACATTAGCACTCGACTGCAGCTTTATCGATGGGTAACAGGTCTTCTGGACGATAACCAAGACGAAATGCAGCTTCTTGAAAGCAGTCATCTAAGGTCTTCATTATCTGTGTTTATTATATTGAATCTATAATTATAAGTTATTCTATGCATTCGAGAAAACGACTCCTTGTATAACTTACATCTTTCTTAGCCTTTATAAAACAATTCGCTTAAGCCTCTTAGGTTTTTTTTAATTGATAAAAATGCTCTAAAGATTTGGCGATGCCCTAGCTTAATTTTTATATTCACTTGCCATATATCTGATCATCGATTAGTGGAGTAATTCATAAGCAAAAATGAAAAGAGCCTTCAGTGCTTGGAAAACTTAAGTCTATCATAATGAGAATCAGATTTATGAACCAAATGGTGCTGTACCTTTTAATTAAAGTCAAATCCAATATATAAAGGAAGCAGTTAGTCAGGAGATTGCAGTTCAAATGCAACCTTTTAAAAATAAGATCATGAAGATTTATGACAATTTAAATATTTCATAAAATGAGGAAATACTCAATTTGAATCAAGTTTTGCCAAAAAAATAAGCCAATCTGGCGAAAGGCAAAACAAAAAGCGAAAATAAACTATAGAAAATAGTTGGAAGGAGTGAAGTTAAAGTGGAGACTGAATCCTCTGATGAATCATAAGGTAGTTAAGGGAAGGACTCATAATATAAACAGTAAACATAACAAAAAACACTACATAATATACTTGGAGAAAATACATTGACACTGGCAAAAAACAAAGACTAATGGGAGAGTATGTATTCTACAATCAAGCACAGACCAACCACAAAGACTGGATGGTCTGATGAATACAAGAAGAATGTAGTAATATTTGTGGACAGCGGACTTAAGTTTGGCTACGAATGGAAAAAATTAGTTCAAATCGCAGGCGTATCCTAATCGTCTTACAAGCGATGGAAGAAGTTAAAGTGATCCCAATTATCAATATTTTATTATTAAGGGTAAATTACGATATGATACTATTTTATTTGGCTAAAATTGCAAGCATAGATCAATTACTTCAATAAAAAACTCCTTGGACATAATACTGCCACTTGTCATACCACCTTGAACGCCAGTTATCAATGCTGCTGTTTATTAGACCCTGACAGAAGGCTGACACTTCTGCATCACTGCTGCTTGGAGGATTAAATCTTTACTACAATTTGTCAATGGCATCGTGACCTTTGGCAAAACAAGGCATTGTTTTTCCGTAGCTTGAATACATCAATTTGGTGAGAATAAGAATACGGTGCTGATGTTTTCTGCAGGCATTAAAGCCTTGATAAAAAAGACGACGAAAATCCTGAAAATGACGAGATTCAGTCCCTCCTAAAGCTTAAACATAGTCAATTGTTAGTTTAAATGGCAAATTTCGCTCCAGCTCAACTCCTTTCCCAGGGGCGTTACTCATAAAGAATCCATAATCGATATGAAAAAGGCATCCATCTCTCCGAATCATAATATTACCATTATGCCTATCCTTAACTTGCAGCAAATAGGTTATTAGACTGTACCCTGCTAACGTGCTTACAAAATTACGCATACGCTCACGAGAGTTTAGAACACCTTTCAAACTCCCACCTTTCTTTCTCAGTTCATCAATGGTGATAGCATCACCAACACATTCGAGGATTCCTGCCTCATGTGAAAATGGTAAAACTTCATAGGGAAGGAGTCGAACAGGAAGTTTTTACATTCTAAAAATTTTCTAAAATTCTTGAAGTAATTGCATTGCAAAACTCTACTGCCGCAAGTCATCATAACTTTTAACAATTAAATGTATGAGCTTATAGCCAGGCAAACTACTGAAGGGAGAAGTTCGTTTTATCTTTTGAAATTGTTCGGTCATGGATTAAGAGAATAACTCTTTATCTGAAGGACCACTTCTTACGCTATCAGTGCTCGCTACAGTATTTTGACTTTGTAAATTAAATTTTTCTTCCTTTCTTTCTGATTTACACTCTGATAGGATTTATTTAGGGATTTTATCATCTTTTTCCTCTTTTTAAGTCCTCTCATCTTTTTCCTCCATTTCATTAAGAATTCGTTTTTTGATCTTGTCGAGATTATCCAGAATAAAATAACTACTCCATTTTTTAACTTTGCTCTTTTATTTTTATTTTTATTTTTATTTTTATTTTTATTTTTATTTTCCTTTTTCCTTTTCTTTTTCTTTTTCTCCCTGCTGCTCCTCCCTTTCTTGTATAACAACTTGACTTTCTCTTAGATCTTGATAATCGGTTATGTCTTCCTCGAATAAGTCTGATTGTTTCAGACCCGTACTAACAGCTTTAAGACGTGTGAGTGATCTAATCTTTTTATCTTTAGAAATGCCTTAGTTATGAGCTGGATTGCAATAGGACTATATACAAAGATAGATTGGGGCTCTTTATTTCGTATTGAAAACCTTGGCCTCATCGCACACTATATTTAGGATATTAAGATCTTGATAGCAATCATTTGTGAAGGGAACATATACATTTGCAGGTAGTCTTTGGTTCATTAACTCTAAGTAGCGTATCAGCTATTCTAATCTATTAGGAGAACCAACAAGAAGTTTACTGAGTTCTACTAGATCTGAAAAGAAGTTAACAGTGCTCTAAAACAGACCTCTTGAAGAGTCAGTTGTTTTGTCAATGAAGGGATTATAAATATGATTTTAGCGTAAATAGCGGAGTTTTGACGTCTTTATCTTCTCAAGTTCCTTCACCTTGTTTGAATTACTTTTATTTTATCGATTTTTAATAGATTCACCTTTCTTCTAAAAGCAAATGGGCATAAAGCTGAGCTCAATATCTGAATCCCGAATTTTCTCTTCCTGATCAAGTGGTACTTAAGCTTAAAAAGAGTTTTCTTCAATTTTTTCAGTGTTGATTTATGTTTTAGGATCTTGATAGTAGTGATTGATCATGACTCGGAACTTGGAATTGTATTTACTGACGCGTGGATAGTGTCTAATCTATTCGCCAAGGGCCAATACCTCCAGGGATCTCATATGAAAGTAGTACCTCAACGAAAAGTGGATATCTACTTTGCAGGCTCGCACTAATAAATTTTATAGTTCAACATTGCGCAACTATTCGTGAAACACCAAATAAGTACACAATTAAGGGATGTAGAACTATAAATCTTCCTTTGAAAAAATGGTTGGTTCGGTCTGATCAGCAATTAAAGCCATTAACTAAGCATAGGTTTCACTTTCTTCGCCCAACAGCAAGGCGACTAAGATAAAAAAGGGGTCCATAATCACACTAAGTTTACGATTTATCTTTAGCTTACGCAAGTATCGTTTCACCGTTCTTTGGAAAGCTGATTTGCGATTTTACGAAGTAAGAAGCGAGAAGTCAAGTTCCTGGGTGATACATAAGATACCTGACAGCAATGGATACACTTACAGCAGAAGACTTTAGAGAGACATCCTGAGTAAAGGTAGTGGTACCATAGTGTTTGCGTTGTAATACGGAGATGGATTAAACAATCCGTGATTCTTTCTTTTATTCAGTCATTTCTATTCATTTATATTTAAACTCAACAACGTAACAGCAACGAATAAAGATCGCATTATTTTTGAGTTAGTTTGTATGACTTAAAAGAGGATTTAATCGATAATTATATTTGAATAAGATACGCAAATGATGATCCTGATAAAATATTAATTACTGGCTAAATCAGCCTCGTTATTATAGATTGATTGAATTTAGAAAATCAAAATTTACAAAGGTACCAGCCACCAATTACTAACTTTTTGTGAAGAAACAGTTTTATTTTTATTATTTATATCTTTTGTAGACTTTCAATCAATTAGATATGTCAGATTTAAAAAAAACATCATTCCTGATAGCTGAAAAAATCAGGCCCTCCGTTAAGTTCAATATAATCTATTATAAGTTTACTACGCTTCTATTTGATCCTCACTCCTCGCCATCTCATTTTACGGTCATTCTCAATTCTGCGCATCTCCACCTGCAGAGTGTACACCCATCGATTACTTTCCTCAATGCTCTCACACTTAAATCTCATCTCTTTATTACGACTCAGTGTCCGTGAGTTGACAATAAAAACAGGTCGATCTGGTAGGACATCTATTTTGGCGATGTCCTCCACTTGGAGGGTGTTTTGGCAGCGTTCCATGCGAGAATCTTAATATATATACAGCACTCCCTTCTTGAATTTGAGAAAAATATGCTAATAACTGCCTCCTTGCTTACTCCTAAGTACTTCTCCTTCAGAAATCATCTTTATTTTCTCCTCGCTTGTAATTTCGCTCTTTTCAATGGAAGACACGCTGGAACGATCGAACTATTAGATATAGTGCTTCGACAATGTGCTTCGATGCAGCATCTGGTGTGGTAACTCCATATTTCTGGATTTTTAAAGCTATAAATTCTGAATATATTTAAACAAGATGCTGTCTTCAGTATAGTCTTGACGAAACGCCAGTACTCTTAATATTAATATTTGTACTTGAAATATATTCGTTTGTATATTTAAGACGATTCCGTAAGAATGTCTTTGACCTCTTACTTTTTGCCAGTCAACAATAGTCTCAAATCTGAGAATTATTTATTCCCCTTCAGCTTATACTTACAAATCAAACCTTGCATCTATAAGCAGTCGGTTTTTAAATTTTATAGCCTTTCAAGTACTTTGCCCATATCTGGCTTTTTTTTACCAATTTTACGAGCCTCACGCTCCAGCATGCGGCAGATTTATTCTCTTAGAAGAGCGAATATACGCTCAAAGCAACGCTTCTGAAAGATAAAATGAAGCTTCCCTGTACTGCTGCAAGCTGTTGAAGAAGTAATAAGTTTATAAGCATGCTCTAGTTGAACCAAAAAAAATTGCTGTTGCTCAAAGTGCAGACGGAGCTGAAGTTTGAGAGGCATCACTAGTTTATCGATGACCAAAAGTGAGACCTCTCTGTATTAGTCTCGAAGCTAATCATAGTATTGGCGAGTTTATTCCTTAAGCTAAATAAGTTTGTCTTCATAAAATGATTCAACCTATTCATTGAATTGGACATAGTTGTTAGCAATCCCGATAAGCTGCTCGTTCGGTAGATCTTCTTCATCAACCAGAGATTTTAACTCCTTTATAAACACAGACAAAGCTCTTCTAATGAGTCTGTGAATGTTATGGAGATGAAGTTTACTGTTCCAGCAAGGTATGGCCAATGCAAAGACGTCATAAATAAATTTGAAGAGATCAGTGATAGCATGTGTCTGTAGGTAAGTTAATTGATTCTCCTATTGCACTAAGTAATGATTCTTTCCACGCTCTTGTTGAACAATACCCAATATAATACTTTCAAAATTACGATAGCAAGCCCTTACATAGAATTTGCTCAGTTCCTTCAGTGCATCTAGCAATTATGTATCCTTAACATAAGTATTGACAAGAGATTGATAGCGAGACACCACTTTAAGAATATTGAGAATATCACCTCCCTTGGCTATGTGATTGGAAGTGTCCCATGATAATTTAAGGTGAACTCGTACTTATTCATGCAAAAGTTTAAGAAAATCTATGATTGTCTCCATAGGTACTTTGACTTTACTTTATAACACGGTTGTAACTTCAATCAATAGCGGACTTACTCCATCAATTAATTTGGTAATAACTGAGAGCTAAAAATTATGCTACTTGGGAATATGAGGGGCAATCATTTGACTCACTTTGAAATTAAAATCTTAGACATTGGTACACCGTAAAAGAATCAAACCGTCATAATTTTTCTTATAACCATTACGACACTCTAAAGCATTGATTTGTCCAATTTATAACATTGATTTTAGTTTTTGCCTAGATTCTAAACTTTCACATTCCAAGTCAAAAGATCCTTCACTACTTATGACTCGAACAGCACAATGAGATTGGATCTCTTGAATTTATGTAATTTTAGCCATTTAAAATACTTGTTTAGAGTTATTGACATCCTCGCCTACTCTATAGAAAATATCAACTTCAGCCCAATGAGGAAGATGTGCACTATTAAGATTTTCCTCATTGATGAATTCATCAGGCTGTAATGATTTAGAGCTGAAAAAGATGTGATAATTTGACTTTGCTTCCCCACCAAACAATTATTTTCCCTTACTTTTTAATTTTGTAATGTAAACATGATATTGAGAGTAACTGGCGGGTATCTTCTTTAAACAGTCTTTAAATTTCTATGGGATGGCTTCATTTTGAACAGATTTAGGAGGAGAAAATTATGTAAATAGTTTAGAAGTTCTTGATTTAGTCAGGTGGCCTCCAGTCTCATTCATAGTCATGTTTTATTGTATCTGTCCTAAACCAATAGATGGAAGTGTTGAATCGTTGATAGCACTTAAGATGTTGTTCGGTTTCTTTACAGAATGAGCCTCTCGTTTACGTTTACGCTGAATTTCCTTTCTCAGTAGGGTAATCCCTCGCATCCACTGTTTACGCACATCTTCATTCTCTGCGCGTAGCTAATAAATGCGATTGGGGGTGTGCAGCAAGAATTCTATCTCCGATTCCACTTCCTCCGTATAGACACTAATGATTTCGAATGTTTTCTCCAGACAGAATTTATCATCCGCTTAATTTTTGTAGGCAATGCGGGTTCCTTCATCTAGGATTTTCCAGACTCTGTTTTAGAGGAAGTTTACTTGGGTTGGTAGCCTAGAAAAAGGTTAGTGCTTTTTTTATACAGCGCCCCCTCTAGAGACAGATAGGGTTGAATAGAAGCTCTGCCTTTCATATGATTATTATTGAAATATATTTATCCCTCATGCTTGACATTCATTTTGGTAGATTACTAGTTGGAGACACAACCAATTATCGTTTCTGTTTTACAAACTAATAAACTTATTTTCCTGCGCAGTTTTTATTAATCGCAATAATGGAACCGAAAGATGAATTCGATAAAAAGGACAATGAGGTTCGAATTATCGTAACGTCGGATACTCACGGCATGCATGATCAATTTGATGTTGACAATTGGCCCAAGGCTGATATCTTCATTCATGCTGGAGATTTTACACTTGATTGCAACCAGAAGGAGCTGCAACTTTTCCGCGAGTTCGTTTAAAAATTACCAATTCACCACAAAGTAGTTGTCCCAGGCAATCACGAACTCGCCTTTAGGAATGATTACAGCAGCAATACTTTTTCTCTCGATGAGATAAAAAAAGAAAAAGAAAAGTTCAATGAAGTTTGCCATTTTTTAGAGTTTTAATTAGTGGAAGTGGAGGGCATTAGGATTCTGGGAATTTCTCGAAGCCCTGCTTACTTCGATTGGAATTTTGATTTTGCCCCATAGCAAGGACGAGAGGTTATTGATAAGTATAAAGGGCAAGTAGACATCCTGATTACTCATTGGCCTCCTCTCGGTATTTTGGATAAAATTAATAACAAATAACGAGGAGGAAGTCGTGGTCTTCTGAATTTTGTGACCTAAATTGGTCCAAAAATTCACATATTTGGTCATATTCACGAGGGCTACGGGTTTATGTAGAAAGAAGGCGTTCTTTTCTATAATGCTTCAAGCGTAAATAGATGCTACTAATTGGTGAACGATATCTTCGTCCTGCATATGAAAAGACCATCAAAAGATCATCAATAATAAGATGTAATTAGGTGAAAATGTTTGCTAATTAATTGATATGTTGCAAGTTGATAATTCACATGATTTGAAATTGATATTATCCCTATAGAATTGCATGTATTCTTAGGCAGTAAGCGTACCCACGAAGACTCCGGGTCCAAATGAGGAAATTGAGGTGACAATCCGTAATCTGCCTAACGAGGCTACAGTTTAATAAATTCTTTCGTATCTTTAGATGTCAGGACCTATCAAGTCTCACAAATTTTTGAGAGAATAGTAGCGATGTATCTTTCTTTTCATCCAGACAGTGCACAAGTGATATATCACGACAATGAATCTGCATAAATATGTAGAAAGTATCTGGGCGATCGATATTTCAAGGGAAGAGCTCTCACCATTACCACTTAGCTCAAGAAAAACTATCAAACAACGACACCTCAGCATGGACAGGGAGAGGACGAGTTGCTAAAACTAGCTGCTAATTTAAGACGATAATAAAAGCGAATGCTACTTGGACTTCTTAAAAATATGCGTAGTGAAGGCAAAATATTTTAAATGTTTCTGGAGAGTCGTCCAAAATTAGTATAAGCTTTGCTGGTAAAGCCCCAATCAATGGATCGAGCCTGATGTTTATGCCTTAACTAATATGAATTTATGTTTGTTTGTTAATTTTGTATAAAATACAAAGATTTGCATATTTACTTATTTAATATCATTAATGATTAGAGCACTCGTGATATGCTCACTCATATTCTCTTGTGTGGCTTCACATTAAAAGATCAAGACTGCAGTGGTCGATATACGCTAGATCTCACTCGAGCCCAACTCTACTCTTAACTTCACTCTCCGCAGTTTGGACTCTCGCAAGACGTTGATGATTACTCTTAAAGATCATAAGCAGGTCTCACTGTCACCCTTTTAGTTGTAAATTGAGAACAAAGATCATGAGAAAGCGATATGTAACTTCATATATGCCACAAACCTCTGCGTGATGGAAAAGAGCACTGGTGAGGTGACCATTAGAGTTAAATGTAAAGAGAAGGCTTGTGCAGCAACTCTTATCATATCGCAGCGTTTGCTTGTAAAAGTGTAAGCTGGACAAAAGTTCAATAAACAGTTGGTGACACCTGGAGAAGTTTTTAGATTGCCTCGTCGCAATTTTACCTCTCTCCTTGAGATATATTCATAACGTTAATAGCACAAACTTCTCACTTAATAAATTGCCATTCACTCAAATATACATGCTTTTCGTTTGGAACAAATCGAAGAGCTAGACTCCACCAGTGCAGTTTTTGGATTAAAACCAGTCAGAACAGATGCCGATCAGTATCTCTTTGTCGAGAGTGGTAAACAAGGAAGTCAAGATCTTCGGTTGTCATTACGTACACACGCTGGCCTACTTCATTAATCAATGGCCTTGGTTGATTTCGTAGAGACTTTTGGGAGACGTTCGAAGAATTAATATACTTATGCGGGAACGCTAGCTCACAACGTGCAAGTTAATCTAAGAATATTTGCCCCCAGAGACAATGCCAAATTACCTCTAGCTTTAGCAATCCGCGGTCACAACCCAAATAGTGAGCCTGTCGATATCAGACGATTACATATCCCTGAAGTAGATTTTCGTGGGCAAAAATTTTATGACTTAAGTTTTATAGTTGCACGCTCTCAACATATAAAATACAGCATAATATCCTTCTAAGTGGTTCTAGAAGAGGTAGTTGATAGAGCTATATTTATTGAGGTGGAAGTAAGAGATACGTAGAACGCAGAGATCTCCATTTTTGATGATATCTTCTTTGGAATGGAGAAGGACGAGCAAATAATTCTTGTAGTAGAGCCGCATATTAGACTCACGTCAGCAGAGGGGGACAAAGAAGTGGCAGTTCTCATTAATGCAGATGAAAAATATTTTGCAAGCACCCAGATATGCTCGTTGTTAAAAGGTTGTTAAATTTCAATCAAAGCAGGTAAAAGATGCGAATTCTGTAGTTTACGCTTTGATCTGAGCGATGAGACTGTCCGCAATCATATCCTTTATTATGAAGTGCTTGCTGATAAAATCGAAGGGAAAGTATAAGTTGACTAAGAACTGTTTTTCCGTTATTCCATGGAAGGTCATAGCTCAGTGCAGATTGCTGTTGACTCAGTAAATGTAATCTTGTATGCTAGTTTTGATAATTACGAACGATGTAAGGTTCCCAAACCAAATTGTCATCAATACGTGGTTAATCAGCAAAATCCAATGCTCATAACCAGTACTAGCTAAAAGCCTACAGAACTGCTTTTGAGTGTTCTAGGTCTTGAGAAAACTGCCTTCCGAGTGAGATTCATCAAGGAAATTAACGGATTAACTTTAAAACTGAGATAAAAGTTCACCTATCTCTTCGATGACGAAGACACTTAATTGACTCTCAAATTTATCCTTGACCGGACAGCACTTCCTTCAAACTGCAATCACTTAAGTTTCAATTTGGTTGCCCCTGTTGGCTCGCTCAGATTAAAAGTAAACAATATCGATGGTGTCTCCCTTTCCTCAGCCGATGGATTTCTTGCCTTTCCAATGAAAAATATTCTTGGAGATAATTTTTAAATTACAGTCACTAAAATCGGGCAATTTATCAGCGATTTTATTCACATGACTTTGGTGATTGATACTGAAGGCAATACTGTTAGACTTGACCAAACAAGCACTCATTATGAAAAATACGTGCCAGGTGAATAAAAGAAATTCTTGGTTGAATACGATCCATTTGAGGTCAATGCCCTTAATATTTTTACTGAAAATTTAGAAAAGATACATGGTAGCATGAGCTTACGAGTGCGGGAAGTGCGCATTGGGCTCTAAAGCGAAGGTAAACCCCTCTTTACTAAAATTTTAACTCGAGATATGGAGTTTGTAAACCTGGATCAATAGCTATAGGATCAAGACGCTTGCAGTGAAGTAAATTGTGAGTTATAGGTGTCGATAGTAAACACGGGAAAGCGATCTCATGAACAATCAATAACACAATTAGCAGCATAATCAGTGATTTAGTTATCAGACTCAATATGGAGTGGCTATTAGATTAATGAATTGACTCGCACCAGTCATTTCTACTTTGTACCTCGGCAGTTTAATCGTTCAACCAGCATTATCTTCCAAACTGACGATACACATCTTTACATAAACTACCGTATTCATAACAAGTCTTCCAGTATTAGTCCAGTGGATTGGCCATTTCAAAATAGTCAGACAGAGGTAGCGGGTCGTATCTCAGGCAGTCAAATTATCGATATTTCCGCGTAAGATCCAGAAATGCAAGCCTGTTGGCCGACATGTGTGGTGCTCATTAATGTAAATTAGGCTCATGCTCCCAATTAAGATATCGCCAAAGAGCATTCACTTATTCAGACATATAAAATTCTCGCGACCAATTCAATAATAGAGTTACCCTAAGATACAAAATTGGAATTTGCTTTGGGGACAGGAGATGAGAAATCTTTATTCATTTTAGTAAAGAATTTTCTGAAGGTTGAAAGGTTTACATTTTTCACATATTTTGCTGTCGGAAGAGGAAGAATTACAGCTTCACTTGTTAGTGGAGAGAAAGAATTTCCTCTTGGTCCCAAGGGAAAGGATTTTATGTTTGATAGCCTTGAAACCCCCTTGTAGATCTACCTGATTAACTCACTTATAAATAGCAAGGACCTCAATCCGGAGTAAACCCTATTAAAAATTACGATTCTAGCTTAATCCAATATGAAGTTGACTATTTAATTCAGTTCTTATTTGCGTGATATTTACCGATTACGCATGGATGATTTGGAAGTGGCCACTCTGCGCAAAGGCTAGTAGATGTGGTATTAGTTTATACCTGAGCGAGATTTCATTATAAAGTTCTACCGCTTGAAAGGTTTTCCATTCCTAAAAGTGGCACGCTGTGAAGAATAAAACTACCTTGACTGTCTGAACAAATATAAAAAATTGTTGCAAATGCAAGTACAGTAGAAATTATAGACAGAAGAAGTCATTAAATCTGATGAAACTATAGCTATCAACTAGGCAAAAAAAACACAAGATCTATAAGTTTTTGTTGAAAAGACTTACGAAGTATAGGGATAATTTTGTGAGAGATGTATTTACTTTGTGTGGATTTATTGTTTTGAAGGCGATCTTCAATTGTCAGTCAATGTGCGAACTCGTTACAGCGAGGTTTAACTCAAAGAAATGAATATTATTGACGAACACGTAGAGCCTTAGAAACATAGCAGATACCTGATTAATGCAGATCCTTTGAAACAGACTGTTATCACAATCAGAATTCTGTAAGGCACAGCCAAAGTGGAAGCTGCAGACAGTATTCAATCTTTATTCAACTAAACTCTCAATAGCTCAACTGATGATTATAGAGATATTATCATTGAAGCAAGTGAATTTTATACTAGTGAAGAGAAAAATGAAAAATAAGCTGAATAAGAATAAAGTAATGAGGGAGCAAACAGAATGCCTCCAAATTCCATAGGACAAGTCCGAAGACCTGTATCTAACACTGTGCTTCGCCATATTCACGTGACAGTCACTGCTACTTCCGATTAGCCAGTAGAATTTTTAATGTCTTACAGCGTTGGCTAGAGTAGACTGTATTTAGAAGATGGTATCGTCTCTCAAAAGCGTTTAGTACCTGAACTTCCACACACTTTCTATTATCATAATCGTGAGCGAAAATCTCACGCCTACTTGACTTTAAGTTCATAGATTGAGCCAGGCTATAGTGAAAATAATCCTAAGAATGAGATGATAGCAAGATTTTACTATTATCCTGACGCCAATAATCGCAAATAGCGTGAATCATTCATTCCCTAATTGCCGCCAAATCGCAATCAAAATTATTTGGGAAAAACTCGTACATCAGTGTATGAGCTACCATCAAAATTTGAACTGATGGAAGTGGAGGTTGAGTCATCGTATTACTTGAGAGTGACAGCATCCATTAACCATAAGGAGCTTATTTATCTTCCTTTAGGCTTCGACTATCTGATCAAATTGCATCCACTTGAGTCGTTACACTTAGTAGTTAATCGGCCAGATTCAGAATACCTTTAACTTAAAGTGAAAAAATGTGATCAATCAATGCCCAGTCTCTACTATACTAATGACGCCAGATAATTTAAAAATGGAGTGTTTGCCACAGAAGTGGATATTTAGACCAGCAGTTTCAGGCAATTCATTAAAACTAAGCCCAGCAGTAACACTATTCACCTCAAATTAATTGGAGATCCAGTAATAGACACACTTCTCATCATTACTGTTACTGCTGGTCTAAACCAGGAACAGAAATAGGCAGTTTCACACTATCGTCCTGGTAATAAGGGATTACTTAATTACCAAGTGCTTCCCTCAAATAAGGCAGAGGTTCGATTTAAGCCAATTTTGTGTGATGACAAAGAGTGTGTTGTCCCTGCTGTTTACTATCTTCTTCTTGCTGATCATGTTGAAGATGTATTTGGCGAACTCAACTGTGCAGGTCACTACTTTGTCACATAAGCCAAGCCTCTGCTAGCTCGTAAAAGAGCTGAAGTAATGACTATAGATGATAAGCACTTCGATAAGATTACTGGTGAATACCGTTATTTAATTAAGCTAACAAGTAGTCGGGCCTATTTAGGAGTAAAAGCAATAGTGGAAGACGGAAGTCGGCAAGAAATAGTCTATGTACCATTGGAGATTACTTCATTGTGGGGTGAGCTGTCTAAAATATCACTTGGAGTTGTAATGTTGGCTGCTCTAGCTCTGTCAGTGATAATTACGATAGTGATAGTCCTTAGTACTCGTTTGGCCAGACGAGGATACCGTCCTATTTCTAATTAGGAGTGATTTGGCATTGTCGATCTATATATGTTATCGAATAATTATACCAATCATTAATGGATGAGATAAGCCTCTATCTTGAGTCAAAAGTTAATGCATTTATTTTTCCAAACATAAATTAAATTAATTGCTTAATCTCCCTCTTATTTTCCTTTTTATTGGTATTCAGAATTGAAGTCATTTATTTGATCGATGAAATAATAAATAAAATTAAGAGATGATTTACCAACACAACGAGAGCACGCTGCTAGCGGGGCATCGCCAAGCAATATACTATCCGCCTAATGGCACAGGTCGAGACACCTATATTATGCATGACAATGGTGGAACCAACACGGCATATTTTCCTCAGGGTGTACCACATCTAGGTAACTTCATGAAGTTTGGACAACTTAACAGAACATATAAACCGAGCTCACATACTCGCTTTCAGAAATATATCTCTGACGGCACAGGCCGAGATCAGTACGTCGTGTACACAGTTAATTATTTAGCTCACATCATGGCGGACAGTATGCAGAGGATGATTAACGCGGATTGCAACTACGCAAATTTAGAGACACGATAAGGGAGGGAAGCTGCGGCAAAAATCAGACAGCACGAGAGTGGCGGGTGAGTAAAATTCTTGAAAGGGATAGAGCCGTATCAGAATTCCAGCGTGCTCATAGTGTAAGACTGTCGGCACCGAAGCGAATGGTGGAAAAGTACGAGGCTAAGCTGCGTGAAACAAGGCTTTCTCTAGCCTAAAAATGATGTCTGAATTTTATGGCAAATAATTCTTGTAATACTAAAGTTTGTAATTGATAAATTTTAAATTTTTAGTTGATCCTATTAGTAGAGAAATAAGTATGATAAACCAGCTGATGATAAGAGAGATAAAATGTCATAAAATATGGTCTTGAAAGATGTTGTCTTTCGCAATCATACGTATCAATTACAATTGCAACATATATTGTCGCATAAATATTTGCTCTAAATTCAAAGAGCAATATGTTTTTAAAAATCAATCAACAAAAGATATTTATAAATTATAATACCAGGGCCTATTAATATAAATATTTTAATAAAGATAGATGACAATAAAAAGGGCTTCGATGCCTTACAAAACATACTGCCACGAAAAGACAGATGAGTATATTAAATGATGGATTTGCTCTTCAAGAAAAGTATTCACATTGATAAATTTATGCTTTAATAAAATTGAAGTTTTAATACAAATTCAATGAAATGAAATTTTTGTGTATCATTGGCTAACATGCCCAATCTCAATTTCTGCTGACAAAAGCTTTAAACTAATTTCCCCCTTCGCAGACCTGTTTCGAATATATAAGATGATAAAGACGACTAAGTTAATAGAGAAATACTCGCAAGAACACTAGTTAGTCCAAGCAAAACGGAAAGTCCGACGACCAGCCAATTAGTTTTGTTTGCCCCATAATTGTCCTCCAACTCGACTGTTGAACCCAAATAGCAATTCAGATTTACTGAGTTGAGAGTATAGCCAGTAGCACATTAACTACAAACCAATCCGTTAGTTCCACAATTAGTAGAAAGAACATTGGGTCCACATGCGCTACCCATACCTGTAGTGTAAGCATTGCAGGCCAAACAGCCAGTGGGACAAGCTATACATCCCCATACTCCAAAGGGAATTCCATATCCGGCCAAGCAAGAAGTACAATAAATCCCGTAAGTCATTGTGGGGTTATATTGGCAAGTCAGACAGGGTGCATTTGCGGTTGAGCACAGCTAACAGGTCCAAACCAGGTTCCCATTCACAGTTTAGTTAACTCCATTAACTGTCACTGGAGTGTTGAAGGCATTGGTCGAGCATGAACTGCAGCTAAACACTTCGAAGGCAACTTATGAGCAAGAGTTGACTAAGCAGTTTTTCACCACAACTGGACAGGAGTAGCAGTTATAATCTATTGTGCTGAGAGCATAGCCAGTAGCACATTAACTACAAACCAATCCGTTAGTTCCGCAATTAGTAGAAAGAACATTGGGTCCACATGCGCTACCCATACCTGTAGTGTAAGCATTGCAGGCCAAACAGCCAGT
>Ga0302185_10001262_pt1 | contig 18065 bp, 19 predicted proteins | sample II_Bog_E1_1_FD_200231 | JGI IMG/M metagenome (GOLD analysis project Ga0302185, IMG submission 200231) | Peat permafrost microbial communities from Stordalen Mire near Abisko, Sweden - II_Bog_E1_2 | ecosystem: Environmental > Terrestrial > Soil > Wetlands > Peat | place: Sweden: Abisko... | reverse complement strand
AAGTTTTTACTGTGATTTGCATTCGGAATTTATTTAATATCAATGAATTAAGATCAAGGTTTATTCAGGATAGCAACACTCTCAAGTGCTCCTTCAGGAGTCAGCTGCAGCACATGAAGATTGTCAAACCATCGCACGATTGGACTATTTTTCGATAGCAAGTACTCACTAAAGAACACGCTGCCTCCGAATATGATAGGGCTAAATTATCCGAACTGCACTCCAAGGCAAGGATACGGTTGGTCTACCTGCACGAAGGAGTTATTTTAAGGTCTAAACAGGTACATATTGGGGCTTAACTCGTAATCAGTCAATCGTTTTTTGTCAATTACATTCTCCAAAAACTTTTTGCCTCCCAGCATCAGGATATCTGTTTCATTGATTTGGATTGAAACAAAACCTGAAGCAAAATTGAAGGGATTTGACAATGAATTACTTGTGTTAATCTCCTACCATTCGTTCTTAGCAATGCTGTACTTCTCCATGTTTATTTTACTGTTCTCGGGGATGCCGAAGCAATAGATACTGTCGTTAAAGGTAGTGGCTGACTGATGAGATTTTACAGCGTTTAGAGGACTCAATTCATTCCACTTCTTTTGTTAGAGAGAATATCTCATACAGCGACGCGTCCATTAACCCTTATCTACAATACCCCCCACAAGGTACACGAACTTGCTGTGATACATTAGACTGTTTGAAGGATTTACTGCGTAAGGTAGATCGGCCAACTTAAACACTTCGGAGGTTGTACTACGAAAAATAAAATGTGTCTTCAGCAAGTTTTCTTTTTTCTTAAGTCCACCAATAATGTGGATGTCCCCATTCGGGGTCATTACTGTTTTAGGCTCATCCGGGAGATCTTCCAAGTTTAAGAATTGTTGGACCTGATATATCTTTTTTCCTAAATCAAACAGGTAGCAGTGAGCTCTTTTTATGGGAAAAATTGGCATCTCCTTCACAGTGTGTAGTAGATATGATGGCTGAGTGATTGACAGTCTGTTTTTTAAAGTCTATACTGCACTCGTGTAGTTCAATGCTGAAACAGCACTACACATCACTTCCGATATTTATACCAGCACCCTTTCATCAATTCGAACTGAAGGAGCTTGTGGTATAGGTTTGAGTTTATTATTTTGCGATGTAGATTTGTCATTAAAAGAACCCACTTATCCCTCAAATCTTTCGCTAAAATACGAGCGGATAAGTTGTTCTGGAGTGTTGCCTTGCGAAGTATTGGATGATGTAAAGGGTTTAAGTTTTTTCTCGATAATGTTGAGGCGTTCCATTTTATTGGAGTACTTCTTTAAGTAGGTCTCCCACATTTTAGTTAGTTACAAATTCATTGTCTCGAAGAACTTTTAGACTTATTTAAAAATCTACTTCTTTATGTAATCGATTTCATTGAGTTGCTGTTGGAGCTTCTAGGGACGGAGGTTACTCTTGTAGTTTTAGTGGTCCAAACTGCTTTCTTTTTGACCCTGTTGACGGAGCTGGCCTATGCGCGCGAGCAATTCGGTCGAAGAGCTTTCGACAAGGCGGAGAGATGACTCTAGATCTAAGATATTATGTCCTTTATTTAGATTGAGCTGGACGTGCTGGATTGAACACTGAAAACAGAAGAGCTTATTGCATGTGAAACAGCTAGCTTGCACCTTCCCAGGACAGCTAAAAGTGTCACACTTGGAAGCACTTACGTTCATTCAATAAAAATATATTTATCACGAAATTGCAACAAGAAGTTATCATACAACATTTATTATTTAAGCAAGTTTAAATCTAGCCAAAGGTGGAGCAAGCAAACCACTATTATATATGCAGGAACTAGTTCTTCTTTTATCTATTATTTTGCAAACTTTATTTTTAGTATTATTTTTAGCTAATCATCATTGTTGGGGCTTTTTTAGACTTACAGTTTGGGGCTAGAAGTTTAGGCGGGAGTAGCGGGTTAACAGCTAGGCATACAAACTGTGACGGCCTGTCATCGCGAAACCCCATTTATCTTTGACCTGCCGACAGAGATTTAAATCCAGTTCAGTAAGTAGTAATCCATCACGAGTTCGACAGAGCGAAGGAGTGCGAGATCCATCAGGTGAAGCAACGTAGCTACTTCCATAAAAATGCCCGAAATCATTATGAGCACGCTTTCTATCTCCGCTGGTAAATTCGTTTGGATAAACCTCAGTGCCAACTCTATTAATTCCTACTGTGAAATAATGATTTGCAATGGAAGCGTTCCGAGCCTCAATACCCCAAAGTGGTTCTGAAAGGCCATTGACAGTTGCTGATGGGTTGAAAACGATTTCTGCTCCATTGAGTCCGAAACCCAACCAATGTAGTGGATGATGCCGGCCATAGCAGATATTTACTCCAATTTTACCGAATTCAGTCTCAAATACAGGATGCCCAGTTTCTCCCTCCATGTAGTACGTGGACTCGTTGAAATCGCCAACTCTCGGAATGTGTCCTTTCTCCTGCTTGCCAAGAATATTGCCATGATTATCGATAATTACAGCAGTATTGTGCAGTGTTTCCTTACTTAGTTCGCGTTAGAGAATAGATGACACGATTACCATGTTATGCTTTCTCGCTAACTCACGTAACATCTGAGTCGAATCACCTTCCAAAGGTTCTGAGAATTACACCCAAGGATATCGCTCTCTAGTGCACATGAAAAAGGGGGCCGGCCAAATCTACTGCAGCCCAATTATATTGGCCTTCTCCAAAGCTGCCAATTCTATTATATCTTTTATTCTGTCCATTAAAGCCTGCTTCTGTTCTTTTATCGGACGATCAGTTGGTAATACAATTTTATTTTGAATAGCGCCCACCTTCACCAATCGCTGAGGACGAGTCTGTTCACTATCACAATTGACTCGGAATTGCTTAACTTATACATCAAGTAAAGCTGCGCGCGAGGAAGTGACTGACTGTAGTTAAATTTAGGGTGTTTTGACTCCATATAAAATTTGTCTTACATTTTCAAATACTTTGGCGGGAAGGTACTTCTCCAATGCAGAATAGGTATCTTTAAACTGTCCAGTGTGATCATAAAAGGTGCTTTATTAAGTAGTGCTTGCGCGAACAGCAGCGGAAAGTTTGGCATTCTATTCTGTCAGTCTTTTGACTTGAGCAGTCAATCTTGCAAATTCATTACTTTCCAAAGGCGATAGTTTTGCTGGTGATTCAGTGGAAGAAACGGGAGTGGAGCGATCTACTTTGAATTTTAGTGGATCATTAGCAGCTGTCCAGGAAGGGTGGCGACGATAGGTGTACCCGAAATTACCTCTTTTAATAAAGCTGCCTTTGTGTTGATTATGAAAACTGCTGCCATCCCACACAATATGTCCATTGGAGAATGTCTTTTCAGCACGTCCAAACACTGTCTGTCCCTAGAAAATGTTAAAATCAGATTTGTGGTGGTGAGTAGCAGCCGAGATGACCCTGCTGAAGTTGGGGTCCCATATCACCACATCTCCATCAGCACCACTCTTAATCACTCCCTTTCGAGGATACATATTAAAAATTTGTGCTGCTTTTGATGAAGTGGCTTCAACAAACTGATTTTAACTGAGCAGGCCTTCCCGAACTCCTTTGGTCCATACTATGGCTAGCCGATCTTCCAGTCCATTAACTCCATTTGGTATTTTAGCAAAAGTTTATCGTCCCATTCTCTTCTGGTCTGTGCAGAAAGTGCAATTATCCGTACCTACCAAATCAATAACTCCACTTCCGAGATATTTCATGAGTTGAGTTTTAACTTTAGGATCGGGGTTCAAAGAAGGGGACATTACATATCGCGAGGCAACGTCCCAATCACGATCCCAAAGCTTACTACCGTCAGTACCTAAAGTTGCAGCTAAAGTTTCTCCATAAACTAAGAGTCCCTTGTTTTTGGCCCTTAACACTTCTTCAGCCGATTCACGGCACATTAGATGGACAATATAGAGAGGACAGTTGGCATTTTCTGCAATTGTAATTGCTCTATGCACTGCTTAGGCTTACACTGACTCCTTTCGCGATAGATAGTGTCCTTCTGGTCCTGTTACGCCCAACTTCATTAACTTTTACTGATTGGCTTCGATTATATCTCCATTTTCGGCATGAACCATGCATAGGGCTCCCAAATCACGAGCACATTCAAAAGCTTTGTACATGGCCACATCATTGAGGCGTAATACATTGTTGTAAGCCATAAAGAATTTAAAGCTGGTGACTCCATTTTCGACAAGGCGCTTCATTTCACCGGGAGTCTGTTCATTCCAATCGACAATGGCAGCGTGAAGGCCGTAGTCGCAGTTGACTTTGTTATCAGCCCAGCCACGCCAAGTGTCATATGTCTTTGATAATGATTCTCCCTTGTTGGGAATTGCGAAATCAATGAATGATGTGGTTCCTCCAGCAAGGGCAGCTTTGGTCCCAGAGTCAAAGTCATCAACAGCAAAAGTGCCCATAAAGGGGAGTTGCATGTGAGTGTGAGTGTCAATTCCACCAGGAATCACCATTTTGCCAGTGCAGTCTATCACCTCAGCACTCTTATGAGTAAGGTTTTCCCCAACTGCAGAGATCTTGCCTTCGTCGAGTAGAACATCAGCGACAGTAGAGGCATCAGCGTTAACCACTCTTGCGTTTTTAAGGAGGTAAGCGTGTGCATAACGTCCGATTGAATTTCTAAGTAAGCAGCGCATGCAGATATGTTATATATATATGGGAATATTAATCTACATATAATAGGCATCGATGCAAGAAATTGAAAATCATCGAATGCGAGATTCAGCTTATAGTTTTTGTTTTAGAATTCGGCCCAGGTCATGGTTCTCTCTCTACTTTTAGGAGATGTAACTTTGCTTTAAGTTGAAGAGGACGTTTTATTGCTTTAAGGCGTTATCTTGGTTTTGGTCCATTATCTTGCGGAGCAAAGGATCATCAGGATAGATTGGAAGGGTTTACTGATCGATGAACCACAGAGTTCCGTCTTTGTTGTTGGACTGACGGGGGTTAAAACAACGCAAGATAACGGCTGCGAGTAATCCAAATAGAGCGGCAAAGCAAGCAGATACGATCACTGCTGCAAATTGCAATCCTCCTTGTTGATAGGGGTTGTTTGTTAAAGCGGGAGTTCTCGAGTTGCGACCTGCTGCAAATATGGCATCAAAGACTCCTCCCAAAAAGGAGATGATGATTGCATCTATCGAGTAGCCTTTTAGCAAGATGAAAGGAATAAATTTTTAGAGAAGGAAAAGGATTAAAGGCGCTAAGACCCCCATAAGTAGGGAGGCGAACGGGTCAATGATAACAGTTGAAGATGATCCCAAAAACACTCCTGTCTAAATTATAAGGTATATACCAGAAGCAGAGTGTTTACGAATTTATCCAACACTATCTTCTCGCCGATTATTCTCAGTCCTATGGTCGTTCCAATTGCTGAACAGAAACCGAGGAAGGTGTGAAGAAATCCTTCAGCACTGAGGGAAGCTGTAGAAAGTAGAGAAGAATAAGAAGTGATCAGGTAGTATTAATCTACTTGAGCGGTGGTATAGCTGAAATTGGGCCATAGAATTATCGCTACGACTAATCCAATTAGTTTGAGCACAAGAGTAAAATATCGTTATCGTTCATCAACCGGGTCGTCGGTCTCATCACTACAGACCAACTTACGTATAGGTGCTGCGAAGATATACCCAAACAGAAATACGGTGAATGTGCAGCCGCCTGTTATGGCTCGAATGCCTTCTTTATTAATTATGTACCAAATTAACATATTGAGAAATTTAGCGCAAATGCAAACACCTCAATCAGGGCAAGTGCAAACAGTTGTTATAGCGAGAGTTTCCCTGTAAATTGAAATGAAGTGACCAGAACGGCCAGTACGCACTCGATATTGACTATTAGGTAGTATGAATTGATGGCAGTAGTGCTGTAGAAACCAGTGTTGAATGCAGCATCCCAGAACATTAGATAAAGTGTGTTCATTTGGAAGCACAGGGCAACCACGAATAAATAGTTAGTTAGCTGCATCCAGTCGCACATTCGCTGTCTTAGACTAAGCAGAGTGAATGCCAGCGTGAAATACAGAGGAGTCTCAAGAGCGCTGAAAGAAGCTAGCGCTGATCCAGTCCTTGCGAAAATACCATAGAGTACAATCACAAATACTTCGAAGATCAAGATGTATAGACCCATACAGCAGTTATTATATGAATATAGCAAAGCATAATAATACCATCCGATTGACAGTCAGCAAATCCGCTTTTAGTGTTAGAGGTCCAAATTTATTGAACTAAACTTTAAAATTTATGCAAAGGTAAACCTTTTCGTTTATTATTTATTATTTTATCGGAAGAGTACTTAACCCAATAAAAAGAGTTAAGGTATTCAAGTAAGCAATTAATTGAGATCATCTTGGTATGATTAAATTATCAGTTTTTGAGTTGTTAACTGGCGGCTGTTCTCCCTTTTGATTCTTTTTTGTTGTGGTCTATACATATAGGAAGGCCCTAAATAATGCTGTCGTATATAATTTAGTATAGAGTTGTGGATCTAGCAATGAGATCTCCTTCACATGTCAAGACCAACAAAAAATGCATCCGCAATCGGTCAGTCTCTCCCTACGATCGTCATATCCTTAGATTTGACCGCACCAGATTCTAGCTATCGACTTCTCCCACATCCTCTGACAGTTCTTCTGCATCATATCGTTCCTAACTTGAATAAACGCTTCTTAATAACACAACCCTCAAGGAGTATACCCTCTAACGCAGCGTCCGTCGCACCCATATATCACCGATCTAAGTTCCCCGATCAAGAAAGAAATAACCTGTGAGAACATTCAAAGTGAGTAGTTGGAGTGATAACTATTACAGTAGTCTGCTGGACTGGTCACATTCCAACTTCATCTGCGCTGCTGTCGGAAACGACTTATGCTTCTACAATATGGCCCTGAATGATTAATTTGAGAATTCCCTCTATCGTCGCTACTGTCTTCCAGCACGGAGGGAAGATCTTTCAGCAATCAGATTTTCACCCACTTCCACTTGCATTGCCCTAGGTCGTGCGGATGGTAATTTTCAGATCTATGACTACCTTCGGGAGAAAGGCATATAGTCTCGTTGCATGCACTCTGGTCGGATAGCCACGATAGATTGGAAGGAAAATCTAATATTCAGCGGATCAAGGGACAATCATCTGCACTGTATTGATGATCGATGTGGAAAGGAGGCTCTAAGTTTTCCCAAACTGCATACTCAATAGATCTGCGGAGTTAGAGCGTGTGGCAACCTTCTGGCCAGTGGAGGCAATGATAACTGGGTGCTTTTGTATGATCTGCGAAGATCAGAGGTTTGCTATGACAGTTACACCCATGGAGCTGCAGTCAAGGCCCTTACCTGGATCGGATTGGGTACTTTAGTGAGTGGAGGAGGCACAGCCGATAAAAAGCTTAAATTTTGGAAAGATGGATAGGGAGTGAACAAATAAATTGACACAGGATCTCAAGTTTGCGGACTTGTTGCTTCAATCAATAGCCCCGAAATTGTATCATGCCAAGGTTTTTCTTTGAACCAAATAGTCATATGGAATTTGGAAGGAAAAAGGCAACTGACCATCCATGGTCACCAAAATCGTGTGTTATATTGCTCCCTGAGTCCTAGTGGCTAATTTTTGGCGACAGGAGCCGGTGACCAGCAGCTGAAGGTGTGGAAATTGTTTGGACGTCGGAATGAGCGATAGTGGGACCTTGGTGAGATCCGCTGATGATATTCAATTATCCCTTGCAATATACTAATTAGATTAGCCAACAATTTAAAAATGAAAAAGATACTATTTATCAATTTTCATCCTTGAGTTTATATCTGAAATTAATGCGTAAAGTCCTAATGATACAGACATAAAGTGAATATAACCCTTACCCTCTGCATGTGTTTGTCTATATCTTATTAATTGAATTACAAATAGGATCAATCTCAATTGGGATATTGACAAAAATATACCTAATTTTAAATGCACTCACTTTATAATAAACTAACATGCTTGTTGTGAAGGAGGTCATCGGTCATTTTAAAACATTAATGGACCAATCTTTTTTCTTAAGGATAGTCTTTTGGTCACTTGCTTTGTGTTTCATATCCACTCTCTTGCTTATGATCATCATATCTCCTTACTTTGATTGCAATATTTTTGCTACAACAAAAACATGCGCACAGTCCTTGCCTTATAATACGAACGAATGCTCCACTAATAATGAAGACTATTGCTGTGGTTCTTATGGCTCATCAGCGTGCGATGCTTTTAAGAGTTGTTTGATAAAACCAACTCCTTTCAATACTCCAAGATGTACGTGGTTCCTACTTACGACCTGGATCTTTGAAGGATTATCAGTGGTGCTGACGATTCCATTTGTTATTCTCGTGCATAAAGTTCAAAACAAATATACTTCGATCCCGAGCAGTAATAAGATGGCAAATAATGTAGTATTTACGGGTAACTAATACTAATAGAGCGCTGGCATCATAATTTACAGTTGCGTGAGTGATAGAAGCATGAATGCGTAAATGAATTACCATTGATTTTTATAGTTACCATTTACAGAACGATTATTTATCGATAGAGCAATTAATGTGGTATATAAAGAGACCTCAAGTATAAAGTTTATAAAATGTGTACATCCTATACTAAATGACAAAAACCCACTCCAGTCAAACTCAATCAAATGAATATAATTTTATCAAAATAAACATTTTTGTTTTGATGACTTCGAAATTTCATATAATAGCTAAAATGTAAGACTAAAAATACTCTTCTTTATATTCGACTAACAGTTTAATACATTAAACAACTGAAATATCAATCAATTTCTGGTCTCTGCATTATTTAATCGAGGAAACTCTCCTTCCTCCATTTATGTTTACAATGTTTCGATTTTTTGGTTTGTTTCTCAATTTTCCTTTATACTTCACTCTGTTATTGAATTGCCTTCTTATCATCGAACTCCATTTCTTGATTCAGTAGGAGGTTAACTTCTTATCTGTTACTTTCAATTTACTTATTAGAATGACTACTTCGGCCAATACTTTGAGGAACCTTGGCAGTTGACATTTTTCTCTCTTCTCGAAGATTCTATTTAGAAGGAGAATCAACCAAATTTGCTATTTTTGAAGTCCGATAGATGGAGGGAGAGTCTTCAAAATTGCTCAGCTTATACTTTCCATGGAATATGTCGTCAGTATCATCATACGATCGAATATGATGTCTTTTAATGTTGAGATCGGCCTCAACTTTTTCCTTCTCTATAATTTGTAGTTTGAACTAGTTTTATTCCCTAACCAGCCGAATCTGATAGTTGAGGTTTTGGCATTTTTGTTGTAGTTCGTAGATGACAAATAAATAAATGAACAGCAGAATTGATAAGAATAGAATATCTCTCCATATTAGATAGGCTTTGAATGAAGAATAGTTGAGAGTTTGGCTTCCCAGTGAAAAGTAAAGGTTGCCCACCACTACAATTATGTAGAAGATAAAGACTAGCATTCGGCAGATCACCGCCATATTCATGTATACTTCATATTTGTAGGGACGAACCGTGAAGATAAAAAATATATTCACAAACTATAAAAGCAGTACCATTTCTTAGAACCCGTCCGACCAAAAGAAAAGTAACACGATAACAAATTTCTTTAAAATTACCAGCAGATTTTTATTTCGTTTCTGCCATGGGGACAAGAGCATAACTTCGTGAAATATCCGAAAGTTGTCGAATTATTCAGAGTGGAGATAAGCGCACCATGACTCTTAGGATTGATTAGTTTTGGGATTTATGACGTAGAAGAAGAGATAGGTAAAGAAGATGGCAATGGCTAAGTTCATATAGGAGAAGATATAGCCGAAAAGGGAGGAGGTAGTGTGGGCGGTGATGACTCCGGACTGGACGAGGGTGTAGAACTGAATAGAATTGAAGAAAAGAGAAAAGGTGAAGGTCACCCCTACATTAATAAACAAGTTATAAACTAACAGCTCGTAAAATATTCTGCATATTATGGTCTTTTATTGGCCCAAAAGGCATCGTTTAAGCAGATAGCCGGCCAAGCCAGTTACAATAATCAAGATAGTAGGTATAGCAATAATACTATAGTAAGTATCGATACTGTTATAGGATTGGCTGTCGAGGAAGGGGTTTAACAAAAATAGGATCTTACTCATCTACTCATACAAATCTGTCTTTAGTTGAAGTCTGAACATCATTAGACAATATATTTGAAGGAACTAGATCGAGATGTGTCCGAGAACAGTAAAGTTGAGGAGAAAGTAAGATAAGACTACCGCTACTATTCCGAAGACGGAGTTGAAGGGGACTGTCACTTACGGCTTGGAAGCGAATATCCATTGCGATCCTAGGTCGAGTCTTCCATTTCCGACCATCATGGGATAGTTGAATAACAGTTGGAAGCTCTCCAGTGATTGATCATTGCTGTTTAGGGCTTCATCAGCTTGAAAGTAAAATACATTGGTGTAGTTATCCCCAGAAGTAAAATGATAACTGAGTTCGTTGATGTTATTAAATAACAGCTGGAAGATTGGCCTCTCGACGTTCTCTGAAAATTGCAGTATAAATTGTAGGGGCTAATATTGAACAACTGCAAGAGAGGCAGTGATTGTTTGGCTATTGGCCGATATCAGCAGAAAGATTAGTGCCAATAATATTTGCATTTATTATATTAAAGAGCATAGACTTATTTGGCATTCCCTATTTTATATTAAATTTTAAGGTTATCTCACAACAACAAATTTATTCTTCTCTCCTGCTCAATGGCCCGGTTGATACAAATTATCGCTGTTTCCCATAAGTTAAATATTGGTCTATAGTAATCCCGATTAAATATTATAATGTCATCATATCTCAAACATTGCTTCTGAATACAATAAGATATAAATATCAACGGAACCCGCCGACCTGATACACAATGTTTCTCGCATTACCAAAGCACATCTTATAGCAATTGCTTACTCCATGCGACTCACTCTCCGCGTATATCTTCGATGATTTCTTAGAACTATGCGGCGCTTACAGTTTATCAAACGAGTTGTTACCATTCATTTTGTTTAGCAGCTCTTCATTTAAGGTCTAACTTACATCATTATTACATCACTTCTTAAGGATGAAGATTTATTCGAACTTGTAGAACTCTCTTTTTTGCTTTGAAAACCATATCTTTCAAACGTAGTCTGGTTAGTAAAGCAGTTTCTTGTTTGCACAATCAGCAAATAACTGATTTAGAGCAGTTGTACGTGAGTGGCACAAAGAAGAGGCAGCTGCAGAAGAGGCCATAAAACACGCATACGATTCGAATAATCTCCAAGGCAGAGTGATCGCTCCAATCAATGCCCACAATATCTGTCTAAGTAAGCAGTTACTAATCAGCTCGAATATCACTGTGAAGGCCATAAAACACCACATGAATAGCAGGAAACAATAGAAGTATAGATAATTTTTGGAACCAACACAGTTTGTTACCCATGGACAGTGATGATCATAGACACTCACACAGTGTTTGCAGATTTAGCAGTGGCGCGAGCGGTCGGGTTTTACCAACTAAGTTAATGGAGCAGTACCATGCAATCGAAGCATATTTTGGAGGGATGGTTGCGTTTGAGCATTTCAAAATCATTCTGACTCTCCTAAATCATAATAAACCCTGGTTCCTTCCGTGCAACTACCAAAAAGAATATGGCAACTACAAATCCAATGACCAAATATGCGAACGCCAGATCTCCATTCTGCGGGAAGTGTTGAAAGAGTACGAAAGATACATTTAGAATATAGTTGGTCAGAAATAAAATCAGCAGAAAATAGAATGGAAAGGTCACCTTACCTATTTTACGATATGGAGTTTTTATGTTGAATAACTCTTCAATACCGCGTTTGTCTATGATCATTTATGTTATGTTCTTGTACTCGTTTTAGAGGGCCAGGTCTAGAGGCAACTTACCATTGTAGTTTTTTATGCAACGGTCGCAGCCTCTGACGAGGAGCTTTTTTACAATTCTTCCGTTGCCCGACATGACGGCGAGATGGAGAGGAGTCATACCGTAAGTGAAGTCTTGCTTGTCGATTTATGCTCCCCAGGCAAGCAATGCGTATGCGCTGTTTTATTGTCCCGAATAGCAGGCCCAGTGCAGTGCAGTGCTACCTTTGCTATCCTCAGTGCTGATCTTCATCCCCTTATTGAGAAAATAATACTAAATCATAATTGAGCATACCATGAGTACGGGAGAGTTTCCCTGCGCTGCAATGTGCATTACTGTCAGTCCTTGCTTGTTAATAGCGTATATATCCGAACCGTGCTCTTCCAAGACAAAGGCCAAATTTGAGTTGCCTCTAAAGACCACATAATGAATGCAGGTGAATCCCTCGTTATCTTTACGATTCAGCCATACCTTCTTCCGCTCTTCACTATACAACTTCGGGTCTTTGATGATCATTTTATCGTATTCTTATAGGAAGTAGGTCAATAGTTAGTGATTATTGTAGTTGGCTGCAACGTGGAGTATGGTCCCATTTTAATTGTCGACAACCGCATCGACCTTCTCGATGAGAGATAAAAACAGTTGTTTTCCCTACTATTGATCAAAGCTTTGAATAGCCTCGAAGAGCTCTGCCTCGCTCATATGGTTTATAAGTATTTATAACAACTTTTGAAAAAATACTCAAGCATTTTATCAACAATGTCTCTGCGCCTGTATAATTGATCCATCGCTTTTCAGAAGTAAGTTCAATATGAGATAATTGATAATAACCATACGATAAATGCATAAATCCTCATAGAAAATAAAATGCCAAATCATTTCCGTCACAATTTTAGTGAGTTTCTGCCCATTGTATTATTGACTCAATAACCAAAATGAATTGATTTCAGATAAACATTGTGAATACGACTCAAATATCAATACCCCGCAGTAGTTGGTCATTCCTATTCACTCTCTATCTCAACGATTTGTCAGAAGTATAAAATCAATTCATATTATTTAAATATCACAATTTAAAATATTATCAACAATTGAATTTACCATCGCTGTAATTGAAATATATAATTGCCCATGTAACTAACATCGAAGGATGTTTTCATTAAGTTTGTACAGAAAATATACTTTATAAATTATCACTTCACTCCCATCGTGCACGCGTCTGTTTTTAACAGCTCATACTTGTACATGTTCATCATTTTTCGCTCGTTTGTCAGGAGTTGTAATTTTACTGGAGAACGGCACTGCATTAACTCATGCAGCAAAATCGATAACAGCATCTGATTTGGCAAGTTGTTCATGTTCTAAACCGTATTGGTCAGTTCAAGAACTATCTAACTGGTAGTTTCGAGCAGGGCCGTGATTATTCCCCGAAATTGTTGTTGATAGTCCGCCCCACACTCGGTCTTGTAGCATTGCAGTGCGCATAAAAATAATTTTTGATAGGGACTATTCTTCGTTGATAAATTTTTGTAGACTACTTCTGCGTGGAGATAGAAATACTGCGAGTGTTTGCCAAACTGTCACTGATTTTGTCCCCATTGCTCACGTACTCTTTCAAAGGAAGACAGTTCTGTATGTACTTGAGTTCGCTAATCACAAAGAGGCTTTCACCGCGATGGAGCCGGTAGTTGCCTGAGTAGAGAATGATAAACCATTGATGAGGCGAACCTGACAATTTTATCCGAGTCTTACTGACAACTCCTCCGCGTTTTTGCAATGGTAATCAGTCTCGGTACCTTCCTCCTTTGCGCAGTTGGCACATAAACTTCCCATAGCTATTTATATTTTATATTCAGTATTTAAAATACATTTATGCTGAATTGGTGGTTGTGAAAGCTGTTGATATTTTTAAATTATGTACGTGTTCGACTTGCAATCAGTTGATAATGAGATTAGATAATACATAGATAATTAGCTTTTTGATGAAATAAAATAATATTTAGGTGGCTATAAAATAGTCCATCCCTTAAACTTAAAAATAATATTTCATTCAAGCATCATTATCCATCAAAATTACACTTGATATTATGAACCAATTCGATAGGACCATATCATCCTCTCATAATTTTATGAAATGACATTTTGGCTTGTAAACAACAGATATTATCAGCTTTCTTTAGAGACAGTATCAGTTTAAAAAAGATGAAAGGCCAAGAAAATATAGTTATGACCTATAAGTTGTAGGATTAACAATAAGCATGCTCTATTCCTCTTAATAATATGCCATTAATGATAGCAATTCATAATTCAAAATCATTATGAGTGTCAGTATTGGTTTAGTTCATCATTTTCGTCAAGCAGTGAATTACGGTCGGAAAGGGAACAGCTCCCCTCTTCATAACTGCTCTAAGACTGGATCTGCTCAGCCTAAGGTACAACTTAGGGTCCTTGATCTTTAAACTCTTCGTTGAGGGCATGTTTCACGATACACTCTCGTACTTTTTTGTTATACTATTCTATATTTTTTGAATAAAGCTCAGCTGCCTCGTGGTTGAGGGGAGAGCTAGGATTGGGATAGGTGAGCAGTTGCGGCAAAAATATCTAGCTAAATGTAGACAAACTTAAAATATGTTAACGAGCTAGTACATCGGCGTCCATGTTTGGTTGATGACATCTAAGCAGACCGATCCGGATCTAATATAGAGCATTGACTTACCCATAGTCGATGTTGGGGTGGAATATTTTATTCATAAATCCGACAGAAGGACTCTTATAGGGGTACTCTTCTGGCAGATAGAGATTGATCAGCCATTTTCCCTTCTCGTATGCAGTATTAGCTGGACCTATTTAGCTTGCAGAATACCCTTGAACTATACGTTATAGGTGGAGTTTTGTTCTGTTGCCGTCACGTTATATTCAGCCGATCTTAGTTTGAATACATCCTTTTCTTTCCTGCGAATCGACAATGTTTTATTAAATGACATCGACATAATAATTATTATGTACTCTAAACTTTTTCATTCCCCCATTCATTTCCCATCAAAATAATGCTAGAAAAATAGATAATCATTTTCAGTTGCTGTCTTTATGGCATTGATATTAATATTGCAAAAATGATAAAGATATTGAATCGAGCAACAGTCCTCAGAAAGAAGATAGTTACCCAATTGAAAAAGCCATTCTCAAATGATCGTAAATAAAAATTCAAAGTGATTTCAGACCCCTCCGAGTCATCTAAGTTGATTTTCGACAATGCTGGTCTCTGCAAGATATATGAATATAAGGGAGGTCAGAATTTGTTACGAAAAATTATGCGTTACGTCACCTTCATTACTTTCGTGAATGGGATTCTCTTTGGATTGGAGGCATATCGACCCATGTTTGGAAAACTAAACATGATATCATTTGGGCTTGTAACTGGAACGGGTTACTTAATGCTCTCTGTTCTTCAGGTCTACTCCAGAAGAATCGTTCATCGCATGCATCTTTCCAACGACTTTCAAACTGTTCATATAGAATTCTACAATGCCTTTTGGGTAGAGATAGCCTTAAGTAGAAACCGGATACGCTTCCATTTAATATTTCGGAGTTTCAGGAACCATGTCCCGGCTTCGCAGACTTCACCAGGTTCGAACTCACTCGTCAAGGCAAGATTTGGATTAATTTGCCAGCAAATGTCTTTCGCAATGTTCCTGACTATGAGTAAACTTTGGATTTTGTGTTGCTGGGCAAACCCCTGAGAAATCTTAACATAATTAATATGAAAAAGAGATCGGATAGAACTTGATAGGAATGTTGTAGAGTTAAATATATTATTTGAGGTAGATATTAAATAAACTATCTACTTCTATTCATTTCTAAAATAATCAAGTTAGAGATTGATAGTAATATTTGGGTTGAAGAACCTAAAATTTGCAAGTCTTTAATCCATTAAAGTTCATAATGGGTAGATTTATTGTTGTTTGCTGATTTAGGCGTTTAAACTGTGTTTTATTAGTTTTTAAATACCTTTTTACCAGTTTAAAGAAGATTATCGAAGTCTTATTTCAATGAATTAATTCGCCTATTTATTCTTTCTAACTCCACTTCTCCTTTACCCGTGCAGATTCCTGCTAGATGATGTTAGAGTATCAGATTATTTCAAATTAATTTAAAAAAAACAAAACTAAATTCATCCATATCTTGAATTCAATTATTACTTAAAACCACTGAGATGTGGTCAAAACCATTTTTAAGTTATATTTTGATCTTAAAGTAAACAGTAGCTTACATTCCAACAAAACAACATTATAAATCGGCCTATATCCAACATCCATTAAAATTAATTTTAATTATGACCATTTAATTCGCTTCATTGTAGTCTTGGTAAACCATCTTCCAATTGAATTTATATTCGATGGTATAAAAATTTTCATGCAAATAATTTGGTGACTGGACCATAGTATGAGTTTTCGAGATGTATAAGCTTAAACCATTGGATAGTATCAGATCAAGCCCACGTCATCCTAAAATTTATTGACGTCCAATTAAAGGCTAATGGATTCTGACAATTGATAATCTTAAATAGATCTAAACTGTCTTAATAGATATATAATTTGAGGATTTTTGAAAGATGACTGAAAAATCACATGAAATCTAAAAGCCCTTGCTTGCTGAGACAGCCCAAAACATCCAGGAGGGGGTTGCCAAGCCTGAGGAGAAGAAAATACCCCCTGCTCCCTTTCTATCATTGTTCACATACACCACAGCTCCTGAAAAACTAATACTTATTGTGGGAACTATCTCATCTATTATAGCCGGTGCGGTCTTCCCCTACTTTCTTATCTTCTTTGCTGATATCACCTCCATCTTTGACTAGTCCAAAAGGAGCAATGCTGCTGCTCAGGGATGGGAACTGTGTTGGAAATTTTTCATCATAGGAGGTATCACCTGGGTCGCAAGTAACTGTCTTATTATTCAGACTCTATCGGCACTTATTGCTGGAACGTTGTTGGCTCCCAACAGTCCGTGAGATTCAAAAAGGAATACTATAAAACTTTGTTGGAACAGGAGGTAAGCTGGTTTGATGAAAACGATCCCCATAAGATCGTGACTAAGGTGGCTGTCAGTGTAACTGCCATCGAGACAGCAACTGGTGAAAAGATGAGTCAAATGATTACTACAATTGTTACCAGTGTTGCTGCAATCTTTCTTGCCTTTTTTAAGTGTTGGGAACTGAGTCTAATGCTAATGGCTACTCTTCCAGCATTATTAATTGCTGGTATTGTGATGATGAAGTCCATGATGCTCAATGCCACAAGGGAAAAAGTATCCTATTAGGCAGCTTCATCACGTACTGAGCAAGCCTTAAGTCAAATTAAAACAGTCAAGAGCTTAGTTGGATAAGATTATGAATTGGGTAAGTTCTAAACTGCTTTGCGTGAAGGTCAAAAGAAGACAATACGTTATACTCTTTACTCAGCCGCTGGAATAGGACTAATCATGCTTATTTTCCTCTCTATGTATTCTTTCGGATTTTGGTATGGGAAAAAACTGATCATTGATAACTGGGACACTCAGAAATATGATATTGCTGTTATTCTTAGCACTTTCTTCTGTTTTCTCGTTGGAGGATCTTCAGTCGGACAAATTGCACCTTTCTTTAAGAATATTGTTGATGGGAGGATTGCCATGGCTGAGTTTTTCGATGTATTAAAAAGAGAAAAGACATTGGTTGAGCCTAAGGAGGGAGTTAAACTCAAATCAATCAAGGGTCTTAATTTAAACAATGTTTCATTCAGCTATAAAAAAGATCAGCCTGTGCTTCGGAATGTGACCGTAAAGTTTCCATAGGGTCAAGTCAGCGCTTTGGTGGGAGAATCTGGTTGCGGTAAAAGCACAATTGTTCAGCTTCTTCTCAGATATTATGATGTGGAAGAGGGTGAAGTTCAGGTAAATGGTCATAACATTAAAGAGTTGAACATGAACAATTTTAGGAGAAAGGTCGGCTTTGTGGGACAGGAACCTGTTCTTTTCGCCATGTCTATCGCTGACAATCTGAGGCTTGCCGATCCATCTTTGACAAGAGAGGATATGACTGTGGCTTTGAAGAAGGCAAACGCATGGGAGTTCGT
>Ga0302185_10001260_pt1 | contig 18070 bp, 11 predicted proteins | sample II_Bog_E1_1_FD_200231 | JGI IMG/M metagenome (GOLD analysis project Ga0302185, IMG submission 200231) | Peat permafrost microbial communities from Stordalen Mire near Abisko, Sweden - II_Bog_E1_2 | ecosystem: Environmental > Terrestrial > Soil > Wetlands > Peat | place: Sweden: Abisko... | reverse complement strand
GCAATACTATCTGCCACAATGCCAACTATTGAAGAGGTGAGTATCTTTATAGTATTTTATCCATAATGTAAATAAAATTTGGGTTTGTTATCATCAATCACGCTCCAATTCCCATCCATAGAAATGCAGGCGCTGTAATATTTAGAAACCTTTGGCAATTCTATTTATTATGATTTCAGACTATAGTTTCTTTAGGGTTTATTAGGCGTCCTCCAATATCGAAAAGGTGCTGACTATGTGGCTTGTCTTTTTACCAAGCTGCCATGATAGTGAAGGGGGCATGTAGCATTCTTTGATTTTAAATGCTTTTCCGCCTCAGTTTGATTCGATTGTGAGAAACCGAGCCAGCTCTGCAATCTTCTTCCTTCCACCCTGCATTTACCTTCGTTTGCTTACTTACTTCATTGATTGAATATGATTGAATTCATCGTTTTCTCCACTTTTAAAGGAGAAAAAGCCATTATCCGAAAACTTCTTATTGGTCACTGATCGTTTAAAAATTAGTAAGGGCTGCTGACTTGAGATGGGAGTGCCTGTCTTCTGATAAGTCATGTAAGAGACGAAGGAGGCAAGGCCATAGCCATCAACTGGGAATTTATCCATTTAATGTAGTTTAACTGTCGCAGTAATATACACAAATTGAAACCAGTAACTTCCAAGTAATTGCTTTCAATGTAATTCCAGGCTTAAGCGAGCTCTCATGCTTGAATAAACACGAAAACGGTGTCCGTTTTTTTGGTAAAATAATTTTTACATAGGGATCATACCTCGCGGTATTTGCGATAAAAAGGGGAGAAAGCCGCTTAACTTTTTCCAAGAATGGCTCGGAAGCAGGACATGGACAAGGAGACACAGTATGAAGGGCATTTGACTGTGTTATATACACTTTGATGCTCAAATATTTTGTATTTGCAGCCTTGGAAAAACGTATAACGAAGGAAGAAAAAATAATTTTCGGTCGAAGAACAGCAAAAACACAAGGACAGGTCAGTCCATGGGGGAAAATAAGGGTTATAGTTAGCCTATCAAAAGAGGCCGCACAATAGTGCCCGAAACTATAGAAGCAGCGGCATTCTATCGGAAGTTATATTCAATTCATATCAATGAACCAAAAATCCATTGAGCTCCTTGTCCTCCTAGCCACCATCCTAGTGCTAGGAAGCAGTACCTGTTCTGCTGGATTCACTCCTTCATGCGTACCAGCTATTCCTAAATGTTCTACATACAATGGACTGACCTGCAGTGTATGTGTCAAAGGATACACTGGTCCCTCATGCTCATCATGTGCAGCTGGCTACTCCCTTTCTGGTTCCGCATGTGTGCCCACAATCGTTGGTTGCTTTCAATATGCCGGGACAGGGTGTTCTAAGTGCAACCCTGGATACTTCATTTCCGGTTCCAAGTGCATCCTCACTATCCCTAATTGCGTAACATATAGTGGTTCTTCCTGCTCGAAATGCGCGACGGGATACACTGGTACCTCATGCTCAACATGCGCCTCCGGATACACTCTTTCTGGCTCCTCATGCGTCGTCACCATCGCTCATTGCTCGGCATACACTGGCTCCTCATGCTCATCATGTGCCGCTGGCTACTCCCCTTCTGGCTCCGCATGTGTGCCCACTATCGCTCATTGCCTTACCTACAGTGGTTCCTCATGCGCAACCTGCACCACAGGATACACTGGCTCCTCATGCTCAACATGCGCAGTGGGATACAAGCTTTCTAGCTCCTTATGCGTATCTATTGCTCCAACCTGTACTTCCGGACAAGTAGTCTCTGGCACCACATGCATAACTGCTATTACAGGCTGTAATGCCTACTCTGGTGCCTCATGTTCGAACTGTGGTTCTGGATATACCCTTTTTTATGGTCAATGCTACCCTAGTAATTATAACTGTTTGGGTTGGGATGGAAGTAGTTGTTCTAGCTGCGACTCAAACTACGTTCTCGGTACTATATGTGTATCGACAAGTGTATTATGCATCGTAGCTGATACCACTAATACTACTTGCATTCTCTGCTATTACAATGGAGTATTATCCAGCAACTCAAGTGTTTGCAAACCAGGACAACCCCCAGCATGCAAATATGGACAAGTTCTCGGGGGCAGCACATGCATGAACCCTATCCCAAATTGCGTTGGATACAGTGGTACAACATGCACAAAATGCGTCTTAGGATACATTCCTTCTGGTTCTTCATGCATAAAGCCTCCTGCTAATTACGGTTGTACTGCCTTCCTTGGTACTAATTCCGCATGCTCGAACTGTCAACCTGGATTTTCCCTCAATAGTGGAGTATGCTACGAAACTACCTATAACTGCCTCGGTTACAATGGCTATTGCGCCAGCTGCTATCCAAACTACACTGCAGGTACTGTATGCAATGTGTTTACCCCTCTATGCCTCATAGTTGATGCCACTGGTCATTGCTCTATCTGTTATTCTCGTGGATCAATATCAACTAGCCCATCTGTTTGCGGTAGCGCACCACCCCCGACATGCTCCTATCAAAATCTGATATCTGGCTCATGCTGATGGATAATGATTGCAAATCCTTTATAATCAATATTTATATCAATCTTTGGGACTCGTATTAATTTGGTAATAAATATTGAAATTGTCGATAAAAAAGTAAACTATTTTTGGCAATAAACTAGATTATCTAATTTGACTGAACATAATCAGATCGAAGATAAACATCTTTATAGAGGATGACATTCTGTGTAATGAGAAAGGTATCATTATGAAGATCAAGATCACTATGAGGTTGATTTGTGACTTGAGTAGAGGATTAGTACGATAATGGCTACTATCAATACTGTTATACAACAGAAGGCCATCATTTTACGATTAGTGTCCTGCTGGTAAGTATTCGCTTCTGTCAGTTGCTCTCGGCCTTCTTTTAGTTTGTTTCTTGCTGAACTCATGCTTCCCGCTGCAATTTCAAGCTTCATTCCCTGTTCCAGGATCATTCGACTAGTATCAGTCGCAATTTTCTTAATTTTACCCACCATTCTCTCGATTTAATTTAACTATTACTGCTCCTGCTGTAGAATATGGCTGCGAAGGGCATGCTTGTCGCTGATCATGACCTGTCCCGATGGAGTCGTAAGGTTTGCCTCTCCAATCTCCGCCACTCCCTCTGCATATAGATGCCTTGACCTCTATCCCTTCATAAAATCAAACTTCTTCTGCAGTTCTTCCGGATCATGCGACTCGATAAATTCTCTATTCATCTGCTTGACTCTGGTGAGTAAATCCGAAGACTCATCAATTTATCCAAGAGACACCTGCAGCTCATTGTAGTAAGTGTTTTCCTTTTAATAATCAGCAAGCATTGCTGTTAATCGCTTGACACTAGTTTCTGCAAGAATATCAGTGCGAAGACGTTTGAGTTTGTCAATGCTGGCTTTTAGAGATCCGCCCAATTTTTCGATGTTACGGTCTTTCTCACCCATGTTGATAGCGCTTTTAAGTTCGACGTAGGTGGGCCTATTTTTGCGCTGCCGCTCGATACTAATCATATCAAATAATATAATCGGATGATTTGAAGGAATGTTTATTATCAAAATGACATAGTAGTTTCTGATTAAATATTATCAGTTTCTAAATTAATAAATGCTGTTCGCTGCATCAAGATATGCTTTCAAAATGGCTTAATTTAACAGATTTATCATTAGCTTTATAAAATAAATATCAACACTTCGAATTCTGCAAGATTGGCTGAAGAGTAAAGGGAATAAAATTTTGTATCTGATGCTCGTAAGGGCGAAAGGTTTCGTATATTTGACTAGGCAAGGGTCGATTCGGATAAATGCTTAGCATGACTCTTATTAAGTTTACGAGCAGTCTCGAATATCCTTTGGAAGATGTTAGGTTCAGGGCGTATGATATTGCGTTTTAGTTTATTATGGAAGTGTTCTCATTATAGAAGATTGAAGGGTGATGGAAAGTAGTCAGAACAAGGATAACAAGAGCAAGTGAGTAGGATTGACAGATGTTTGGGTTAATGCCGAATTGTCTGTAAATCTGCCGATTCAAAGGTCCCACTCTACCAAAGACACGATGCATTATCGACAATTCCTCCGGAGCTGTATAACATAACATTTACAGTAGTAGCTTTTGGGGTCATCATAGCTGCTCTAAAAGGGAGCAGTTAGACATGTTTTTAATTTAATTTCGCCTTTCGGGTTCATGACAATCTTTTGCAGCGTGATGTTACCTGCGGTTTCACAAAACGGTTCGAATTGCCTCAAAGCATTAAGCATGCTATAGGTTATGTACCATATTTAAGACTCCGCGAAGAACTCTTTAAATTTTTGTCGGGCAATTAGTTCTTAATGCAATCGAATGTCATACGATTAGTAGTAAAACTGGATTACCCATAGGATTACATTCACGATGGTCATTTAACTTTCTTCGAAGGTAGAACATGCGCATTCATCTGGCTGACTGTTGATGCAAATCAGGGGAAGTAGGATGTTGCCCGCCATCAAGTACTTGCCCATCATCTTTAATCTTTATTAGCAAGCAAGAACCGTTCGAAGTAGCGCTGAGTTTGAGCCTATTGGAGATTGAGCTGGTAACTTACGACAGTTAACTTATCCTCTCTTACCCTGTCCAGCTAAGTTTGATACAAATATTCCTGTCGGCCCCATTTCTCTCTCTTGATGTTGATGTACTCCTGCCTCGAAATTTAATGGCATCCAATTTGATTTCCAAAATTTCCAAATCCGTAGCTACTAATACCCATAATGGTTTATTATGGTCTTTATCTGATTATTTAGAATCCATAAATCATATAATACTTTTCTTCTCATGAACAAGCCAATAAATAGTCAAAGTGCAAGTAATCATAAATGGTACTTTGATGGTGTAGGATTGCAAAATTTTATATAAAAATTATGATCAAGTTTTCAACTGAAAGACGATGGCTCTGTTGTAAAACACCGACCTTTGCAAATATCTTTTGTAGTCCGATTCTAACATTTCCTTTTCTACTGGTCAAAACTGTTTCGGAGAGACTAAACCTTGATCTGCTCCTTCACAATAATCTTGCCCTCATCAAAGTATGTTTTTATCTTCTTGCTATTTCTCGATAACATAAATTTGTCGTGACTATTTTTCTTGAGACTGAATGATCCGAATTGTAGTCTCCTCAATTACTTGCATTATGGTTTTGATGATTGTTTTGGAGCCACACTGCTTGAACGCTGAAATCGACAGGAATCTTCACAGACAGAGTGAGAGTAACTACGCATTTACGATGATTTTCCTTTTTATTTTTTTTATAGAAGATGCTCGAGAGACACTTAGCACTTCAGCAGAGTTTTATTTGAGGTGGGATTGCGTTTAAATTTGCAGATTCTTTGCATTATTTATTGGTTCTGCATGGAATGCATTCGAATTTAGCGTCGATTAATGGTGGATGTACTAAATATATAAATTAATACCATTTGTGAATCTTTTCCAGAAGGCGGTTGTTCTATTTCCGCTATTCTAAGTGTCGCCGTTTGGCTATGGGAGAGAGTCTTGGCTCAATTTGTACCTTTAATTCTTACTTTATTGTATTCAACTCATACTTTGGCTTTAAATCAGATGTTTTAGCCTCAGGTTGCAACTCTAAATTTTCTCTCCTTTTCTGTTCGAGGGCAAGTCTCGAATTCTTAAGCGAGTATTTAATATTCTAAATCTTCCTGCGATGTATCTCATAGGCTTTCTTTTGAAGATAGCAGATATTGAGATGCGGCAAAAGTCGGCTTTTCTGATCCATCGTTTATAGTGCTAATCTTATTATTAACTTTTATGTTAATCCTGATTACGTGGATATAATTAAATCTAAATTAGATGGACGTGCCATCCGCAACTCTTCAGAACATTCCTGATCATTAGAACATTGTTGACACAGCGAGTATTATCAACGAAGCTGCTAATGTTTCCTCATCAGACAGTAACGGCATTATCTACCTGTCTGTCTTTATTGTTATTATCCTCCTCGTCCTACTCTGGAAGAAAGGTAAGTCCAAAACAGGCAAAAAATAAATTGGACTTATCGGAGAAAGAGGGTCTGGAAAAACTCAGTTGTTCATTAGCCTTTGTGGTGGAAAACCCTTTGCTACTGTCCCATCCATAGTGAACAACACATGCGAGTGCGAGTGTGGAAATGGCAAGTACACAGTCAGCGACTTTATGGGCGACAACTTATCGAAGTAGGAAGTGTTGAGTGAGTTGCCAAGATTTCATATTCTCATCAATGTGATTGACGGCACTGACAGCAAAAAGTTAGCAGACGCAGCTCTTTTCATTTATAGAGTTCTAATAAACAAACAATTCCAGAAGGATCCTTGTCATTACGTTATCTTCCTGAATAAGGAGGATGACAAGTCATTTTATGGGCTCGAAAGATTAACCAAAAGAATCGAAGATGAAATTTAAACCATAAAACTTTCAAGACGCAGTCAACCCGAAGACAACGAGGGAGAAGAGGATTTCATCCGCAATGAAAGATCACGTTTCGACTTAAAGAAGCAAGGGTTGAAAATTATGGTGGGGTCTTCAACTTCCAACATAAAGCTGCTGAAACAATGTATCGATTAATTATGCTGATAATTATTGGTTATTTTAAGTTCTTCCAATCTGATAGATTTGATTGTTATTCAATCGATATAAATTACAATGGTCAAAGAGTTTATATTCTAATCAGTCAGCATACTGACGATGGAAGTCGTTGTTGAATTTTTTAAAACTTTACAACTTGGCCTACAACTTTTTCTCGGGAAGGATCAGAGTGGTGATTCTGAAGTGGTAAGTGTCAGGGAATTGGCGGAATCCGCTGCCTGGCACCAGAGCAATGCCTGTGTTCTTGAGAACTTACAAGCAGTACATCAAATCCACTGGCTTTCCTTGAGCAGCAGCTGCAGCGATGGCCTTCTTTGAGAATTTGACAGAAGGGAAAGCATACATAGCCCCTTCCACTTCATTCGACTTGATGTTGGTCATTTCGTTCAATATCTTCGTCACGAGCTTAGCTCGATATTTGAGAGAATCGTAAAGAGCAGCGTACTAAGCTTAAAACTTAATTTTGGTAGCTTCACTCACGCCCTCTAAAGGATTCACCATGAGGTCGACCATGATCTGCCCGATTGAACTTGAGCAAAGATTGATTGATTTTAGCTTCACGATTTGGTCGTAAACATCGGGATTAAAATTATGCAGGTATGTGTAGCCGCCTCTTAAACCACACTCTCCTAACAGACCTTTAGACACAGAGTGCAGAGATGCTAATTCGCAATTATCCTTGTATTCTTTGCTGAGAGTCTAAAGAACTTTTCTGAAGGACACGAAAGTAGCGTTTTCCTTGTACACATTTTCGCGATAGACCTAAATCCAATCAGTATTACTTCATCAGCGATGATAATAAGCTTATTTTTGACTGAAAATTCAATGACTTTCTTGATTGTCTCTGCGTTGAGGATGGATCCTGTAGGGTTTCCGGGATTAATTACCACGATACACTTCACCTTTTTGCCCTGTGACTTGGATTCCGCCAAGGCACGTTCTAGTTATTCGATATCTAGCTGCCATCCTTTCTATTCGTTTAGGTAGTATGGAGCAGGGACGCCTCCGTTCAGTGAGATACTGGCGGTGTAAAGCGGATACTGGGGTATAGGAATCATTATAGCATCTTTGTGGTCCATGATCATCGTGCTTAATATCAAATGCACGCCTTGAGAAGCTCCGTCAGTCAAAATGATATTTTAAATTGGTGGTGCTGGAACTTAATCTTTTCTTGCAATATACTTGGAAACGCTCGAACGAGCGAGAGGGATACCGATGGAGTTAGTATAGCTGCCAGCACTGATGATCTAATTGAGTATTTTCCTTGCTCTGTTCCTTGCGTCGATGTTGATGGTGGCATTTTAGATCAGATCCGGATTGAGCACACACGACACCACCTCTCTAAAATATGTAATGGGTTTTTGGTTAAATTCTTGGGGATTTCCGATATTACAGAAGGTGATTTCGCTGAAGGGGTACTCTGATTATAGGGGGTATTACGTTTAGAACCCTTCCTTATTTAGTCCTGCATCGAGTTCGCAAGAGTCGGCACGATACCTCTCACAGCATATTCAGCCTAACGAACGCATGGGTTGATTTAAGTCCAGAAAAACCCTGTTTTTTTGGTTGAAAATTTGGCGATAATTCTCCGCATGTCCCAAATAATAATTGAAATGATAACATTTACTATTAACTAAATAAAGATCATATTTTGAGACTCCACAAAGTAGACCTTTCACAAAATTTCATAGGAACAGTAATCAGGGATAAATATATATAACTATGATAATTACTAAAATAAGCTTGAAGGATTGGTAAAGCCGAAGAGGATGTTAATAATGAAAGAATAGTGTTCAGATAAGCCTGTGTAGCTCAGTGGTAGAGCGTTAGCCTTTTGAGTTGATGGTCAAGGGTTCAATCCCCTTCACTGGCTTTTTTAATAAACCTCAAAACGCAGTCATCTTCTAATAGTTTCTGCAGTTCATGGAGTCTTCAATTTTTAGGTATGAAGGCCATAAAATGTGATTGACACATACTTGAAACACCGGACTGTTCCTCTTTTTTGGCTCATTCAAAAATATATTGGCTGTTTTGGAACAATTCTCCTCTCTGTCTGGCATCAAAATTCAGCTATCAGTGTAAAATATATCGAGGAACAGCCAAATATGATCTTTTAAGGGTAATTTTCTTGCTCAGGATAAGATAATAATGGTCATCCGATCGGCTCCGGTGGACTCATTCGAGAAAATGATGCTGAAATTATCTAGGCAGAAAGGAACTACCTCAACTCAAATATTTGAACTTTATTTACGACATTTAATAAAGCCAAAGACATTCGATCTACTATTCTCATGTAGAATAAATGACCTATCAAATGATATGCTATTCAATTGTATAATTTTAATAATATCTGTCATCATGCAAATCAAAATGCTTATACTATCAATCATACTGCAATTTTATTAATAGAAAATGCAGCTCAGATAGATAGATTTTAGGAATTTGGATTTTATGGTTTTGGTCACATCATGCCTATGCTAAAGTTTATCAGACGCTTTGGGTCTCGAAAAGCAAGCGCTTGTAGGTTGGATTGTATTTCAAAGGCTTATCATCTTGAAAAGGGGTTTGCGACTTGATTCTTTTGAGGCGCTCATGTATCAAGTTCAAGTTGATTTAATCCATTGATGAACAAAGCCATAACTGTTTCGAAAATCCTCTCCCTTCCACCATGTATTTCGCTCGATTAGATGAGTTGAATTATATGTTTGAATCCATCATTTTCTTGACAATTAATCAGAGAAGCATAAATTAACTCTGAGAATAATCGTTGTCCATGGATGATCTTTTGAAAATATTCAGAAGTGCCGACTTGAGATAAAAATGACTCTCCTGTGACAAATTTGGTATAAGTTAAGATGACTAAAGCACCATTTTGACTGAATTTATCGCTCCAATCGAAAGAATATAACTAAATTAAAACTAAGTGCAAACTCAGTAAGTTCAAAATAAAAGATTTCAATCTGATTCCTCACCGAAGAGAACCCAAACCATTGAGTAAAAAGGAAAAAATGTGTCTGTCTTTTAATAAAATAACTTTTAAAGAGGACTGCATTATCAAACAAAATTGAAAAAAAAAGTCGAGAAAAAGCCTATATTTTTATAAAAAGTAATTTAGAAGCAACAAACGAGCATGGAAAAAGAATGCAAAGGGCGTCTGATTGTTTTATAGAAACCTTGATTTGGAAACCTCCGAATTTGTAGTTTAAAATAACCGATAACGTGAAAATAAACTCAATATTCAGGGCTCAAGCAAACAATCTCACAAAAGGATAGCAGGACGAATCGGGACACCATCAAAAATAGGCTGGGTGACAAAGAAGATAACGGTAAACAAAAGTATGATAGTTGTTCGTGCGTAGAGATAAGAACCTGAAAGATATAAAATATAAAATCAAGCTGATTATAGTGGTCCATTCGAAAAATGATTGGCAATGATTGATTAGGAAAGTCTTGAGCTGTGAAAAATGTGATTTAAATAAAGAAAATTGGTTTATGGATTGGAAGTTCTGCGCAGTATTTATTTATCTCAATTAAAGAACTTCTATAATAATTTCTACAGGTAAGATGAAAAACCTAACCTTGATACTCCTTGCTGCCCTACTAGTCAGCCAAACTATTGCACAAGTTCAACTCTTCGATATAGTCGGTCCTCTCACGACCACTGCCTTTGGATGCTTAGCGACCGATGGCTATCTCAATGCCGTTGTTCGTGCCTATTCTCTCGACTTGGATGGATCTGTTGATCCAAACGCTGTATAAACTTTGACGAATGCCCAGAGTGCCGGCATTAGCACTCATATCTATATGGTAATTTGCCGTTCTGGCGATGCTGTCGCTCAGGTCGACACTATGCTCAGCTCAATATCAACCAGTCTATATGATACTGTTTGGATTAAAGTGGAGCCCAGCACAGTGGCAGGTTGCCAATGGTCGCCCAGCGTTCCCGCTGACAATTGTGCCTTCATAACAGCTGCCGTCAACTAATTCATCGCCAATGGAATAACTCCGGGAATATTCTCAACAACTAACATCTGGAATAGTTTCTTTGGAAGCAGCTGTGATACCCTTCCCGCTTTAGGGGTTCCCCTTTGGTATGCAAACTATGATAGCACGAGTCAAGTGATATCCGATCCAACACTCCTTGATTACGTGTCCTTTGGAGGATGGGATATTCCTTTTATCAAGCAAATCGGAGGAGATGTTCATGTCACTTTATGTCAGACTCCCGGTTGGCATGCCTTTATTGATATCGACGTAGTCCTTGTTTGATGATCTTTATGCCCTTTAAATTAACTTATTTTTAATATGAGGCTCGAGACTAAAATCTCAATAATACCAAGTGATATTTACTGAATTCAATTGCATTCCTTTCTTTTTTAGCAGAATAAGAGATGGCCTATGAAATGATATGCTCTATAGTATAATCTTAATAATAACTTTTCATCAAAAAAATGAAAATCCTATCAATAATATTTTAATTTTCATCAATAGACATGTAGCTACTCGACTTTAAGATCTTTTATCATATTATATTTATGGTTGCGGTTACTCAATACTTTGTTAAGGTTTTAGCAAACATAGACAATCTCAAAAGTAGTTTGTGGCTTAGATTCATGCCCAGCCTGCTCAATTTTATTTACTCTCCAGTTTACAGGGAATTTTAGATGATGATATTGTTTGTAGAGATGCGATAAATTACCTGCTGAACAGCCTTGTAAAAAATAGATGCCATTCTGAACCTTAAATCTATTTCGTATATAACGGAACAGCCTGCCGCAGCTGAATCACCGCGAGTACTTCATGTGATTCACTTTTTTATGAAACCTCAAGGCGCAACTACTTCCTAGTTGTATCTGCTCGATGATATAGTTGTGTTCAGATAAGCCTGTGTAGCTCAGTAGGTAGAGCGTCAGCCTCTTAAGTTGATGGTCGAGGGTTCGAGTCCCTTCACAAGCATCTTTTTGATTAATAATCTGATCATTAATTGATAGATAATCCCGAATTGGTTGGATATAAGTGACAGTCCATCATTTAACATCGTCAGTCCTATTTAATCATACTCCTGAGAGTGAACACATCGTTCACGTAAATCGGAGAGACAGCCGCGACCAGCTCTCCAGCAGCAAGTTCGGGGTCCTTGTAGGCGATTCCCCATGATTAACCATTACGGTAGTACTAAAGAGTTCCTTCGATCATATCGAGAGCCACTCCGATGATGTCCCCTGTTTGAATTTGTGTTCCATACTTCGGTCCCGTTGAATTGCTATTATGTCGAGTCTAACCGTTATAAATTCCCCACCCGCTGATAGTATCGGAGAAGGCTTCTTCTATATTAAGGGGGGAAGGCCTGCAGACTCCAATTTTAACGAGTTGACCTTTATTGATAAAAATTTAGAAATAATACTTCCCACCCTTGGTAAAGGTCTATGTGCCGATGACTGTCTTGAACCCACTTCCCTCCTTCGACGTGCACACCAGAAAATCTTCATCCAATGATAATTTATGACTGATTTGATTAGGGTTCCAGTTGAAGAGAGCTACCTTACGACAGACATACGCGCGTCGAATCCCTCCGGAGGGTTGATCATGGAGCTGGCGTCCTACTTAATAGCGGACATCCTTTCAAAGTTAATATAACTAATCAAATGCATGATATTAAATCAGATTTATATAGGACAAGCTTGTTCATTCATCGATCATAATGGTGCATCATAGTTCACTTTGTTTTAGGATTTCTATTTGTAGCGGATTTTTAACTCTATTGTATTGTTTAAGATGTCTTCCTTCAAACTTTGTAGCTTTTTATCGACCAGCTTATACTCCCTTCTACTTGTGGTTGAGGCTCGAGTTGATTCGTAGGGGCGGCCAATATAATCCTCATAAATGGATTCGAAATTCCAATGATGGCTTTTATACAGGTACACAATCTCTCCTGTAAACGTTTTAATAAAGCAACAGATCCCCAGATGTGCATCTTAACTATGTTTAACTAACTTCATTTGTTCACAGTTAATGCACGTCGCAAAATTGGGACAAATAAGACAAATGGCTTGCTGGTTAGTCACCAACCCACAGTTCGGACACTTTCCCATAAACCTGTTGGAGAGGTCAGCAAGTATGCTGTCTATCTTTGGAAATTATATTGTGCTTTTAAGAATATCGACCTCTTCATATTGTATTGAAGCTGTTCTTTCAGTGCTGACCTGATTATCAGTTAAAATGCAAATGACATAGTTGATTTAATTCATGAAAGCCTCGGATATTCTGCATTTTAGTGGTGAAAAGACTGGTTTGGAGTTGACCAGCTTATTATAGAGTGAAAATTATGTGTATTTAAAAATTTCAGATATTTCAGGAATGCTCTGAGAAGTGAATTTAAAAGTGGGAAAATACTTATCTTTTAGTGCCTCTGATTTGATTATCCGCTTTAATACTGTTGTTATGAACCTAAATAGATGTATGTCTTTCTGAAAGTTAATGGGATTCAGCACGCCTTTGCTGATTATCTCTATCACTATTGATTGGAACAGCTCTGTGTTTAATGAAAATTTAGGATTACGATCCATGCAATTCACCACCTAGTAATAGTCATGCTTAAAGGGCTATAACTCATCCTCGTGGTCAAAGTCTGTAGGGATGAGGATATTAATGGAATTTTTACATAGCGAGCATGTGCTATAGACTCTGTTATTGGTCAGAGTTTTCCGGTAGCATTGGCGATGCACAAGATGTCCACAGCTATTAAAGACAGGTATTTTGCAATCAGGAGATAGAGTGAACCACTTATGATAGTTACTATAGGACAAAAATCCTGAAAGACACAACGGCTCTGAGCCCTTATCATCTTTGCAAATAACGCAGCATCTTTCATTGTTGACTGCCGCTTCTTTGTTGAGAAACTGTTCTGCGCCTTTGTTCATCTTGGAAAGAAGTTTATTTTTTTTGTCTTACCGCTTTTCCCTTTTTTTAGTCTTACTCAGCTCTTTATCTTCCTCCATAGAAAAGTAGTGCTTGCATTATAACGACTATTCAGTTTCGTTCTCTTTCATATAGGCGACGATTTATCGACCCAACTCTGGAATTGCCTTAAAAAAGGCCTATCTCTTTACCTCATCGCAGATAAACTAGTACAGCTGAGAGTGACCAGCCTGAAAGACAACCTTCCACAGTTCGGAAAACAATTGAGTTAGCAGATCTGATTTTGATAGCTTACTTTGGGATAACTGTTCGGGCTCTAACCTTTCTATCACCATCATCGCCTTTTTAGCATAGAGCACAAAATCGATATTGTTGAACCTCCCTGTTGGGTATTGCTTTTTATAGGGAGTTTTTGTCATGTTCGCATGGTAAATTAAACCTTTGACCTGAATTGAAACGGACTTATAATATAGTAAGTTTAACTTGGTTCCTTTGCAGATTTCAGCATCGAGACGACGACTGTCGGTTCTGTCCATATTATCGTTAACGAATTGTTTAAAAACAAGTTCTTCCTTAAAGAATGGTTCGCAGATAGTCTTGAATTCTTTGATCGAAATATGGGTATTTTAGCATGATTTGAGGATATTCGAATAATAGTGGAGGGCCAATTCCTCCAAAGGCATTTTGGACATCAAGTTTCTAGTTTCTTTTTCATCGTATGATTGCAGCTGACACATAATAGATAGCTATGGCAGATCCGAAAAGATAGCTTCGCTGATGAGTCCAACATAGTTAATGCACTCTTTAATGTCGAGTTCATTCAGATCATATACATTCTGCGAGGTCTAATCGCACATCGGGTTCGGTTGGAATGCTTTAAGTTTGGTGAACACGCTGTGAGGTTTATCTCCACACTCTAGCAGCATCTGATCATATTTGATTGTGTCGTTTTAGTCCATGGTTGCTTCATTGTAGTAGTCGCACATTTTAATCAATATCTTGATAAGGATTGAGTCGAGATTGAACAGGAGCACACTCCTCTTGAAATAAAAACTAAATAGAGTTAAATTTTATTGGATCTTACGATTGTTGCCATCGAGTCTCGCCATGTATGCGAAGAAAGAACACATATTCTTCAGTATTCTGGTGACTTCGAGTTTGAGATTGGTGACTCCCAGAAGAATCAAAAATTATTCCATTTTCTATTTGTCGTCCAGCGCGTTGATATCGCCTTGGAAATAACTAAAGATAATGAGAGCGAACAGTCTCTACTGTGAGCGATAAAGATTAACGGGATTGGTTTAAAAAGTAGTGATAAATTCATACAGATCCTGCATGGATAGTTTGTATATTTACTTGCTAGCATCTCTCTGCATAACTCCAATTACGTACAACGTGCGAGAGAGATACAGATCTTCAATTCCATAGAAGGTGCGACCTTATTCACTCTCGTTGAATACCATTCTGTAGTAGGCAAGATCCCTGATAAATTTTAAGGAAGCGTGATATTTAAAATATTCAATTGAGGATTCGCCATGAAGTTTGGATAGGTACATGATATCGTAATAGAACCGGATGAATCCTTCGGCAATTTACTGGATGGTCTTTTTACCATCAATGGCAGGATGATACTGGATCGGTTTTATTTTTCTCTAATTGACAAGCTTTAGAATCATTATGTGGCTTGTGAAGAGCTGAGAGCTAAGGTGGCTATAGGAAGACGTGGCAAATCGACTATCGTCGCTATACCTCTTCATATAGAAGATAGTGACGTCTTCCCTGAAGTTCTCCATTGAAAACAAAGTGATGCATAGGTCACATATCTTTTCTGGACAATTGGCAAGTTAAGTTAGTTCAAATATTTGATTAAAAGTTGTATCCCCTTTGATTATTTTCTGAGCATCCTAATGCAGGTTAATTTTGGACTGGAACAACAGATTGGTCATGGCATTGGCGTATTTTCCGACCTTGTTAAACTCAATCAGCTGATACACAACCCCACATCCGAAAGCATCCACAAATATTCTAATTTTTTGCAGGGTGTCTAAATTGGTCTTCCTGATGATTTGGCTCAATTCCTCCTCTTTGACTGTTTATTCAATTCTCTTATTCTAAGCAAGAGTTAAATCCATGTAGTTTATGAATTGGGCGTACATGTCGAAGAGTATCTTCAAGAGAAAATGCTGCTATTCGAGGAACAGAGACATCTGCTTTTCATCTAACTTGATTGCGATGTCTATTTAACCACAGTGGGCAGAGCAGAAACCTTATTTCGCCCATTTTTAGACGTCTCCGCAATCGCAGCATCCTCCATATACGTCTATCCGTTCGAATTGATGCTATTTATGCTTTTCGATATCGAAACACTTGGCACAAAGAATTGAGTTGTCTTCATTGATACAGTTATGGCATTTATAGGCTTAATTATTAAGTATGTACCTTTATCCCCCCTTTTTAGGAGTTACCCGCAGAGTTGACTTTTGGTGTGCTGGATTTAGGCGCTTCTATTAAAAGATTTCAGAAGAGGGTTAAGCCTTTCAATCAGTTATTTGGGATCGTCAGCATATGATTGAAAGATCTATCGGATACGAATGCACTTGGGATTGAACAAGACTTGCGGCAAGCGAATGTTCTTGATAAACTTCTTGACTTCATTGAGGATTCTCTCGGGGTTGAAGTGGTGGTTGACGTTGTTACGATTCATAAAGTTCATATAATAAAGTGATACTACTTATTGAAAGAATCATTTTTATTTGCCAGTCTTATTATTTCTGATCATCTGACAACCAAGCATAGTATTTTATGATCGAACGCATCTGCCAGCAAATTCGCCGAAGTCAATAACTATTGACGAGTATACGGGCTTTGCCTTTTTTTGAAAGATAAATGTCGGTGATTCACCCGCCTGGCAATGACGTGGCGGGCAATACTGATGATATTTTCGATTTATTTTTAATTGAGAAAAATTCGATGATAAGCTAAACGCAGATTTAAATCGTCAGCAAACTCGGAGAGACTATCCTCCAAACGCGCCTTGACGTAAAAAAGCCGCTCTTTGCTCACTTCCAGGATTTTCTCGCTCCCTACAAAAATAAAAAGGGAAATCTTCCCAATATCAGCATTCTTTAATTTTTGAAGCAACTCCTTCCGAAGGATCTCTACTCGCTTCGCCCCAAGATAAATAGCAAACTCCACATCGACAAGTCAGCCCAGTCCATTCATCTGCAAATAAACTTTACCCTGATCGAGCGCAAGACAGGATTCAAGATCTAAGCTGAATGCTGGAACGTTGAAATAACTCGTAAATCATAGATCGGTAAGGAGTGCCTGTCGTTGCTGGTGTAATTTTTTTTATAGGCTATTTTGTTACTGAATAAACTACCGCTATTTAGCATATACCAGAAGGACAAGGAGATCAAGGCCAAGTATATGCTGGATTATAAAATATTATTCGAAAATAGCAAGAACAACTCCCTCATCGAAATTAAGGCCAAAGATTTTATCTATCGCGAAAATTGCGCAGTTAGAATCAAGGCCAAAGTATCGTATGTGCCCTCGCTGGATTTCCTGAAGGATGATAATGAAGGCATGGAGATGTGGAAACAGAGGAAGGAATCAGTCGCGACTTCCGATTATGATAACGACAGGAAAGTATCAGTCTATACCTTCTACGACCCTGACTTGGACTTTCACTTTCTCAGCAGCGATGAGGAGAGCCTAGTTAAGAAGGGAATTACGAGCAGTGTTGAGATCAAGGTCGAAATGGACTCGTAGGAGTTTTCTGAAGAGTTCTAGCTGCTGATAGCGGACTAGGACGAAGATTTTTTCAATAATAACAAAGAGTTGCTGGAGTACCTCTCCAAGGGCTAAAAGGACTACTTAGACAAATGATTAATGCTATCCTTAATAAATAAATAGTGGTAGTTGATTCAATAGAGAGCTAATGGCCAATTGGGACATATAATTACAAAAAAATCAAGTTAGGAATTCATTCAGTGACTGTAAATTTATTTGTTTTCCTTATCCATGTCTTTGGGAGGCTACCGGCTGAACCCTTTGCGGCGCAACCGTAAACTGCTGTCTAAACTTTCGCTGACTTTGATGACTGATACTGATACTGACTCTCTCCCTTATTCCAATGACTAGAACGGTTCCTTGCAGGATACTCTTTTGAAACTTTAAACAAGGTACAGCTGATGAAAGCGAATTTCGTCGAGTTTGGTCCGTATTTCTTCTCTGAGTAGGGAGAGTTGTTTGGCTGCGCGAAGGACTAGAAACAAAATGAGACCATCAAGTATGATTAGAATGATATTCGACCAGAAGTAGTTGCGAATCATTAAGACAATCAGCACAAAACTGATACTCAGGAAGTAGGATGTTGCTATTTTTAATTTAAAATTCATGCAGATAAGTCGGAAGTGTTGGTAGGTACAGTGGATATCATACATCTTTTGGGGGAAAAACAAGAGAAGAAGACCCCAGAGGAGTTCAGGAACCAGCCAGATTAGTAGGGTATCGAGAGGGGTTGT